>ENA-ORRW01002744-ORRW01002744.1-human-gut-metagenome-genome-assembly--contig:-NODE-2744-length-13872-cov-2.893609_pt1 | contig 13872 bp, 9 predicted proteins | sample MGYA00242183_ERZ509150 | MGnify/ENA primary metagenome ERZ509150 (study PRJEB26280, sample SAMEA2338639) | human gut metagenome | biome: human gut; feature: human-associated habitat; material: faeces... | reverse complement strand
GCGCCCAGTTTGTTTTCTGTGCCGGACAACAGACGCCCAATATTGCTCCGATGGCGCCAGATCGCCATGCACATCAGAATCGCGCCCAGTGCATAGAACTGGATGCGGTTCGGCGTGCTTACCCGGTAGGAACCCATGCTCTCAAAGATCACAAGCTCTGCAAAAAAGGTGATCGACACAAGGATCGAACCAAGCGATACATAGCGGGTCAGGAACACCGTCACGGAGAAAATCACGAAACAGGTCAGCGTAATCCGCAGATCCATCGCTGTCATGATGCCCGCCATGCCGGCAATTCCCTTGCCGCCCTTGAATTTCAGGTAAAACGGGAAATTGTGACCGAGTGTGACTCCCAGACCCGCATACAATGCAAGAAGATCCACGTCCGCATTTTCCTTAAACAGCAGACGGCAGACTGCCATTGCAAACACCGCCTTGAAAAAGTCCCCTAAAAATACGATCGCGCCCGCTTTCTTTCCCATCACACGCAGGACGTTCGTAGAACCGGCATTTCCGCTGCCGTACTGGCGGATATCCATATGATTCGCCTTTCCATACAGATAGCCGGACTGGATCAGACCAAAGATATAGCCAATCACAATACAGATGAGACGTTCCATTATTGATCCTTCCCCTTTCTCTCGCGGATCAGGAATTTTAAGGAAGTTCCCTTGAATCCGAACGCGTCACGGATCTTGTTCTCGAGATACCGTGTATATGAGAAATGCATCAGTTCCTTATCATTGACAAACACAACGAATGTCGGCGGTTTGACCGCTACCTGTGTCATATAGTAAAGCTTTAAACGCTTGCCCTTGTCAGACGGCGGCTGCTGCAGTGCCACTGCCTCTGCCAGGATCTCATTGAGAACGCCGGTTGCAATACGCAGTGTCTGATTTTCGCGCACCATGTCAATCATCTCAAACAGCTTATTCATACGCTGTCCGGTCAGTGCGGATACGAACACGAACTCCGCATACGGAATAAAGGACAGAACGGTCTTAATCTTATTGGTGTACTCATAAATAGTCTTATCGGTCTTATCGATCGCATCCCATTTATTTACCACGATGATAATACCTTTTCCACGCTCATGTGCGATACCGGCAATCTTTGCATCCTGCTCGGTTACTCCCTCTTTCGCGTCGATGACCATCAGAACCACATCAGCTCTCTCAACCGCCGTTACGGTACGGATGATGCTGTAGCGCTCCAGCTCCTCCTTGATCTTGCTCTTGCGGCGCAGACCTGCCGTATCGATAAAGACATACTCGGTACCGTTGCGGACAATCTCTGTATCGACTGCATCGCGGGTCGTACCGGCGATATCCGATACGATGACGCGGTTCTCGCCCAGAAGCTTATTTATAATAGAAGATTTACCTACGTTTGGTTTTCCGACAATCGCCACTCTCGGACGGTCATCCTCTTCCTCGTCGCCGCTTCCCTCTGGGAAATGTGCCACGACTTCATCCAGCAGATCGCCCAGTCCCAGACGGGAGGCTGCCGAGATCGCTACCGGATCACCGATACCGAGGTTGTAGAACTCATAGACGTCATTGCCAAATTTCGCCGGATTGTCTACTTTATTGACCGCCAGAACAACCGGTTTTCTCGATTTACGCAGCATATCCGCCACCTTGGAATCCGAATCGGTCATGCCCTGACGCACATCTACGATAAACAGGATCACATCCGCCGTCGCGATCGCGATCTCCGCCTGCTCACGCATCTGGGACAGGATAATATCCTTCGTATCCGGCTCGATACCGCCAGTATCGATCAGGGTAAAAGCATGGTCTAACCAGGTACAGTCCGCGTAAATACGGTCACGCGTTACACCTGGAGTATCTTTTACAATCGAAATCATATCGCCCGCAAGGACGTTGAAAAGGGTGGATTTTCCCACGTTTGGACGTCCAACGACCGCCACCACCGGTTTCTTTTTCATATTTATGCCTCCATTTATTTTCATGCTCCGCAGCTGGTTTGTAAATCCACAGCTGCTATTTTTATTGTCCAGTTACTTGGTTTCTTTCATTGTGATGCATTTCACATCCAGACGCTTTCTTTCTGTGTGTCCGAAAGCACGTTTTCCACTGTATTTCTAGCCACCACGTTTCTTTCTCATCCTCCAGATCTGAGTCTTCCTCTTCAAAACAAACGACTTCGTCCGGGGCATCCTAATCCAGGTCTTCCGGCTCATATGCGTACACCTGTACGCCATCCCGATCTTCTTCCTGCCAGTTATCATCCATCTGAGCGGCAAATTCCTCCGGATCCGGCTCATACTCGCCATGCCTGGAGCTTTCCTCCTTCACAGGAGCCAGAATTGCTTCCACAAAATCACGTCCGCTTGATTTTACAATATCCACCGGAACTTGTAAAGCATTTTGTACATCCGTGCGGGTCAGATCATCCAGAAATGTCTCCTCGCCGCTTCGGAACATGGCGCTTGGAAGCAGCAGGCGACTGCCAAGCGGCTGTTCCTTTAACTGTGCAATCAGATCCTTTGCCGTGATCAGCCCCGCCACCGTGATCCGCTCACCAAAGAAGTCATTGCGGATCGCATATACATGTACCTTTTTCCCCGGGAACTGGCGGCACACGCGCTCTACATACTGCTCAATATACGGGGCAGCCAGCCGTCCCGTTGCAATCGAAATCGCCAGCCTCTCCCGGATGCAGCTGCTCCAGCGCCTCGGCTATCTCCTCCTCCATCAGGCGAATCATGCCGACCCCATTTTCCAGCTGGATATAGCCATCATAGCGATCCGCTTCCGGAAGCGGGCGCCCGGCGCCCATGTAAAACTCATCGCTGGCGTGAATGAAGTGAATACCGTGTTCCGCATAGATCTTCTTCTGCCATTTCTCTATCAAATCAATGGTATCGCCCAACTGCTCCGGTGTAAATGGCTCAAGCGGATACAGACCATCGCGGTACTTCGAGAGACCGACCGGCACGACCGAAACACTCTGCATCGCCGGAATGTATTTCGTCAGATCACGGATCGAACGGTCTAACTCCGCCCCGTCATTGACGCCCCGGCATAAAACGATCTGACCATTCATCGGGATATCCGCCTCATACAGGCGGTCGATTTTCTGGAGTGCCTCACCGGCAAAGCGGTTATGAAGCATCTTGCAGCGCAGCTCCGGATTTGTCGTCTGCACTGAAATATTGATCGGCGCCAGCTTAAACCGGATAATCCGCTCAATATCCTTATCCTTCATATTCGTCAGCGTGATATAGTTGCCCTGCAGGAACGAAAGTCTGGAATCATCGTCCTTAAAATACAGTGTCTCACGCATGCCCGGCGGCATCTGGTCGATGAAACAGAAGATGCACTTATTCCTGCAGGAACGATAATCGCTCATCAGACCATTTTCAAAGGTAATCCCCAGATCCTGATACTCATTTACGATATCCAGTTCCCACTCCTCGCCGTTCTTCTTGCGGACCAGCAGCGTAATCTCCTCACTGTTTATCTTATATTCATAATCAAAAATATCCTCTATCTCATCTCCATCGATCGTCAGAAGGACGTCCCCCGGCTCCAGCTCCATTTCCTCCGCAATCGAGCCCGGATCGACCGATTTTATCAGATGACCTTTTTTCATTTATAAAATCCTCATTTCAAATATTTTTAAACCCTAAGAACCCAGTATTATATTAACAGTAATCAGCTTTTTTGTAAAGTTGTGCTTCTGATTCGCAGATGCGGATTTTATTTCATAGGAAAATGCGTCCTATGAAATAAAAAACGCTCCGCGAGGATGCGCACTCGCGCGAAGCAGAAACATGTCGCAAGCGACCGCGCTCGGCGCGAGAATGTGCCAAGGCACATTCTTTTTCAAAAGCAAGCCAAATATTTGATTTTTTTTGTAATTTTCTCATTTGCTATTGACGTTTCTTATCGTAAAATGGTATAAAATAGTTGTATTATGTCCTGCAAATGGCAGACAAACTTGTACGCTCTGCCCGCATGCATCGAAGGACCTACACTGTTTGGAGGTATAATCATGTCGAATGACTACGTGTTTAATGACACGCTTCCGGTTGCGCCGCTTAAAATTGCCGCACTGGAGAGCTGCCGGGATCTGGCTGAGAAAGTCAACTCCCACATTATCAATTTCCGCCGCAACGATATTGAAGTCCTGAAAAAGCGTCAGGAAAATTTACAGTACCGCGGCTATGATGCTGATTCCTACATGCTTGACTGCGCGTGCCCGCGTTTCGGAAGCGGTGAAGCAAAAGGCATCGTCAATGAGTCGGTCCGTGGTACCGATATTTACGCCATGGTCGATGTAACCAACTACAGCCTGACCTACAAAATGAGCGGATTTACCAATCATATGTCCCCGGACGACCATTATCAGGATTTAAAACGTATCATCGGCGCATCCATTGCTACCGCACATCGTGTCAATGTTATCATGCCGTTCTTATATGAAGGACGCCAGCACAAGCGCAGCGGTCGTGAATCCCTTGACTGCGCGATGATGCTCGAAGAACTGATTCAGATGGGCGTAAGCAACATCATTACCTTCGATGCACATGACCCGCGTGTACAGAACTCCATTCCGTTAAGCGGTTTTGATAATTTCATGCCGACCTACCAGTTTATCAAGGCATTACTGAACCATGACAAAACCTTAAAGATCGACAAGGACAACCTGATGGTTATCAGCCCGGACGAGGGCGCTATGTCCCGCGCCGTATATCTGGCAAACAACCTGGGTGTTGACATGGGTATGTTCTACAAACGCCGCGATTACTCTCGTGTTGTCAATGGACGTAACCCGATCGTTGCCCATGAGTTCTTAGGTTCTTCCGTTGAAGGAAAGACCGTTCTCATCATCGATGACATGATCTCCTCCGGCGAGAGCATGCTGGACACCTGCCGCGCCCTCAAAGAGCGCAAGGCAAAACGCGTCGTTGTATGCGCTACCTTCGGTCTGTTCACCAACGGACTTGAGAAATTCGACGAATTTTTCGCAAAAGGTTACCTCGACTGCGTCGTAACCACCAACTTAAACTACCACACGCCGGAACTTCTTAAACGTGACTGGTATGTAGAAGCTGATATGAGCAAGTTTATCGCTGCAATCATCAACTCCCTGAACCATAACGTATCTCTGGAGAACGCACTGACACCGACTGCGAAGATCCAGAAGCTGATTAAGCGGTATAACGAGGGACAGATGTAAGAGCTGTGGGATTTGATCCTGCTGAATCAGATTCATAGATATCTGGTTGAAAAGTTAAATTGTTTCGCCTAAAAAATCAAATTAAAATTTTATCCCACACGGAGACAAAATAGAAATTTTTGTCCCCATGTGGGATTTTACTTTCACTGAACTTATATAAATCCTCTTTCCATCTTCATCTTAATGCATTTATTCATCAACCGTATCTTCTAATTTGCTAAACATAGGCGAATCTGTTTCTGTCAATTCTTCCACTCCACGCAAAGTACGATTGATTGCTTTAGTGCGTCTGCCAACAATTTCAGTAAGTGTTTTATCAGCCGTCTGAAGCTGTTTTTGAGCTTTATCAAGCATATCGCCAAATTTTTGAAATTCAGATTTTACAGCGCGAAGAGTATCCCATACTTCCTGTGAACGTTGCTCAATCGCAAGTGTCTTAAAGCCCATTTGCAAAGACGCAAGAAATGCAGAAAGCGTTGTTGCACCTACTGGTGTGATTTTATATTTATCACGCAATTCTTCAAATAATGCTACATTCTGGACTACTTCTGCATATAACCCTTCTGTCGGCAAAAACATAAGTGCAAAATCTGTAGTTTTTGGTGGTACAATATATTTATCATGAATATCTTTAGCAAAAATTCGAATCTTGGCTGTAAGCGAACGTCTTGCTTCATCTATCGAAGTTTTATCCTCTGCATCAAGTAGCCTATTATAATCTTCAATAGGAAATTTACTATCGATTGGTAAGAACAGTGGGCTATCTCCATTTCCAGGAAGTTTTATAGCAAACTCTACTCGTTTTCCGCTTGCAATTTCCACATTTGTTTCATATTGATTTGGCGCTAAAATATCAGAAAGCAATTTTTCCAAGCGAATTTCTCCATATGTACCACGTTCCTTCACATTTATAAGCGCATTTTTCAACGACTTAGCATCCGCAGCAAGAGCCCTCATCTCCCCCAATCCTTGACCTACGCTTTCAAGTTGTTTGCTTACTAACTCAAAGGACTGAGAAAGGCGAGTTTCAAGTGTTTTCTGTAACTTTTCATCTACCACACCTTGCATTTGCTCCAATCTTTTTTCATTGCTCTCCTGCAATTCCTTTACTTTATTTTCGAGAGTAGAATTAATCTTCTCAATGTTATCAGCATTCGCACGTTGTATAAATAAAAGGCGGTTATTTACTTGTTCACCGAACTCATGAAGCTGATCATTCTGCTCTTTACGGTTATCTTGCAAAGCAGTTGTTACTTTTCTTCCAATCTGTTCGTTACTTTTCATTCCAACATTTTGAATAGTTTCCAATTTACTTTCCATCTGTTGTTCGAATTCCTTAAGTTGTCTATTAACCTCCTTTCGATTCTCAGACAGCGTTCCTTGAATGCTTCGCTGAATAACTCCAAAACGTTCGAACTGTTCTGTTGCCTCATTTGAAATTTGCTGTTGCACTTCTTTACGCTGTTCTTCAGCAGTACGTTTCAGCACGGATATTATTTCGCTAATGTCAGTTTTTTTATGTCCTATAATTTGTAATATAATAATTACCAAAAGCAAAACAATTATTATAAAATTTGTCATTTCTGATAATCCCATTTTTATCTTCTCCTTCTTCGTAATGTACACTTAAATAGAGTATCAAACTCAAACTATTGCAAAAGGATTTTGTTATACTAATCGTTTTTTCATGTAAATCCTCTTGAAATTTATATTATTGTATCATGTATGTTGATTGTTCTCCATATTTTTAAATGCAATATTTTACAATTTAATTCAAACTCCAATATAATTTACAATAAATTTTAATTTTTACAAATTCACCTTCTCCCATCCTCTCTCTAAATATCCATTCATCTTCCGTTTCAGCTCCTGATTCTCCTCCGCCTCCAACAGCGGATCTTTATCCATTAATTTCTTCACTTCATCCGAAACTGCCTTCAATATATCTGCATCTGCAAATATATCTGCTAAATGGAATTCGAGATCACCGCTCTGGCGGACGCCGAAGAGGTCGCCGGGACCGCGCAGTTTTAAGTCTTCGGAGGCGATGTAGAAGCCGTCATTTGACTTATTGAGAATATCCAGCCGCTTTCCGGCGTCTTCTTCGCCGGAGGCGTTGACCATGATGCAGTAGGACTGGTCTTTTCCTCGACCGACGCGCCCGCGGAGCTGATGGAGCTGCGCCAGACCGAAACGCTCGGCATTTTCGATCATCATAACGGTGGCATTCGGGACATTGATTCCGACCTCGATGACCGTGGTGGATACCAGCACATGAATCTCATTTGCCGCAAATGCTTCCATGATCGCATTTTTTTCTTTTCCCTTCATCTTTCCGTGCAGATATTCCACCCGGATCGACGGGGACAGGGCGCGGCGCAGCTCTTCGGTATAATCGATGACGTTCTCTGCCTCCAGCATCTCGCTCGGCTCGACCATCGGGCAGATGACGTATGCCTGACGGCCGGCACGGACTTCATTTTCGATGAAACGGTAGGCATTCGGGCGAAATTCACGGTTCACGACACAGTTCTTGATCGGCTGCCGGTTTGCCGGAAGTTCATCGATGATGGAAATATCAAGATCCCCATATAAAATAATCGCCAGCGTCCGCGGGATCGGCGTCGCACTCATGACGAGCACGTGCGGCTCGCCGCCTTTTTTGCTCAGCATTTCCCGCTGTGCCACTCCAAAACGGTGCTGTTCATCCGTGATTACCAATGCCAGATTGTCGTACACCACTTTTTCCTGAATCAGCGCGTGGGTCCCAATCACGATATCTGCCTCGTGATTTTCAATCGACTCTCTGGCAAGCCGTTTTTCCTTCGCTGTCATCGAACCGGTCAGAAGCACCGGACGATATGTGATTCCCAGCGACGCAAACAATTCGGTCATCGACTCGTAATGCTGGCGCGCCAATACCTCCGTCGGCACCATCAGCGCCCCCTGATATCCATTTGCCGCCGCCTGCAGCAACGCCAGAATCGCCACAATCGTCTTACCCGAACCAACGTCGCCCTGAATCAATCGGGTCATGATATGCCCGCCGGACAAATCGGCGTACACCTCCCGGATTACCTTTTTCTGTGCCCCGGTCAGAGCATATGGGAGGCGCTCTTCCACCGACGCCATTTCCCCAGAAAACGTAAATGGATATGCGCTCTTTTTATCTTCTTTTTTGTCTTTGAGCAGGCGCACTGACATTAGGAACATGAAAAATTCATCAAACACAAGACGTTTCCGGAAAAACATCAGTTCTTCCCGGTTTGCTGGAAAATGGATGTGCTCCAGCGCATAGTTGATTTCCGCCAATCCGTACTTTTCCCGCAGACCAGCCGGCAGATATTCCCGTTCCATCTGGCGCATCGTGAGGGCTTCCGTGACTGCCTTTGCGATCGTCTTATTGCCAAGTCCCTTCGTCTGTCCGTAAACCGGCTGCATAGACGACACGACTTTCGCATACTGTTCCGGGCGGTAGATCTCCGGCTGCTCCATCGTAAGTCTTCCCCTTTTTTTTACCACACGGCCACGGAAAATAAAGCGTTCCCCCGCCTTGAGCGTCCCACGCAGATAGGGCATATTGTACCATGCCAGCGCCAGTGTGCCTCCGCTGTCCCGCAATCCAGCCGTCGTAACCTGCAGGCGCGCTCCATACCGCACCACATCCGCCGTTTTTGCCAGGATTCCGCCGACTGCCGCGATCGTATCTTCCTTCAGTTCCGCGATCGGCTGCGGTTCCTTAAACTCATCATAAGCACGCGGATAATAATGGAGCAGTTCTTCCACCGTTCCCACGCCTATTTTTTGAAATAGCTTTGCCGTCTTTTCACCGATGCCCTTAACAGCGGTTATATTCTGCTGTTCCATTTATCTCCTCCTGCTTTTCAGAATATTCTCCGGAAAATCAGCCACGCGGACAGTTACCGGACAAAAAATCCGGGAATACATTGGAATGAAAGAGAGGCAGGACGCAGGGATCTCTCCCCTGACCTGCCTCATTTCATACTTATGAATTATTTTGTTTTATACGTCAAATGTTTTATCTGCGCCATCACATAGAAAATTCATTTTCTCGTTATCTGCATTTTCTCAGCCAATCGTGCAGATTCATTTAACGCATTTCAATCACTTCAAACGACCTAAATCTACTCTACCGAAATCATATAATAATAAATCGGCTGCCCGCCATTCTGGCATTCAAATTCGCAGGATGTAAATTCTTTACGGGCTTTCTCACAGAATGCCTCTGCGTCCTCTTCCGTGACATCCTCACCATAATAGATCGTCACAAGCTCAGACTCATCATCTACCATCTTACGAAGTGACTCCATCGCGGTCTCCTCGATATTCTTGCCAACTGCCAGCATGCCGCTATCGCCGATCCCCATGATATCGCCCTCTGCGATCTCCATACCATCGATCGATGTATTGCGGACTGCGTAGGTAATCTGACCGGTCTTAACGTGGCTCATCTCCTCGGACATCTGTTCCATATTTTCTTCCGCCGTCAGATCCGGAGCAAAATTAATCAGCGCCGTGATACCCTGCGGAACCGTCTTGGACGGAACTACATATACCTTGGTATCTTCTGACAGGCTCTTTGCCTGCTCTGCCGCCAGAATAATATTTTTATTGTTCGGCAGAATGTAAACTGTCTCGGCATGGACTTTTTCGATTGCTTCCAGCATATCCTCCGTACTCGGATTCATCGTTTGTCCGCCCTCGATGATATAGTCAGCGCCGATGCCCTTGAAAATCTCAGAAAGACCTTCTCCGACCGATACGGCGATAAATCCATATTTCTTGCGTGGTTCTTCCTTCTTCTCTTTGGCTTCCTCTTCTGCCTTCTGCTGTGCCGCCAGACGTTCGGAATCTTTGATCAGTTTCTCCTGATGTTCCTCACGCATATTGTCAATCTTGATGCGGGACAGGGAACCGTAGGTCAGTGCTTTCTGAATCGCCAGACCTGGATCGTTTGTATGAACGTGAATCTTGACAATATCATCATCTGCCACAACTACCAGGGAGTCGCCGATCGTGCTCAGATAATCTTTCAGTTCCTGCTCTGTCGTCTCATCCGCCGGTTTTTCTGCATTGATAATAAATTCCGTACAATAACCAAAACGGATATCCGCTGCCTGCGTGCTTCCGGCGCCTGTTGCTGTTTTTGCCGCTCTATTTCCCGATACAGACGGAGTAACTGCCGCGTCGATATCCACGACTTTTCCTTTTAAGCCCTCAATACAGCCCTTGATAACCTGAATCAGACCCTGTCCGCCAGAATCCACTACGCCTGCCTCTTTCAGAACCGGAAGCATCTCCGGTGTCTGGCTTAAAACATACTCGCCGTGCTCCAATACTTTCTTTGAAAATTCAAGTACGTCCTCGGTCTGCGGTGCCAGTTCTGCCGCTTTATCCGCCATTCCTTTGGCAACCGTCAGAATCGTACCTTCCTTCGGCTTCATAACTGCCTTATAAGCTGTCTCCGTCGCACGGTTAAATGCGTCTGAGAGAACACTCGTCGTAATGACATCTACCGTCTTAATCTCTTTCGTAAATCCGCGGAAGAGCTGTGAAAGGATAACGCCGGAATTGCCTCGTGCGCCACGCAGGGAACCGGAGGAAATCGCTCTCGCCAGCGCCTCCATCGTCGGATTTTCAACGGCTGCCACTTCTCTGGCGGCTGACAGAATCGTCATCGTCATGTTCGTACCGGTATCTCCATCTGGAACAGGAAATACGTTCAGCTCATTGATCCATTCCTTGTTGGCCTCCAGGCCCTTTGCTCCAGCCAGAAATGCATTCTTTAACATCCCGGCATCTATATAATTCATGCCCACAGGGTTTGTTCCTCCTTAATCTATCACTCTTACGCCTTCAACATAAATGCTGATTTTCTCAACCTTCATGCCAGTAAACTCTTCTACTTTATATTTTACACTCTCGATCAGGTTGTCCGCAACGGTAGAGATGCTGACCCCGTATGCCACGATTACGTGGAAATCGATGCTGAGTGCATTGTCCTTGATGGCTACGTTGATGCCGTGTGTCAGGCTTTCTCTTTTAAGCAGTCTTACCAGACCATCTTTCATACTGACAGCCGCCATGCCAACGATACCGAAGCATTCTACTGCTGTCGTTCCGGCGTACATTGCAATTACTTCCGGATCGATCTGGATCGAACCCATTTTATTGTCGATGCGTCCTTTCATATTGACAGCCTCCGTTTCTTTACTTGTTTTTGTTTGATTCGAATTTTATGCCATGATTTTTGACGGGCTGGACATGCGGAGCCGAGGCGGCTCCTGTGTCGGCGCGTGGGATGGGTACTTCACGGGCTGGACATGCGGAGCCGGGGCGGCTCCTATGTCGGCGCGTGGGATGAAATATATGCGTCTCTCTACCCCGTCATGCAGCTCGATTCCGCTTTGCTCCATCTCGCTCACGGGCTTCGCCCTATGGATAAAAATGTCTGAAATACGGCTTATGTGCAAGCACAACACCGTTTTTCAGCCTTTTTTATCCGCATGACTCATGGCTTACGCGTATATTATACACCACCCACGTTAAAAAGGAAATAGAAAATAGACATCTGTCGAAAACTTTTTTTATTTTTTTTGGTTTTTCACTTGCATATTTTTCTATTTTCTGCTATTATACCTTTGTTATGGATTTTAATAGGAAGTCCAATGATCGGTTAAGGAGGTGCTACGATGGCTAAGTGTGCAATCTGCGAGAAAGCTGCTCATTTTGGTAATGCAGTGAGTCATTCACATAGAAGATCTAACAAAATGTGGAAAGCTAACGTTAAGTCTGTTAAGGTTAAAACTAATGGCGGAGCTCAGAAGATGTATGTATGTACTTCTTGCTTAAGATCCGGTTTAGTTGAAAGAGCCTAAATCGAGTTTAACTGGCCTCAGGTGTCTGCCTGAGGCTTTTTTCTTGTCCTTAGCATAATGAACGACAAAAAATGTTGGAAATATGCTTTTTGAGCACATTCCAACATTTTATATAAAACTTTTCCTTTAAAACACCTTAAAACAAGTTCAGCAGCGTTCCATACAGCTTCTCATTTCCCATCACCACCAGCGCCAGTTCTTCTTTTGCCTCGCTGAGCTGATAAAAAAGAGGTCTCACATCGCGCTCCGTCGAGCGCAGATATCCCATTTCATCATAATAATAGCGCCCATCCAGCCGATGCACCATGCGATCGACTTCTCGCGTATGGCGAGATTGTATTTCTACGGCAGAATCGGATTGCTTTTCCAGTTTTTCCTGCCAATCGGATTCCTGGCACTCATATCCCTGACGGATGTAATCATTCAGCAAATTAGCTGCTTCTGACTCATCGTTGGCATAAACCACCGCGACATGGGGATAGTGCCGCATTCCGCGTCCGTGCGGCAGGTGCATCATATTTTGTATAAAATAGGAAAGTTCTGCATTCGCACGGATCCGATTCGTCAGGTGGAATGTCTGGATTCCCGGCTGCTCCCCCAAGAGCTTTATTGCACCCAGATCCAATTCTTCCGGCGAAATCATATCCTCACAGTTACTGGAAAAAATAACCGGACGCGTTTTGCCGATCTCCAGCAAAATTTCCAATGTATTGGGCGACAGAAGGTGTGCCTCATCTACTAAGATCGCGCTGTATGCTTCAAACCTGATTTCCGCTCCCGTTTGAACACTATCCTCCGCCAGGTACTCCACCCGCCGCAGCCGCTCATGCAGCACCTTCCACTCTTTTCCCGCTTCACCGCAGTGGATCATGCACACCCGTTGCCGCCCGGAGAGTTTCATCGCAATATCATATAAAAGCAGCGTTTTTCCCGTCCCCGGAAGCCCGGTAAACCAGAAATATCCCGTCCGGTCTGCCCGGATTTTCTTTAAAATCTGGCGTTCAATATCCCTCTGCTGGTATGTCAGGAAATATTCTTTCTTTAAGAACCGTCCCGGCTCTGTGAGCGGCGAAATCAGGTACAGCTCCGCCTGAAACAAGTCTTCGATATCGCCTGGATAATCAGCACTCTCCTGCTGCAAATCCCGGCAGAGCTGTTCCCAGTCCGCCTCCACAATGCGGTCATGATTCGTCAGACGCACCAGGCGGTTCTGGCTGCTAATATAAGTGTACGAACGAATCGGCTTTCCCAGCGCCGCCAGATAATACCGGTTTTGTATGAGCTGCTTGCGGATCGCCTCATCCGACACCTGTCCGCTCTTTAATTCAAGGTTTAAAATTTGTTCTTCCTTGATCTGAAGCAGATCAAACTCTGTCCCCAGTCTCGGCATCTGATCTCCGGTCAGCGGATGCTTCCTCAAATACTTAAACCATTTTTTCGTATGGGCGATCATCTTTTCCTTATCATAAATCGGAATTTCCTTTGTGCCGCTGACGCAGACAGCCTTCAGACGCATCCAGCCCATGACGGCCCCGGTACCGCCCCGCCCCGACACACGGTCATTGGAAACGATACTGGAATATAATACCAGATTTTCTCCGGCCGGCCCGATACAAATTTTTCCGTTTTTTCGGACACGGCCGTTTTTCATACGAAGCTTATCATCCAAAGCTTCCTGTGTCCGGGTCGTTTTCATTCCCCATAAATCATCGGCATTATGGAATTTCACACTGTCGTTTTGAATCTCAATCCATGTCTTTTC
>ENA-ORRW01002742-ORRW01002742.1-human-gut-metagenome-genome-assembly--contig:-NODE-2742-length-13878-cov-3.629748_pt1 | contig 13878 bp, 16 predicted proteins | sample MGYA00242183_ERZ509150 | MGnify/ENA primary metagenome ERZ509150 (study PRJEB26280, sample SAMEA2338639) | human gut metagenome | biome: human gut; feature: human-associated habitat; material: faeces... | reverse complement strand
GTCATACTAATATATTTATCAAATATTTTCTTAGAAAATGGATTGTTTCGATAAATCAGATAAAAAAATGGTTTTGCATCTGAAAGCGTTAATTTGAACGCATTGTAAAATAGGCTGAGTAAAATACAATAATTTTCTAACTGCCCAGTATCTGTATTTATTTTTGAAAGATAACAACGATGAATCATTTCTAAAAATTCACTATTGGATTTAAAATTCCAAAAAGAATTATTGTTATTTTTATTTTGGATTTTATTTGCTAAATCATATGCTCGTACTTTATATAGTAAAATTTCAAATAAGATAAATTCAATATCAGAAATGCTTAATTCACATTCTCGACTATCCCAGCTAACGATGGAGTTTAATGTTAACAATAAATCCGTAATATCTTCCCTGTTATCTGCTGGTTTATCTAATACCATTAACAACACTTTCTGAATATTTTTATCAGTAATTTGTAAGATGCGATGTTTCATAAGAATACTTTCATCATTATAATCCATAGCTTGTTCAAACCATTCATGCATGTTTGAACGTATAAATGTCTTTAAGGGTAAACGATAGTTTCCAATATTTTCGATTAGACTACGTTTATCCTCTTCTGTATATACATAGTATTTCATTTTTTCAAACTCCTTATTTTAACATTACAATTTTGTCACTCACCCCATCTATCATATTATTTTTGGCTTTTTTTAAATAACGAAACATGATAGAATTATTTTTATTTACGACTTTTAAATAGTTAAATGTGGAACGATTAGAAGACATAACTTCATCCTTTAATCGTTCTTTTACTTTATCCACTTCTTGAATTTTATGGTGGTTATTTGGATTATCCCCACCATCTTTTATTTCTATTTCTAAATTTAAACTTCCAATATAAAAATCTGGAATATAAAAATGCTTCTTATTTTCATACATATAGTAGTATGTATGTGGAGAAGGAGCAAATACATCTTCAGGATCGAAGTGCATAATAATATCAATGAATTCTAAAAAACTTTTTTCATAAGACCCTGTATAATTGCTTTCGTGTACATGGTCTGACCATAAATATTTTCCACTTATTTTTCTATGACTAAGCATTAATTTTTGTTGTTCTGGGTCATTTAATAAATTCACCTTACCATATTTTCCTATCATTCTTTTACGAAATACTTCTACGTATTTTTCTTTACATTTTGGATTATCACAAAATCTATGGTATTTATGTGTTGTTTCATTCCATTTTGTTGGCTTCTTACACATAATACAACTTCCTTTTGTTTTTCCTGTTCGAAGATAATAAGAAAATTGCCAAGGTGTCATATCTTCTGGAATCATTGCCGAGTGTTCTTTTTCTAAATGCGCTACAAACTCATCCGGTGTATAGAAATAAGAATCACAATATTGACAATTGATTCGTCGTTTTCTTTTCGCCATTTTATTCACCTCTCGTTTTCTTCTGGGTTCTTATGGTACTGTTTTTTCTACATTTTTATAACGATTGAATAAGAAATCAATAAAAATACATTGAGTTAAAATAGAGAAATGGGGGTGACTAAAATAGCTTCCGTAGATCCTGTATATGGAGTAAATAATTTTAATCAAACAAAAGTATTATCGGAATCTGAAACATTGATAAATAATATCTTGATGATATTATTTGGGAAACCCGGTTTTTATCCTTCAATACCATCTTTAGGAATGGATATTGAGGGATACCTTTATATGTTTGAAGATGAGATCGACGCAAGTAAAATCAAAGCAAAATTAGCAAGTCAATGTAGAGAATTTTTACCATCGATGCAAGATGGTAGTATGGATGTATATACCACAACCTATAAAGACCATACCATGCTTATTTTTGAATTACCTATCTTAGTAGATAATGTCACAAGCATGTTGGCTCTTGGTGTCACGGTAAATGATAAAGGAGAAATGGTATATACATTTGTATCAAACAATGATATTCAAACAATTTAAGGAGGAAATAGAAAATGAATAATGATGAAAAGGTACTTGGTTTTTATAATAGTAACCAAGATACAACAGAAGAAAGTTCTGGCGTGAAAATCAAAAAGGATGATTCCATAGATTTAAATGCAATCATTAAAGCTGAAAAAGAAAAGGAAAAGGAAGATACTCCAACTGTAAAAAAATCTCTTACACCATTAGAACAAATGCAGCTGGAAAAAGAAAAAAATACCGGAATGATTATTAGTAATGATGAATTGGAAAAAGGAAAAGAACGTACAGAAATGCGTAACCCAATTTATAATGACCGTCGTATGCAGGAAATTAAAGATTATTTAGATGATATGGATCTCACATATGAAAAGAGAAAACATGTCGTTGTCACCCAGTTCCCTCAAATCAATACTCCAGAATATATGGAAATGATTGAGGAAATTGAATCTTTAAAGAAAGACGAAGATGGTAATTATTATTTTGACCTTCGTGATAATAACGGTGAGAAGGTAGAACCAAAATATGTTCGTCTTCGTACAAAAGATGACCCTGAATATGTAGAGGGTAAAACAGAATATCCGGCAAATCAACCAGAAGAAAAACCGGTAGAATCTGAGAAAAAAGAAGAAACCAATGAAGAAATAAAGAAAATTGTTCAAATATTGATTGATAAGACAGGACTTGGAATCAATGTAGATTTTACAGAAGAAGAGAAAGAAAAGATTTATGAATCGCAAGAGATTCGATTAACAGAAGTGGAGTTTGTAGATATTGAATCTATCCTCATGGCTTCAACTCCAACCACTTCTGTAAAAGAAGGACTAAAAGAATTTGAGCTTACAAATTCTAAAACAACTATTTGTTTCCCTTGTTCTGGATACCGTGCTCAGATGAAAGGTATGACGTATGGTGAATTAGGTGATGTTTCGTTAATGATGGATAGCGTTACCTATGACCAATATTACAAACGATTAAGCGTCATGTATAATAACATGACCAATGTATCTACTGGTCCTTTTGAAGATTTTGAAGATTTCTTAAAGAAAACAGCATATACCGATATTCCAATGGGTCTTTATGGTATGTATGTGGCAACACAGCCAGAGATTCAGGCTATCCGATTAGAATGTGGCGATGAAAAATGTAAAAAGAATTTCGATTGGAAGTTTAATACCAGAAGTTTATTGCGTCTGGAAAAATGTACTAAGAAGTTCTTAGATAATATGAGCCGTATTGCGAATGCTTCTCCATTTGAATTTAAGACAATTCAAAAAGAGGCACCAGTCAATAACTCCAAGTTTATCAAGCTGCCGATTAGTAATATTATTGTAGAAATGGGTATTATTTCTTGTTATGAATTTCTTAACAACTTAATTCCGGTTCTTGATGAAAAAACATTTGAAGATAACTTTGGGGATTCCAAAGTATATGCAAACAATGTTTTATTACTTACCGCAGTCCGTTCTGTAATTCTTCCAAAACGTGATGGAGGAACAGTACGCTTTACAAATTATAAAGATATCTTAGATGCATTATATCTTGTAAAATCTGATGAAGTAAAAATCATTGCTTCCGTAGCTTCCAAGCTTACAGCTGAATATCAATCCGTATTTGCGTTTAATAACGTAGTTTGTCCACACTGTGGTGCGAAGACAGAATCTCTGGAGGTATCCATGGATGATCTGGTTTTTCGGACATATCAACAGTCGATGACTACAGAAATCAATGTAGAGAACATGCATCTTTCTTAGACACTACTCTAGCACTTTTTAAGGGAGAGTTATCACTTAACGACATTTTATATACTCTCCCTTTTCGAAGACTCTTAGAACTTCGAACTGCGAGAATTGACCGGTTGATAGAAGAACGAAAATCAGAAGAAGATAAATTTAGAGAACAACAACAAATGAACATTCGGAATCGTATATTAGAAAAATAATGATAGACATAGTTTCTTTCTTTAATTCTTAGAATAAAGAAAGGATCATAGAAAATCATGAGTAAATCACAAGTAGATTATGTGAAGTTATTATCCAAAGATAACTTCTCCGTATTAGAAGAAATCTTTGCGAATAAATTTAGAAAATTTATTTCTCTTTATTGGCTATTAGAAAAATATGATGATAAAATCAAAGACCTTGACTATAACGATAGTGAAGAAGATATTCTAATGGTACATGTGAAAGTTAATAAAAAATCCCTTGACGATATCCTTGATGACTTAAATCAACAATCTATTGATGAAAGTATTGTATTTTATCAGGATAAAAATGATATTTGTATTACAATCACACGTCATGAAGAATAGACAATGATATAAAAAGTTATGAAAGGAATGATCGTATGGGACAATTAGAAGATCTTGGTTTTGTCTATATTTCCGAACAAGGAATTATGGACGACCAGAAATTAGTAACCAATATTAATACATTCAACAACAATGGTATCTTTTATGTTACTTTTGATACAAACTTACAATCCTTTGGAGACATGAATCGTAACAAACGTTCGTATATGCTCGATAATGTTTGGGAATGTTTACAACAAGAAAAGATTCAATGTTTACTTCGTGATGGTTGTTGGTTTGGAGAATTTGACCATCCAACGCCAGAATTACAGGGACAAAAATTATCACAAGAACGTATTCAAAATGTACCACCGGCTAAACGAGCATTTAAGATTATGCGTCCAAGAAAATCTGGTAATTTATTACAGGGAACCATTCAAACTGCACAAACAGATATAGGTGTGGGAATGGGAAAAGAAATATTGGCTGGTTGGAAACCATCTTTTAGTTTACGTGCTATTGCAACTTTAAAAATGATTAATGGAAAACCGACCGTTGTTGTCAGAAGGGTTATTACATATGACTGTGTATGGTATCCTTCCCACGCATCTGCTCATGCAATTAGTGGTGCTACACCACATATGAAAAAAGTAAATGCTGTGATCGAATCTGTGGATGAAAGTATTCAGAGAGGAAAAGATGCCGTTATTATTCCATTAAAAGAAATTTTAGAATCTGTTGGAAAAACGGATGTAAATACACAAGTAATTATGGAAGCATTTGATCTTGATACGGATTCATTAGTTGGTTTTAGCAATAATAATAAACAGGTTATTATTAAAGATGATACCAACACTATCTATGCCAATATCAGTCCAAAAACAAAACGACGAGTAGACGACTTCTTTAATTGCTTTAATTAAAAAAAAATAATTGCCTTAGGATAAATCCTAAGGCTTTTTCTTATCGCAATTCATCAATACGTTTTTCCAACGTATTGATTTTATATTTATATTCTCTATCATATAAATCTTGTATGATGAGTTGGGAATCAATGTAAGGTATATTTGCTAAGATATGTATTGACATTAATGTTTTTGCTTTCGTATCATATTCCTCTTGCAAAAGACGAATCTTATCTTGATAACATTTGATTTTGAATCTCTTTTTCTTCAAATTCATTACCTCCTTTTGATTACTAAGGAAATAATGTATAAAAGTTAATCTTCGTCTTTCTTCTTTAATTTTGCATAATTAAAGTTATATATTATTTTTACGTAGTCATGTATCATATTTAATAATAAAGGAGGGTAACAAATGGCAAAACAAAAAATTGATTTAGAATCGTTAGATCCTAATCAAATTGATGACTATGTAAATGAGGTCATCGAAGCCGATGAGATATTAAAAGCTGCTAATCGGCAATGTAAAAAGCTTGATAAAGAAATTAATAAAGAAGAAGAAAAGGAGGAAACAAAAATTAACATAAAAGATATTATTAATTCATTCCATGAGTTTATGGAAAAAGAAGCTTTTATGCTTGCTAAAATGGGTAAGCCATCGAAGAATAAAAGCTTAAACGAATCTTATCTTCGTTTAAATTATAAATACAAGTATTACAAAATTCATACTGATACTTTTAGAAGAAGATTTTTAATTTTCTTTTTCGATCATTTAGATCGAAGAATTAAAAGGATACTAGATGTAAATTATCTGCGTATGATGAATAAGAAACAAATGGATTCGTCTGAAAGAATGAGTCCGGAATATGCAGAAATTAGCAAACGTGTTATTATGATGATAACCGATGACGTTATAAAATTATCGAATAACATGTTAAATGACCAAGATTTCTATGAACCTTTAGTTTGGTTATCCTTTGACATCAGTGGATATGCCAGATTAGATGTTGAAGGCTTGGCATTTAGTAAAAAACGGAAAGGTACTATGATAGGTATCATTCATTATTTAAAAGATGCAACACAAACTAATGTATTTGGGGAAACTGCCGAATACATGGATGTCTTGTTATTCAAGGTATTTAATTCAGCATTTGTTTATGCCGTTGATTCTTATGATGAAGATGCATTAGCGGAATTACCAGATTTTGAAAATCTGGATAAAAAAGAAACCACAGGATACGATTCTGAAATCATAAAACTTGGTAAATGCATCTGTGACGAAATAGAAGAAATGGGTCATTCATTTACTCCTATCATCATGGCATTTGAATCCGCAATGCCATTAATTTATACTGGCATTAAAGGAGTCAATGAATTCATCTGGATCAATGTAGGAATTCTTTCTTTAAATTTATTAGCATTTCTTTGTAATGATAGAAATGTTGATAAATTTATCGAAAAAATTACAAACTGAAAGAAAAGGATAATGAGTATAATCTCATTATCCTTTTCTTTTTTTATATTATTGGAGGCACCTAGAAAAATATTATTTCTTATCCATATGTTATGCATTAAACTTAATATTAAGAAAGAGAAATATAAGGAGGTTAATATGGCTGTATTTAATAAAGTATATAAAAAAGTAGCAAACAATGGTAATAGCAGTGATTATGCTTTAGTGGGACAAGTTGGTGTTGATGGTAATCCATTGGATATTTATAAATTAAATCAAGATCCGACAAAAAATACACCAGGGTTAATACCATCATTAAATAAAAAGGTAACCGATTTAGCAAATAGCACAGACACTTCTAGGTATTTTTTGGGTACAGGTGGATGGCATTATATAGAAAATGTGTCTAATTATGATAATGATGACGCTTTTTATATGGACTTTAACGAATACTATGCACTAACGGATAGTAGTGCATATTGTACACCTCATACAACAACTATTATTCCTTCTAATGGGAGTGAAAAATTAAACGTATTGTCTGTTAATGATTTTATGAAAATAGAATTATTACATCAAGGGTATGGATTATCTTATTATAATGGAAGAAGAATTGCTCATGGATATGGTAATGCTTCAGTTAGTTGTGTAAGAAATACATCAACAGTAAATGTTCCAGCATTTACCAAATTTGATCAATTAAATGACGGTTACAATAATTATACTTATGCAATAAAAAATAGTAATAATCAAATCAAATTAACAATAGATGGACTATATTTTGTTGAACTACGATATAATGTAAAAAGTGCAGAATCATGGGGTAGAATAGATATTTGCCCATATATTAATGGTAACGCACAAAGATTTTTATCAACACAAGGAAGTAATGGAATTGGTACTGGAACAATTACTTGCTTTCATTCTTTTTTTATAGATGTTGCGGAAGACAGTACTTTGGAATTTAAAGTTACTGCAGTTGATGATGAAGTTACTACTACTGTGACGGTTGCTGATGTTATGGTTTCGCTGGTAGATTCTTCAAAACTGGTGAAATTCCATAAAGAAGATCTTAGTATTACTAATAGAGATTCTATTTAATAAAAAAAAATATCTTAGTTATATATTTTTATATAACTAAGATATTTTTTTTTATAAAGTTTTTCGAGATGATAATGGTGCAAAATCATTTACTAAAAAATAAGGATTGTTATTAACACTTAATACTGTAAAATTAGCATCTGTTATTTGTAATGTATTTGTTCCATTTGTTGATTTTGCGTATAATTCAATAACCGTGCTATTTTGATTATTAAGAGGTATATCAAATATATACGTGAGTAATTTACTATTAAAGAAATTACCACCAGAATAAAAATATGAAGCTTGATTAGCTTGCCTTGTTCCATTAACAAAAGGAACGACTTCGGCACAATAACCTTTTTTACCACTAATTATAGCTACTCTGAATGTGGCAGCAATCATAACATTATTATACATAGAATTGAATAAGCTTATACCACCGCTTGTCCTCTTGGCTCGAATATTAGGACCCATTAATTCTGCACGATTACCTTCACCAGATGTACATTTGCTTATATAATCGTCTGTTAATAAAATACGTTCATCTTTTGTAGTATCTAATGTATTGATTACTGAATAGTTTGATGTAGTGATTGATCTATTTATTGTTGACGATGAAACATATGCAGATAAAATATTTCCACAGCATTTTTGATATGATGTGTATCTAATTCCATCTAGTGTAGCAGAGTGATTACCATCTAATACTGCAAAACCACCTTTAAGTTGCTCTATCTTATTATATTGATCTTTTGATAAAAGGTGATTTTTGTCAATGACAAAACGGTATTTATCATCAGTTCCATCGTCTTTTAAACCTGCAAAAAATGTAATTCCCACATCATCTTGAACAGATGTGTTTTTCGATTGTAATGATAATTTTTTCCATCCTCCAGAACCATTTAATATTTCTGTATATGATGATTTATGCGGAGTAGGTATTAATCCATTTGGATGGTTTCCATTTATTCTATCAAATACATTAATTTCATTATTATTAATATCACCTACATTAGCAATGTTATCATATGTGTTATTTGCATTTTTTTTATATATTTTCTTAAACGTAGCCATTAATCTATTCACCTCTTTATCAAGATTTTGTTAAACTTAATTGTCCATCCCAACTTATGATATAAATAGCAACATCGGCAAACGAAAATGATACATATGCACTATCACTAACACTATCTTCTGGAAAAACACCAAAACTCAATGTATCATTCTGATTAAAATATTGAAAGAAAACATTGGTATGAAAAACACTATTCCCTTGGTAAGAGCAATAATTTCCTCTATATCTTGGTGCATCAGTACCATTAATATATGGACACAAAGACATTCGTTTCATTGATGTACCTGATGAACGAACCCAAAATCTACTATAAACTGCATACAATGCTGGAACATCAAAAACCATTTTCCAGGTATGCACATAATAATTTGTTCCGTTGACATAGGAAGCCCATTGTCTCGAATCAAAATCTGTATGACATGGATAAACTTTAGTTCCATAATTACTAATTTGATAACGGCGTGATCTTATTGTACCATCTGGTATGTCAAAAATAGGATATATCCACGGGTTTGATTGAGAACTTGTATTACCTTTTAAATCATACCTACACATTCTGACAGAAGTACCGTTAGTATCTTCCTCGGTTTGAAAAGTATTCCATTCACCCCAATTATTATTATAACCGTTTTCCGAAGGATTCCATGAATGATAAACGATTTTTGCCCTATCATAACCGAGATTATAACCATTTGGTAATTTGTCTAATTCTGTTTTTGTTTCTTTTGGCATTAAACCTATTGTGTTTCCATTCGAAGCAGAGGTTATAATAGATGGAATTTGTATCTTGTCACTCTTGTCTTTCAACATATATAAGTTAACGTTATCATCGTTATTTTCTACATTAACATCAAATATACTACCATTATCATAAGTACCTCGATTCGTTAAAAGACCGCAATCAGTTGATGTAGGTGTTGGCATTAGTCCACCAACTCCATCACTTGTTGTCGTTGCCCCTTTCATAATATCAACAGGAACCCCATCACTACCAATCATACTAACCAATTGGTAATCATTGGAATTTCCATTATTAGATACCTTTCTATATATCTTATTGAAAGTAGTTGCCATTCAATTACCTCCTTTATATTGTTATCCTTACTAATATTATGTTCTTAATATTAAGTTAATATTAAGAACATAATATTAGTAAGGAGATGAATACATGAGTACGTTTAAAAAGATATATAAAAAAGTAGCCAATAATGGAGATAGTAATGATTATCAAGAAGTAGGGACAGTTGGAGTAAATGGAGTAAATCTTGATATTATGAAAGGGGCATCTTCTTCTGTTGATGGAGAAATCGGATTAGTCCCTAAACCAACTAAAGGACATCAAAATCAATATTTAAGAGCTGATGGTACATGGCAAACTCCTCCAGACACAAATACAACATATTCTGTATTTAATGGTACTAATGATGGATTAGTTCCTAAAACAGATAAATCCTATTATTTTCTTACTGGAAATGGTTCATGGGGTTATCCGTGGATTGATAATTATATCGAAGACGGACGCTCGTTTATTTGTTTAGGTTCTGGAAATTATCAATTAAGTAAAAAACTGTTATCAGAAGCAACTACTACTAATAGTGGATTGATGAGTTCCAAAGATAAATCATTAGTTACAGATTTATTGCGTAATAATTCAGTTTTATTGTTTTGGATTGATAATGATATCGATTTTGGTACGATTAAAGGTGGTGGAGAAAATCCTGTATATAAATCACAAGAATATACAATTTACATATATGAAAACAAAGCAGATGACGAGAATAGATATAAATACTATCCTTTATTAAAAAAAGTAGCTGAAGCAAATGGTAAACTTGGATATGAACCTATACCATTTGGATGTACTTTTGGTAATTTTGATTCATTATGGAATGAAGGGCAAGCAACTTGTGAAAAAGTTGTAAAAGATGGAAAGAATGCAATAAAAATTTTTTATAGACTTTATGCTAATGCAAGATCTTATGCAGGAACTCATAATGTGACTGGTAAAGCAAAAGTATTTTTTTATTTACAAGGTGACGTACGATCTTTATTATACGATTAAAAAAAATATGGTAAGTAAATTTACTTACCATATTTTTTTATTTTAAGTACACATCATATGTATTTTTAAAAATTTGATATAATTGGTCACTCATTTTAAATTTATTTTTATTCATTTTTAATCCTGCTTCAAATCCAGTATCACTATTTTTACTCGCTGCATACCAATCACAAAACATCTCTACTACGTCAATTAATGTCATATCATTAATTCCATTTTTAAAATGTTCTGGATGATGCCGGTTAGCTTCATAGTGATGCTTTAATCCTTCATTAAACATTTTATCTCGAATTTCTTCATATTCTTTGCTTCCATATTTTGCAGTACGAAGTAATGGAATATATTTATCATAACATGCTTTTTCTGGATTATGCAATTTGGATTGGTCATGCTCTTTCGCACGTTTTTCTAACTCTTTTACCATTAAGTAATTAATTACCTTCTGGATTTCTTTAATATGCTTTTTTGCATCTACTGTACTATCATAACTCATTTGTCAATCCTCCCTATTTATATAATGTGAATAATAGAATCTATAGATAATATTATTGCTGCTATTAAAATTACTATTACTACAATAATAGACATAATATCAAAAGATGGTATATAGTAATCTTTAAAGTGATTTATTATTTTTCTTAATAAAACTATTAAAAAAATAATAGTTAATACTAATAGTATCAATCGTAAAATATACATATCTATCATTTTTATAACAATCCTCTACTTGCTAAACCCATCAAACAAAGTATAATAAAATATAAAAACCCTATTATTACAATGAATAACACATTTAATAATTTAGGATTATTTGTATCAGTATTATGGATTCGTATGTCTAATATGATATATAGTATACTAATTACTATACAAAAACCCCAAAATTGCATGGAAAAAAAAGATGAAAAATTAAGCCAATGTAACATTCTTATCTCATTTTTAATTTATTGGTTAAAAATGCATGACATAAATTGTAAAATCTCTTTCCGGTAATATAACTAAACCACTGCACGTTATGTATTTTATAATCATATTCTTTATTCTTTTTAAATTTTGCAAATTGTCGTTCTTCATTTTTTACACGATTTTTATATTCTTTATTATAATCAGAAAACTTCATTGCCCGAATTTTTCTAATAAATTTTGGAGAATGAATGTATACAGACAAAATATCCAAATTAGGATTTTTTCGTAAATTTTCTAATCCATTTGGATCAATAATATAGATATTTGCTCCTTCTAATTGTTCGTATGTCGTAAAATACTCATATCCTTTTACTCCACTATTTGGATCTTCGATCTTGGTATATGCAAGAATCTTTTTTTCTTGCATCATTTTTTTAGCTTTTTCTTCACTAATGAAAAAATGTTCTCTTCCATTTTCTTCATTACTACGTTTTGGTCTTGTTGTATAAGAGACTACTTCATTTAATAAAATTTCGTCTCCCATTTCTTTGGAGATTAATTCTGCAATTCCGACTGTATTATCTTTACCACTTTTCGATTCTCCAAGAACACAAATCAATTTCTTTTTCATTTTTTATATTTTCTCCTTTCTTACTTATAAATAAAATAATTTAACTACTTGTATCTTTGAATATTTAATCTTAGTAATTTGAAAGATACTTTTTATAATCTTTTAAAGGAGTTTCTATACTTACATAACATATGTCATGTGAGTCCAGATATTCTACGGCATTTTTTGTAAACTTTGGAGCAATAATTATATTTACTCCCTTAAGCATCTTTGCTGCATCGCTGTCAATTTCAGCCGAAACTACCACATTTGCATTAACAAAATCAAGAGGATTTGAGTCCATTGCTTGCACAATAGCTTCCTCCAGGGATTTTCCAAGTGCTACTGCACTTATATTCGTGCCAGATACCGTAACAACAGCATTAACATCAAAAAATTCACTTATTACGTTCAACCCTTTTGTTATACTTAAAATGTCTGCATATGAAAGAGGTTTGCTTGATGAATAATCTATTGTTTTTTCGTTTCTTTCAATGCTGGCATTCTGGTGACTGTTTATTCCGCTTGTTATTTTAAAGTCTTCTAAATTCATTTTACGCCTCACTAACTAATACATAGTATTATTGCTGCTGTCCTATCGGAGCTGAAGTTACAGGTATCGGTGCAAACTGCGGCTGCGGTGCTTCTGTTCTTTCTGGTTTAACTTCAACCGTAGGAGTTTCCTTTTTCTTTATCGGTGTTAAAGTCTGTTGCAGAATTTCAGCCGGTTTTACCACCGGTGCAGGAGTTTTTTGCTCTTCAGCTTTTTCTTTCTCTGCCTCTTGCTGTTCTTTTTCTTTGTTTTCTAATTTCTTTTTCGCTTCACTCTGAGGAATGATTGATACCCCCGGAGCTCTGAAAGGATTTAAGATTACTTCGGGATACTCAAAATCAGCATTTCCATAAGGTGCAGTTGCAACTGTCATAACATCTTTCCAGATAAGAGCAGGTACTGTTCCGCCTGTAATCCCGCCCATCTGAGAGTTATCATCATTACCGACCCAAACGCCTGTAACAACATCAGGAGTAAAGCCGATAAAATACGCATCTTTACTATCATCTGTTGTACCGGTTTTTCCTGCAGCAGGTTTTCCGATATTAGCAGCACGGCCTGTGCCGTTTGTAATAACTGTTTTCATAATTGCAGTCATTGTTGCAGCAGTATTAAGATTAAGCACCTTACTTGAACGGGCTTTTTTAGCTTCATAGAGAATTGTTCCTCTTGATGATTCAATTCTTTCTATAGCAAAAGGTTCTACCTTAAATCCGCCATTTGCAAAAACACCATAAGCTCTTGTCATTTCAAATAATTTTACACTGTTTGAACCGAGAGAAATTGTATAATCATAAGGAATTGGTGTTGTAATTCCCATTACTCTTGCAAGCTGTATAACAGGTCTTACACCTATTGCATCCATAAGCCTTGCTGTACATACATTAGAAGAAACCATCAGTGCTGTATACAAAGGAATAGGGCCTCTGTATTTATTACCGTAGTTTCTAGGCGTCCAGTCGCCGGCTTTGAAAGGTAAATCATCTATCAT
>ENA-ORRW01002735-ORRW01002735.1-human-gut-metagenome-genome-assembly--contig:-NODE-2735-length-13912-cov-3.842751_pt1 | contig 13912 bp, 12 predicted proteins | sample MGYA00242183_ERZ509150 | MGnify/ENA primary metagenome ERZ509150 (study PRJEB26280, sample SAMEA2338639) | human gut metagenome | biome: human gut; feature: human-associated habitat; material: faeces... | reverse complement strand
ATACTGTTCAGTTTTCAAGGTTCTGTGCTGTTCTTGTCTTTCTCAGCGACAGCTTTGATAGTATATCATGTTGTTCGCCGTTTGTCAACAACTTTTTTCATCTTTTATTTTTCCTTTTTTCAGGAATTTTTGTCGATATCACTCAACATCGAACGAAAAAAGTAACAGCTCCGTGAGGTCTGTCCCTCATCGGAGCTTTAATATACCATGTTCTTCCAGGAATGTCAAGCAAATTTGTGTTATTTTTTAGAACAATTTTTCCTGCTTTTTACCAATCACAAGATACGACTTTTTTTCCTTGTTTTATCTATATTTTGTGGTTATCTTCTAAAAGTCCTCACTTCTTTTTTTACCTTTTCCTATGGTCATTCTATGAAAATTGTGTACTGCAGTCATACAATTTGATCCCAGGGCCGAAAATCTTTTCGGCCCTGGGATCATTTTTTACAGCATGCCCTTTACCAGGCCCAGAATAAAATATGAGATCACGTTATGGTCGTACAGCCAGGACAGCCACGGGCTTGCCGCCACCTGCCCCATGGCTGCCGCTCCAAAATCCGTCCCAGACAGCGCAGTAAGTACCAGGCAGACGATCCACAAAAACATAAGGCCCTCCACGCCTCCCAGCACAGCTCCGGCGATCTGGTTGAGTCCTTTTATTATAGGAAGCCTTGCGATCAGATCCAGCCAGGCTGCCACAATATGAAGCAGTATAAATACCACTGCAAACAGCAGGATCGAGGCCGCCGCTTTAACGACCGTATCAGCCAGGTATCCGCCCACGTAATCTCCAAACTGCTCCACACCCAGCATCTGATACACTTCTCTATTATTATTTTCGATCAGGATCCTCTTCATCTGCTCTGGCAGCTTCAGCTCTTCGATGGTCCTTCTCTCTCCAATTCCGGCTCCATTCCCGCCGGTTCCTTCTCCGATATCCAGCACACCGTCCAAAAGCCCATCCAGGCCGACTGCATCCGCCATCCCCTGACGGATGGACTCATAGACCGGCGTATCGTTTTTAAGCCACTCTGTCACGTATGGCAGGGCCACCCGCACTGTCACAAGGCTGATCACCAGGGCCAGCGCTGACACACACAGCCGTATAAACCCTCTGTAATGGCCATACAGCACCATTCCCACCAGATATACCGCTGCCAGGATCTCCAGCCAGTGGCCGGAGAATCCAGAGACTCCTTCCATCATCTTCCATCTCCTCACTCAAGCACAAATTTTCGGATCGCACTGGCTACGCCTGCATCGTTGTTGGAAACAGTCACAAAATCCGCCGCCTGCTTCACCTGCTCCTCTCCATTTTCCATGGCAACCCCCAGACCGGCTGCCCAGAGCATGGACAGATCATTTTCTCCGTCCCCAAAGGCCATGGTCTCCTCCCTGCCGATACCGAGAAATTCCGCCAGTCTGAGAAGAGCGCTCCCTTTATCCGCGCCTGCCGCGTTGATCTCCAGGTTATTGGGGATCGAGGATGTCACCAGGATCCCCGGAATCTGCCCAAGGGAAACACGCATCCTCTTTCTGGCTTCCATGTCCGTAAAAAACATGTTGATCTTATCGATCTCCTTCCCCATTTCCTTTACATACCGGATATTATCTGGAACCACCCGGCGGGTCTTCCGTATGAGCGCCGCCACTCCGGCAGAAACTGCATACCGTTCTGCGTGATCATAAAAATACTGGGTCGTACAGCCTATGCCGTCCATATAGGCATCATACATGATGTCATCCCCGCTGTCTCTGGCCATTTCCAGTACCCGCAAAGCAGTATCCACCGGGATCCGGCAGGTGCTGATAATCCGGTCCTCTTTCAGATCCGCCACCACAGCTCCATTGGTGGTTATGGCATAGCGGACTCCCGGAAGCGTCCGGATCCTGTCGGGGATCCCCCGTACCGTGCGCCCAGTGGCCGGTACGATCTGGATCCCTCTGGCCGCACATGCCAGAAGAGCCTGCCAGTTTGCCTCCGGTATCTGTTTCTCATCATCCAGGAACGTTCCGTCCATATCGGTTGCGATCAGCCTGATCTTCATTCTCCACTCTCCCTGGTCATAATCAGAAGGGGCTGCTGCAAAAAGAAAGCGCAGAATCCGCTTTTTACAGCACCCCCGGTCCATTAATCAAAAAAGTTATCTTCCCGCAAGATCAGATGGCCTTCCTTGTCATACTTTGAAGAAAACAGCCCTGTGATCTTCTTTCCAAGAGACGGTTTTTCCGCCTTATCTGCGGCTTCCTCAATAAGATCCACCGCTGCCTTCCTCGTCAGCCGGACACCATCCTCTTCCATCATCTCGATACGTTCATAGAGAGCCAGCATGCTTTTTCCCGTAATGCTGCAGTCAATATCCGCCGCATACTTACACGCATACTGCGCGAACTCCTCCAGCTCCATTTCCGTGCTGTCATCCAGATCATCCTCTTTCGGAGCTCCGGCAGCCATCTTCGGGGCCGCTGCCGCCATTTCCCGGACAGGCTCTTCCTGCTCCAGATGCGGCGGCTCCTCCCTCCTGGCTTCAGGCATATCCCGGAAATCCTCTGTTCTTCCGTCAAAGCCATCCTCCGGCTCTGGCTCCCGGCCCTGGACCACCTCCTGGGCGATCTTTTCCTGGACCTCTGTCTGCTTTAACAGCGCCTCCTCCAGGGCCGCCTCATTCTGCTGTTTTTCCTGGGCCCTGCTGTCTGCTCCGATATACTGGAACTTGCTTGCCAGGGACATATTATTCCCATGGAGAGCCTCCAGATTCTCCGGAGTATCAATGAGCACCACGATCATGCCGCTCTTATCCCGTTCCATCAGCTCATCCAGCTCGTTCTGGACTGCGTTGCTGAGGCCTGCCGCATGTTCGATGATCAGATCCTTTCCCGCCAGTCTGGAGGCCACAGCGCTGATGCCGCGCTTGTTTAACTTCTCGCTGCTGATCTTGGCCACCGGATTCTTATGGCCTAACTCCCGGTGGATCTCTCTCAGGGCGTCCAGAGCTGCTGCCAGGCCATCCTCATCGTTGACCGCTTCGATCATAAGGTTATTCAGGTCAAGACCCTCGTCCAGAGATTCCAGTTCCAGGCTGTCGCTGTCGTCCTCTTCCTCTTCCGGACGGATGGTGCGCACGCTGCGGCGCATAGCCCGCTCTCTGTCGATCTCCGCCTGCTTTCTGGCGCGGCGCTCCTCTTCCTCTCTGCGGGCCAGCTCCCGCTCCTCTTCAGCACGGCGCAGAGCCTCTTCCTCCATCTCCTCCCGGGCCTTGGCAGCGCGGATAGCCATTCTCTGCCGCTCGATCTCCCGGTCAGACTCTTCTCCCTCCCGCTCTGCCTCCACATCCAGCACCCGCCTTGTGGGCCGGATCTCTTTAATGGAACGCAGATCGTCCAGGGTCCTTGTGGCGTCCATGTCGTCCTCTTCCACCTCTACCGTATGGGCAGCCGTATCGGAAAGCTTGGACATCTCCCGGGCCAGTTTCTGGGTCTGGGCGTCCTCATGAAGGCGCATGACCACTTCCTTTTCCACATCATAGGAAGGTTCCTCCAGCTTTGCGGCCTCCTTCCCGTCCTCATAATCATCCTGGTACGAGGGATTTCCGGCAAATTCCTCCTCCACAGCCCGGAGCTTCGCTTCATATTTGTCCCGGTTCTCCACCAGATCCATCTGATATTTGTTGAGAGGCTCGTACTCCAGCTTCAGATCCATGGCCTTTTCCACATATTTTCCCAGTCCGAACAGCAGCATGATCTTATCGCAGGTCCTGACGCACTGGTCGCCCATGCCGCCCTTGTGGTACAGCTCTGCCAGCTCATACAGCCATTTCTCGTCCACTTCCACCGCCGTATACGTTTCCAGGGCGCGGATCAGCTGGTCCAGGGGCGCTTTTTTCGCCTTCAGGATCAGGTACCGAAGAAGGTACTGGCGGGAATCATCCTGGGCCAGGTCGCAGAACTCCCGGTAATAGGCCTCGGCCTCGGCAACGTTCCCCTCCTTCAGGGCTAGGTCCGTCAGCTTGTAAAGCAGGCGCTTGCCAATGGGGGCCCGCTCAAAGGCCAGCAGCAGAATATCCTTTGCCTCCTGGTATTCCTTGTTTTTTTCATAGATCTCAGCGATCATGGAAAGCAGGCTCGCATTCCGCACGCGGTGCCAGTCGATGGTATCCGCGATCTTCATGGCCGTTTCGTAGTCTCCCCGGCTGACCATTTTCTTGATCTGCTCCACCTTTATGTTAAACTCATATTTATCCATTTCTTTTGCATCTCCTAAATTCCTCGGCCGTCTTACGCCTAAAGCTCCACACGGCCCTCCAGCGCACGTAAAAGCGTCACCTCGTCGATATATTCCAGGTCTCCGCCCACCGGCACGCCGCTGGCGATCCTGGTGACCTTGATCCCTGTGGGCTTGATCAGCTTGCTGATGTACATGGCCGTAGTCTCCCCCTCCAGGCTTGAGTTGGTCGCAATGATCACTTCCCTCACATCCTTCTGGAGCCGGGTCATCAGTTCCTTCAGCTTAATGTCCCCGGGACCGATCCCCAGCATGGGGGAAATGGCTCCATGGAGCACATGGTAGACCCCCTCAAACTTCCCGGTCTTTTCATAGGCCGCCAGGTCCCTGGGGTTCTCCACCACCATGATCACGCTGTGGTCCCTGGCCGGGCTCTTGCAGATGGGGCAGAGCTCCTGATCCGTTAAGGTATAGCACTCCCGGCAGTACCGGACGTTGTGCTTGGCGTCCCGGATGGCTCCGGAAAGCCGGTCCACCTGTTCCTCCGGCATATTGATGATATGGAAGGCCAGGCGCTGGGCCGTCTTATTTCCGATCCCCGGAAGCTTTGACAATTCCTCGATCAGCTTCGAGATCTGACTGCTGTAATAGTCCATGTTAGAAAGAAAGGCCTCCTAAACCTCCAAGGCCGCCTGTCAGTTCCGCCATAACGGCGCTGGACGCCTCTTCCATCTGATGGAAGGCCTCATTGGCAGCCGCCACGATCATATCCTCCAGCATTTCCACATCATCGGGATCCACTGCCTCGGGAGAAATCTTCACAGATACCACTTCTTTTTTACCGGAAACAGTCACCGTCACTGCACCGCCGCCGGCTGCTGCCGTATACTGCTTTTCCTCCAGCTCCTTGGTCTTCTCCTCCATCTGACGCTGCATCCTCTGGGCCTGTTTCATTAAATTTGTCATATTACCGGGCATACCGCCCGGAAAACCACCGCGTTTCGCCATGATTCTTTCCTCCTACATATTCTTTTCGTTTTTTCTGTTTATTTCTATTTTTACCTGTTTTTGATATTTTTTATTGCCCCCAGGCATATCGGACTGCGGACAGTTCCTTAATCCTCTATGGTGATATCCATATGGATATTTTCCCTCAGCTCTTCGTCTGTAATATACCTGGTATCCAGACGCTCGCCGCTTTCCCTGAGGCGCGCCTTAAAATAGATGGATTTCCCGTAGGCCTGCTCCACATGGCGCTCCAGATCCCCAAGGATACTGGGGCGGCTCCCCATGCTGAAGTTCATGGCATCGCTGAATACGATGCACAGGCAGCTGTCGCCCGCCGGCTCTACCACCGTCTCCCGGAAGCTGGGCCGTATGGACATTCCCATCTCCCGGACGATCTTTCCCCACTCATTCCGGATCAGGTTCAGATCCTCCAGCTGGGCTTTAGGAAGGGTCACCGTCCTGGGCTCCGCCTCTCTGCTTTCCAGAGACTGGGCCTGGGGCTGTACCGCCTGGGGCAGGGCTGGCTGGCTTCCGTCCCCGGCCATGTTTCCAGGCCAGGGGGCCGCCGGAATCCCTTCCTCCATCTGGCGTTCCAGCCGTTCCAGCCGCTCCAGCACCGCATCCATGGACTGCTCCATCTCGGGCTTCGTCAGCCGGATAAACGCCAGCTCCACAAGGACCCGCTTCTGGGCCGCAAACCGGATCTGATTCAGGACCTCGGAAAACGCACGGATATACCGCATCAGCACATTTTCATCGGCCAAAGCCGCATCCTCCCTGAGCTGCTTCAGATTGTCCTCCGACATATCCAGAAGCTCCTCCGCCTCATCCGCCGTCTTTAAGATCAGGAGATTCCGCAAAAACCAGATGAAATCTGCCACAAACTGGGAAAGCTCCCGGCCCTGGATCACCATTTCTTCCAGTCTTAAGATACATTCCTTTGTCTGCCCGTTTCTCAGGGCGCCAAACAGCTCCCGGAACACCCGGTTGTCCACAGCTCCAAGTACGTCCAGTACATTCTCATAGGTAAGGGTCTCCCCATAATGGAAGGCCGCGCACTGGTCCAGAAGGCTCAGTGCATCACGCATGGAGCCGTCCCCGGCCTTCGCCACATACCGCAGGGCACGGTCCTCCACCGCCATGCCCTCTGCATCGGTCAGTTCCTTTAACCGGTCCGCAATGGTATCCACCGTGATCCGCCGGAAATCGTATCTCTGACACCTGGAAAGCACCGTGATCGGGATCTTATGGACCTCCGTGGTGGCCAGGATAAAGATCACATAGGACGGCGGCTCCTCCAGCGTCTTAAGCAGGGCGTTGAAGGCGCCGGTGGACAGCATGTGCACCTCATCGATGATATAGACCCGGTACTTTCCTTCGGTGGGCGGATACTGGACCTGGTCCCGGATCTCCCGGATGTTCTCCACGCCGTTATTGGAGGCCGCGTCGATCTCCACCACATTTAAGGATGTGCCTGCCTGGATCTGCTGACAGCTGGGGCACTCTCCGCAGGGGCTTCCGTCCTCTGGATGCTCACAGTTGACTGCCTTAGCAAAGATCTTGGCCACAGAGGTCTTTCCTGTTCCCCTGGTCCCGCAGAACAGATAGGCGTGGCCGATCCGCTCTGACCGGATCTGATTCTGTAAAGTCGTAACGATATGGTCCTGGCCCTTCACATCCCCGAAGACCCGGGGCCGCCATTTCCTGTAAAGCGCTGTATATGACATCTCTTATTTATCTCCGAAGCTGATCCCCAGAAGCTTTGCCTCTTTAATAATATCCGACTGGGGATCCACATATTTCAGTTTTCCGGCGCTTTCCTCCAGGGGAATATCTGTGATCACGTTGTTTTTCACGACCACCAGCTTTCCAAAATCTCCCCGTTCGATCATAGCTGCCGCATGAGCGCCGATCCTGGAAGAAAGTACCCGGTCAAAGGGCACCGGCGCACCGCCTCTCTGCATATGGCCCGGAACCGTGACCCGGATCTCCTGTCCGGTCATCTCCTGGATCTTCGCTCCGATCTCATAGGCCACAGACTGGTATTTCTGCGCCCGTTCCTCCAGCTTTTTCTTATATTCCTTTTTGGACATGGCCGCCTCTTCTTTGGATATGGCTCCCTCTGCCACAGCCAGGATCGAGAAACGGCTGCCGCCCCTGGTCCTTTCCTTGATCTTTTTCACCACAGCGTCCAGATCATAGGGGATCTCCGGAAGCAGGATGATATCGGCTCCGCCCGCAATACCGGCGTGCAGCGTCAGCCAGCCCACCTTATGGCCCATGATCTCCACGATAAACACCCGTCCGTGGGAAGAGGCAGTGGTATGGATACAGTCGATGGCATTGGTGGCGATATCCACAGCGCTCTGGAAGCCGAAGGTCATATCCGTTCCCCAGAGGTCATTATCAATGGTCTTCGGAAGGCCTACTACGTTTAAGCCCTCTTTGCTTAAGAGATTGGCTGTTTTCTGGCTTCCATTTCCCCCGAGGACCACCAGAGCGTCCAGCTTCAGCTTATAGTAAGTGTGCTTCATCAGCTCCACCTTGTCCAGCCCGTTTTCGTCCGGAACCCGCATCATCTTAAAGGGCTGTCTGGAGGTTCCCAGCATAGTTCCGCCCTTTGTCAGGATCCCAGAGAAATCAGAGCGTTTCATCATACGGTAATTGGCATACATAAGCCCTTTATAGCCGTCTTCAAATCCAATGATCTCTACCTCATCCTGATAGATCTGGTACAGGCCCTTGGCCACGCCGCGCATGGTCGCATTTAACGCCTGGCAGTCGCCGCCGCTTGTAAGAAAACCAACTCGTTTCATATGGTCCATCCTTTCTGTTCCGTTCTGACGGTTACGAGTCAAACAGGTATACGTCATCCATTATGTCATTATAATACAAAGGAAACATAGGGGCAAGAAAAATTTTAGCCACACGCGGACAAGAAGACACATACCTGAACACTCACAGATTTCAGCCTGCCCGCAACGCGAAAGAGGGCACGGTGTTTTTCAACACCGCACCCCCTTCAGGCCTAATTATATCTTTTATCCGCACGTTCTGCTTTGAATGCCCACCATAAACGTTACCCTGGCAGCCTGCTCAGTTCCGGCTCCCTCACGGCACATGAGAGGTTCCCCTTAGTGCTGCTGCATTCCTGCCCTGACACGGTTCTGAGATTCCCATTGCGTAAGACCAAAACGTCAACGCCTCTTACCAGGGGCAGCTTCACAGTGAAACACCCGGGGCAGAACATCACCCCTGCTCTAGCGGCTTGCAGGTACAGGGCACCGCTGACTCCCCGGCTGTGCGGATTAGTTAAGTATACATGGAAGCCGTGGTTTTGTCAAGTATTCCCGCCGTTTTCCGCCGTTTTCCCTGCTTCCGGAGCAGTCCCTTTTACTGTCCGCAGCAGCCTCAGGCATCTGCTGCCTAAGATGTAAAAACACGATCCGGAAGGAAGAGGGCCGCCAAAGCACAGCCTATGAAAGGGCGATCTCCTCCCCGTCGATGAACAGGCGCTTTACGCCGCCGTCATACTCCAGTGGATCTCCGTCCCAGATCACCAGGTCTGCGTCCTTTCCAGGCTCCAGAGTGCCTACTCGGGAGGAAATTCCCATATACTCTGCCGGATAAGCCGTCACACCCTTGAGCGCTTCCTTCCGGCTTAAGCCCCGGTCTGTCATTAAGATCAGCTGGGTGCTTAAGATCTCCAGATTCATCTCCGGATGGCCTGTGGAAATGGCCGCATGGACGCCTTCCTTCTCCAGCTCTGCTCCCAGAGACAGGGATTTTCCATTTTCCTCCACGGAAAAGCTGGTCCCATAAAGGGGGCCGATGATAAAACGGAGGTCCTTTCTGTCCAGATCCCGGATCACCTGGGAGGCGTCATAGGCCATGGTCAGCACATAGTTCAGCCCAAACTCCTCGCCGATGCGGACCGCCGTCTCCATATCGTTGGCCTTCATGGCCGCCATCTGGACCGGCATCCCGTCGAATACCCTGGAAAGGGCCGCCAGCTCCAGCCTGAACTCCTGGCTCTCTCCCGCCTTTTCCTTTCTGGCGTACTCCTTCGCCTTAAAAAGGATATCCCGGATCATGGCCGCAGAAGCCAGTCTCGTCTGGGGCGCCCGGTTCTTCCCGCCGTACCGTTTCCTGGGACCGCTGGTGAGCACGAAGCGGTAAGCCGCCTCGGGCTTTATGATCCGTTTTTCCCTGGAAGCCCCGGCAGTCTTTAAGGCCGCACAGGTGCCTCCAATGAGGTTTCCATTTCCGGGTCCTGTTACCACTGTGGTCACTCCGGCCCGCAGGGCCATGGAAAAGCCCTCGTCCTCAAAATTCAGGGCGTCGTAGGCCCGCAGCTCTGGAACAATGGGGCCCTCCTCATTGGCATCGTTTTCCTCGAATCTATGGATCTGGCTGTTGACTCCCACCTGGCAGCTGGGCTCCACGATACCGGGAGTCACCAGAGCGCCTTCGGCGTCGATGATCTCCTCGTCTCCCTCCGGCATGAGGCAGTCCACCACCTCTTTGATCTTTCCGTTTACGATACGGATGTCCTTCATCTCTTCAAAAATATCTGCACCGTCGATCAGCATACAGTTTTTTATCAGCATGGCTGCCACCTCCTTAATTTTCCGTCTGGTACTGGATCTTACCGTTGATGAGTACCGTCCGCGGCCTTCCTCCAGCCTTAAAGGGCTCGGATTCCCAAATCACCACGTCCGCCGCCTTGCCCGGCTCGATGGATCCCAGCTCGTCGGCCAGATCCAGGGCCTTTGCCGCCCGGATGGTCACGCATTTATAGGCCGTTTCCTCTGTGAGTCCGTGTTTCATCAGCACGGCCACCTGGGATAAGAAGCCCTCCATGGGGATCACATGGGAATCGGTGGTCAGGGTGAACTCCACGCCGGCCCTCTCCAGGATCGCCGGGGCGTCATAGCGCTTATCCTCCACCTCCAGCTTACTCTTTCCGCCTACGGTGGGACCGATGATGTAATGGGCCTTTGCTTCCTTTAAGTCGTCGATCATCTTCCAGCCCTCGGTACAGTGCTCAATGCTCAGATTCAGCCCGAACTCCTTTCCGACCCGCAGGGCCGTCAGGATATCGTTGGCCTGGTGGGCATGGATCTTTACCAGCATTCCATCGAAGGCACGCATCAGAGAGTGCATGGCCAGATCATATGTAAAGGTGGATTCTTCTCCATTTTTCAGCTTTTCTTCATGGGCCAGCCATTTTTCCCGGTATGCCTTCGCCTTATAGAACGCCTGGCGCATCAGGGCAGCAGAGCCCATTCTCGTGGACGGGGTCTGGCCCTTTTTCCCGTAGGAAACCTTAGGATTTTCTCCCAGGGCCATCTTTAAGGCAGCCTCCTCCTTCATGATCCTTTCGTTTAAGGTAGCTCCGGCGGTCTTCAGATAGGCAAAGGTGCCTCCCATGATGTTTCCGCTGCCAGGTCCCACAGCTACGGTGGTGACGCCGGCCTCCAGAGCCCGGTCGAACAGGCTGCAGTGAAAATCAATGGCGTCAATGGCCCGCAGCTCCGGGTGGATGGGTCCGGTCATCTCATTGCCGTCCTGGCCATCGGCGTCAATGATGCCCAGATGACAGTGGGGCTCAATGAAGCCTGGCGTTACCAGCTTTCCCGCGGCGTCGATGACCGTGTCCTCCGGCCCCGGGACGATCTCTTTTTCAACTTTCGCAATTTTCCCGTTTTCCACAGCAACATCGTATTTTTCCTTATAGATGCCTGCCATGGAGATCAGGGTTCCGTTTTTAATTACCAGCATGGCTGTCCTCCTTTATTTCTTCGGTTTTCTCCGCTTTTTTCCGTTTTCCTTCCTCTCGCAGCTCCTTGAAGAAGTCCTTCATCATCCGGGAGCACTCCTCTCCCAGCACTCCGGTCTCTACCTCTGCCTGGTGGTTGAAGCCGTCCTCATGGAGCATGTCCAGGACAGAACCGGCGCATCCGGCCTTTGGATTCATGCAGCCGATGACCACCCGGGGGATCCTGGCCTGAACGATGGCCCCGGCGCACATGGGGCACGGCTCCAGGGTGACGTACATAGTGCAGTCCTCCAGCCTCCAGTCTCCGATCTTTCTGCATGCCTTGCGGATGGCAATGATCTCCGCATGGGCCAGGACATTTTTATCAATGGTGCGGCGGTTATAGCCCCGGGCGATGATCGCTTCGTCGTGAACGATCACCCAGCCGATGGGGACCTCCTTTAAGGCAGCCGCCTTTTTTGCCTGGCGCACCGCCTCCCGCATATATTTTTCTTCCTGTGTCATACGCTGTCTCCCCGATTCATGATTCTGAATATAAGTTTAACCGGGCCGGAAAGCGGTGTCAAGGAATTCGTTTTACAGCCCCGGCAAAAATAAACCGCTTACCATCGCTTACGGACAGCTTACCTCCTCGAGGAAAAAGATCCCCTCCGCCAGATTGATAAACATTTCCCTGTCCTTTATGGCCCGCGGCCTTCCCTTCCACCATACGGTCTCCCGGTCAGCTGAAACGGAAACCGTCCTGCCATCATCCAGAACGTATGTAATGGTGATCATGGGGCTGCCGCCGGAGACCGGCTCCTCAAACAGGGCGTATCTTAAAAATCCTGTGAGCTTTACCGCCTGCTCCACATGCTCCCGGTCCGTGAATTCCTTCTTCTCATCCGTGACTCCGGGATACTCCACCACAACGCTCTGCACGTCCTCCGGATCGGGGATCCCCAGAAGGTACATGCCGTTCATGAAAATGCTGACGGCGAGCACTGCTGATACAGACAGAAATACGGCAAGGACGAAACGCAGGAGCTCTTTCACTGCCTTATGTTTCATGAAAATTCCTCCCTTCCAGCCGGAAAGCTGTACATCATTTCCTCCGATATTCCCATTATAGCAGAAAGCTGTCGTTTTTTCTTCTGTTTTTTCTATAAATACATCGCAGGTGGCCTTCTCACAAAAATAATGGCGCATCCAGCCGCCCAGACCGGCAGCCGCCGTCCGCTTTACATGGAGCCGGAGGAGTGGTATATTCATGTGGAAAGGATGGGATATTATGAAGATCTGCGGATTACAGAAAACGACGCTTTTAGATTTTCCCGGCCATGTGGCCGCAACCATATTTACCGGGGGCTGCAATTTCCGCTGCCCCTTCTGTCACAACAGCGACCTTTTGGGAAGCGACGCCCCGGCGGCATTTACCGATGAGGAGGTGCTGGATTTCTTAAAAAAACGGAGGGGGATCCTGGAGGGGGCTGCCATCACTGGCGGAGAGCCCACGCTCCAGCCGGATCTGGAGGATTTCATACAGAAGGTACGGGCGCTGGGATACCAGATCAAGCTGGATACCAACGGCTACCGGCCGGAGGTGCTGAAACGTCTCTGTGAAAAAGGCCTCGTCGATTATGTGGCCATGGACATAAAAGCATGTGAGGAACGGTATCCGGCGGTGGCCGGAGTATCGTCCCTCCAGATGGAAAACATTCGTGAAAGTATTGAATTTTTAAAAAGCGGGGCTGTTCCCTATGAATTCCGTACCACCGTGGTCAGAGAACTCCACTCTGCCGAGGATTTCCAGAAGATCGGACCATGGATCGCAGGGGCTCCCCTGTATTTTCTCCAGAACTTCTCTGATTCTGGCAGCGTACTGAATCCTATATACACAAGCTGTACCGTCCCGGAGCTGACCTCTTATCTGGAGATTGTAAAGCCCTTTGTGGGACATGCAGAGCTCCGCGGCATCGACTACTAGACACCCGGCCTCTCTTATTCTCTGGAGCCAGAGCCTTTTACCGCACCCGGATATCCGTATACCAGTATCCAAAGCGGCCGTCGTTGGGCGGCTGCTTTTTTGACAGGACAAAATTGGGGAATCCAAACATGGACGCCATATATTTCTCACTGCTGTAATAATGGCCGGGAACTCCGATGAGATAGCGGGCGCGGCCGTCCTTGTTCCCAAGGCGGAACAGGATGATATACCGGAAATTGTAATAGCCATGGAGCAGAAAGCTGTTGTTTCCGTACACCCAGCTTTCCCTGGGCAGGCGGCCGATATCCTGGGGACGGATCGTTAAGATCTCGCAGCCGCTCTCATAATCAAAGGGCTGGATCTTCGGGTAGGATTTCCGCAGCTCCTGCCACAGCTTTTCCGGATCCGCCGTCACATCCTCTGTTTCCTGGAGGTATCTGAGGACCTCCGGGTTTTCCAGCTCCGGAGAGCGGGAAAGGGAAGAATCCTTTTCCGGGGCAGCCTGGCCGGAAGGCGGAGCTGTTTCAGCCCCTGGCCGTCTGTCTCCGGGCCTGGAAACGGGAGACGACGGGTTTGGCCCAGGCTTCCTGGCCTCCGCAGGCCGGGAGTCATGCTCCGGCAGGGCCGTCCCTGGCCTGGAAGCGGCGGCGGGAGGGCTGCCTGCCGGACGGGAAACCGTAACGGATGGTCCCCCCTCTGCACGGGAAATCGGCTCTGACGGGGCTCCCTCTGCCTGGGAAACCGGCGCGGGCGGATCTCCCTCCGGATACGGAACCAGACGGACTGGCTCAGCCGGAGATATGCCAGGAGCCGGAGCTGGCGGCAGCTCCTCCGGGAAAACCGGAGCTTCCGGTCTATCTGGTATCTCCTTCGGTGCAGACGGCCCTGCTGGCAGCTCCTCTGGTACTGGCGGCGCGGGCGTCCTCACTGGCTG
>ENA-ORRW01002726-ORRW01002726.1-human-gut-metagenome-genome-assembly--contig:-NODE-2726-length-13971-cov-3.297571_pt1 | contig 13971 bp, 13 predicted proteins | sample MGYA00242183_ERZ509150 | MGnify/ENA primary metagenome ERZ509150 (study PRJEB26280, sample SAMEA2338639) | human gut metagenome | biome: human gut; feature: human-associated habitat; material: faeces... | reverse complement strand
GACTGTCTCATTCTTTTGTTATCCGGGGAAAAAATCGGTATTAACCGACAGCCCCTTTTTCGTTTTTACATGGATCCTATTCCACCAGCTTCTCCAGCTCCTTCACATATTCCGTTCCGTCGGAGGTCTTGTGGCCCGCCTTGGAGGCGTAAAGCCCCACGGCAGCCTGGGATTTTTTAATGGGCTGCATGGTCCCGGCCCCGGCCACGCAGCCGCCGGGACAGGCCATTCCCTCCAGAAGATACCCGTTATATTTTCCAGCCTTGGCCATGGTCAGGAGCTTTCTGCATTCCTTAAGGCCCTCGGCGTTGGCTACCTTGATCTCCTTATCGGGATACCGTTCCTTGATCACATTGACCACCGATTTTGCCACACCTCCGGCCACGGCAAAATTGCGGCCGTCTGCGGAAGCGTCGTTGACGCCGTCGGGATCCTCCTCCATGTTCTCAATATCCACATGGCGGGCATCAAAGATCCCTGCCATCTCCTCAAAGGTCAGCACGAAATCCACCTCGCTGCGGACGCTGCGGCGCATGGCCTCCAGCTTTTTGGCCGCACACGGTCCGATGAATACCACCTTTGCCTTCTCATGCTGCTTTTTAATGAGTCTGGCAGTCAGGGTCATGGGCGTTAAGGCCATGGAAACGCAGTCTGCGTATTCCGGGAACAGCTTCTTTGCCATCACAGACCAGGCCGGGCAGCAGGAGGTTGCCATAAAGGGGATATGCTCCGGCACCTCTTTTATAAAGTCCTCGGCCTCCTGGACCGCGCAGAGGTCTGCCCCGATGGCAACCTCGAATACATCGGCAAAGCCCAGCTGCTTCATGGCCGCCCGCAGCTTTCCGGGCGTCACCTTGGGGCCGAACTGTCCCACAAAGGCAGGAGCCACAGCGGCGTATACCCGCTCTCCTGTCTGGATGGCGCGGATCACCTGGAAGATCTGGGACTTGTCCGCAATGGCTCCAAAGGGACAGTTCACCAGGCACATGCCGCAGGAAACGCATTTGTCATAGTCGATATCTGCTTTTCCGTTCTCGTCTGAGTGGATGGCGTCCATGCCGCAGGCCGCCGCACAGGGACGCTCCTGGATAATGATGGCGTTGTAGGAGCACACCTTTGCGCACTGGCCGCATTTAATGCACTTCTCCGGATCGATCTTGGATTTCCCGTTGGTCCGGTCCAGGCTCACCGCATCCTTGGGGCAGACCTCCACACAAGGGTGTGCCAGACAGCCCTGGCAGCCGTCGGTCACCATGACCCTTTTTTCTGCACACGCATTGCAGGCAAATTTGATCACATTGATCAGCGGCGGCGTATAATACGTTTCCGGCCGGTCTGCCGCCTCGATCCCATCGGACACAGGGGCCGGGTCTCCCGCCCCGCGGTAGGGAAGTCCCATGGCCAGGCGCAGCCGTTCTCCTACGATGGCTCTTTCTAAAAACACGTCATTGCGGAAGTTTCCAACCTCCCCGGGGATGATCTTATATGGAAGCTCCTCGATCCTTTTGTCAATGGGCCACTCGGTATGGTAGGCCATACGGGCCGCCTCGCGGAAGATCCTGTGGCGGATCTCCTGGATCCTGGTCTCAACACCTCTCATCGAATTATTCCTCCTGTGATTTTTTGCAGTCGTCTCTGTTTTGTGAAAAAGATAACATATCCCGGCTGTAACTTCAAGTTTTTAATCGCATACAATCCGCTTTTTCTTTTCCATAATCCCCGCTTCCTTCCATTTATGATTTTGCCCCATTTCTGCCGCAGGACTGCCGCAGCCTGCACCTTTTCTATTGCCGCTGGACCTGGTAATATATTCCTATTCGGAGCAGTCCTGCGGGAAAGAAGCCCGCCTGTGGGCTTTACCGTCTGCGGCGGGCCGTTTCCGCATTAAAATTCTCTTCCGCCGCGTGGCGGTCCCTGCAAAAACCTTTTTATGTTACGGGATGCGCTGTCCCATGGTATAAAAGCTCCGGTCCCACACTGAAAAGAAAGGATATGATGCACAATGAAAAAATGTATGAAGCTGGCGGTCACAACCGTTGTTATGGGATGCCTTCTGTCCTTCCCGGCCTTTGCGGCAGAAACAAGGGCGGAATATAAAGAGGCCGTAACTCCCATCCGGGAGGAATTAAAGGCCCTGGAGGAGGAGATGGACGCTGTCCGCACCGAAAATAAGGCCCTGTCGGCCCGTTTCAGCGAGATCCGGCAGATCCGTAAGGAAACCGGGGAGCTGATTGTTTCCAAAGATACCTGGAAAAAAGCCCGGGAACTGAAGGCCAGGATCCGTGAGGTCCGTTCTTCCATGGACAGTCTCTCCATTAAATCCCTGCGGACCCAGGCCAGGGCCGCTGTAAAGGAAAAAGATTTTGACGCAGCCTTAAAGGCCATGGGCGAAGCCATGGAACAGAAACAGGACCGCCTGGATTCTCTCAAAGAGATCAACGCCATCTGGAAGCAGATCGATGATCTGCTGGAAGCTGAAGAATAATTTTTCCCATTGAAAAGGAGCTGCAAACCGGTGGAAGTGATCCGCAGATCCCCCGTTTGCAGCTCTCTGGCTATTTTTCATCCTTCTATTTTCCTGTATAACATTCCATATCTCCCGATGTGGTGGTGAACTGGATCCTGGAAAGGTTCTTTCCGCTTTCCCTGCCGTTTCCTCTGTCCACGATCCCACTGGCACCCATTTTCTCCCATTCCAGCTGCCCGTCAAAATCTGTCTCCAGACCGCCGCTGACCCACTGGGCCTCGAACTTAAACCGGGGATCCTCTGCTCTTTCCACAAGGATCTCTCCAGACACGCTTTCCATGGAAATATCTCACAGGGCCTCTCCGATCGTCATCTTCCCGGATACGGTGGAAAGCTCTGCGCCTGCCGCTGCCTTCTCAATGCTCAGATCCCCGGATACACTCTCTCCCTCCACTGCTCCTCTGATCGTTCCTCCATCCAGATCGCCGGATACTGTGGCGACCTCCAGGCTCTCTCCCTCAAATCTCGGAATCCGTATGTTTCCCGATACCGTATTGATCTCCAGCTCTCCCCGGAAATCCTCTGGGATCTGGATCCTGGCGGAAACCGGGAGCCTTTTCTTTTCCTCGTCTTCAAACCTCAGTCCTGTCAGTCCTAAGACGATCGTTCCCTTTGATCCATCTGGATCATCGTTGACGATCTCCACCCGGCCTCCGCCAGAAGACACCCTGGTCTGATGGATCTCTTCCCACGGGACCACGTACTCCTCCTCCAGAAGGATCTCCTCGGAATCTGTCACCTCCACGTTCAGATCGGTCAGTATATAGGAGATCTGGATGTCCTCTACCTCGTCCATAGGGATCTGACGTTTAAGGATCCCGCCATCGCCGAGCTTTGTCCATCTCCATCCATCGGGAGTATCTCCAGGGTCAGCTCCTGCGCCAGAACCAGTCTCCTCCGTACCCGGCTTTTCTGTTCCAGGACCGCTCTCTCCTATTTCTGGCTGTCCTACACCGGGGCCAGCCTCTCCTATCCCCGGTTCCTCCATGCCAGGGCCAGTCTCTCCCGTCTCCTTCCGGTCTTCAAAATGATTTTCCCCGTCCAGACATCCCGATGCCTCAAGGGTCTCTTCTCCTCCTTTATGGCCCCTGTCCACCCTGGCTGCCACCATACCGGTGCCCAGAAGAAACAGCAGGCCTCCAAGGGCAGCTCCCAGAACCAGGATCTTCACCGTATGGTCTTTTTTCTTTTCTGGTCTTTCTCCCGCCATTACAGGCTCTCCCTTTCCGCCGCCGTTTTCCTTGTTTTCCTCTTCAAAAAGCGAGCGGATGTCGCCCATGGCATTGATGGTACAGTCGAAGGCGTCCTGCTCCCCGTACCCCTCTGCCCGCAGATCATCGTACCTTTCCTCCATATTTCCAATGATCTCTTCCTTTAAATCCACCACATTTCTGGTTTTCGGGATATCCCTTACCATATCTTCCACATATTTTCTCAGTTTTTCTTTCATGCTGTGCCCTCCCCGTCATCGTCCAGCAGCCGGTCGATCAGCTCCTTTGCCTCCTCCCAGTCCCTCCGGTTGGAAGCGTAGGTTTCTCTCCCTTTTTCTGTGATCGAGTAATATCTTCGCCTGGCTCCAGTGGTCTCGTCTCCCCAATACGTCCGGATACAGCCCGCCTGCTCCAGCCGTTTAAACGCTGAATACAGGGTCGCTTCTTTCAGCTCGTACCTCCGGTCCGTCCGGGCCAGGATCTCCTTGTTGATCTTGTAGCCATAGCTGTCCTGCTTCAGCAGCAGGGACAGGATGATCGTTTCTGTGTGTCCCCGTAAAATATCCGATGTGATCGACACGCTCCCACCACCTTTCCTTAGTTTCATTATGCAATATAATACCTCGTCTGTCAATGTATATTTGATTATTTAGTATTATGTTTGCCGCAGATATCCAGCCGCCCTGCGCCTCCCGCGCCCGTTCCAGGCTCCCGCCCCATGTTTCCTTTCAGATCACCGCCGTCTGCGAAAACCGGGATCCTTCCGGTCCCATATTCCCCCCTCCCCTATTTTTGAAAATATTGGGCAAAAATGTACGTTTTTTCCCACAGTGCCCAAAAATCTCACGGAAATCCTGGGATTTTCACCGGATTTCACTGGATTTCTCCTATGGATTGGGCATATTTCTCTTTTTTCTCTGTATATACCCAAAAATCTCCGAAATTTTGGGCATAGCAGAAAAAAGTCCCTGTCTATGCCCAAAAAGGGGCTTACACTTCTGCCTGTTCCCGTTTATAATGATCGGACAGGGCTTCTCCGCCTGCGGCGGGCCGCTTCTGCGGACAAATTTCCTTCCGCTGTATAGCGATCCCCGCGGAGCGTTTTTTATGTCATAGGATGCACTTTCCTATGACATTAGCCGCGAAGGCCTGGATATGCTCTGTACCAAACGCCATATAGATCCGGCCAGGAGCCGGAAGACTTTTGCAAAAGCAGGGAGGCCTTTCCATGAACTTTGATGAGCTGTTTACAAAATGGAAATCCGAATATTCGTTTAACGCTTTTATCCGGGACGGGATTGTTGATCCCGCTCACTATGACAGGCCGCACATTTTATTTATTCTCCGCGATATGAACTGCCGGCACGAGCGGGACCTGTGTGCGGATCTCCGCAGAGATGGAAGCGGATGGAGAACATGGAACAACATCGGCAGATGGACAAAAGCCCTGCTGGACGGTGACGGGGAGTATCCGTGGGATATGTCCTCCCCCAGCCGCGCGGCACAGCTAAGGCGCGTTGCTGTTATGAATCTGAAGAAGGAGGGCGGCGGCAGCCGCGCCTCTGGAAGCCAGCTTCTGGATGCGGTGCAGATGCAGCATGGAAAGATCCTGGAAGAGATCTGTTTGTGTGATCCAGGCATGATCATCTGCTGCGGTCTGGCCAGTTCCGGGATCAAAGGAAATGCTGCCCTGCTTAAAGATCATGTATTGCCAGTTTCAACGGAATGGGCATCCTTCCGGTCCAGGACCTTTGACCGGGACTGGCAGTATTATTTTACTGAGATCAATAAAAAACAGATCCCTGTCATCAGCTTCTGCCATCCACAGGTCACAAATCTCAATGGCAGCAGAGGGCATGAAAAGCTATTTATTCCATTATTCCAGGATATGCTCTATATAAAAGAACTTTTTTTGAAAAACACTGCGGGAAGCGAATAAAAAAGCTGCTGCAAAAATTTTGCAGCAGCTCCCGGATCATCCTGTTTTATTTTCCAAAAAGTCCCCGCTTCTTCTTTCCGCCTTCCGGCGCAATGCCGTTCATGGCGTCGTCGAAGCGCCGCAGGGCCTCCTTCTGCTCTTCATTGAGCTTTTCAGGCACTGTGATCACCAGGGTCACAAAATGATCTCCACGGATATTCTTATTCCTTAAGGACGGAACGCCCTTTCCTCTGAGCCGTACCTTGGTATCGGTCTGGGTGCCAGGCTTTACCTCATACTCCACTTCCCCGTCCACGGTCTTGATACGGATTGGGCCGCCCAGTGCCGCTGTTACAAAGGAAATGGGCACGGTGGAGAAGATGGTGGTTTCCTGCCGTTTGAAGATCGGGTGCTTGGATACAGTCACCTCCACCAGAAGGTCTCCCCGGTCACCGCCGTTGATCCCCGGCTCTCCCTTTCCGGCGATCCGGATGCTCTGTCCGTTGTCGATACCTGCCGGGATCGTCACCTGGATCTTCTTTCTGCTGGAAATATATCCGCTGCCATAGCAGTCCGGGCATTTCTCCTTTATGATCTTGCCGGATCCCTGACAATCCGGACATGTCTGCACGTTCTGTACCTGTCCAAAGAAGGACTGCTGGGTATAAACGATCTTTCCTTTCCCGTTACACTTGGGGCAGGTCACCGGAGAGGTTCCCGGCTTTGCACCCGTTCCATGGCATTTGGGGCATTCATCCTTCAGGTTTAATTCAATCTCCTTCTGACAGCCAAATACCGCCTCCTCGAAGGTGATCCGGACACCGGTCCTTAAATTCGCTCCGCGCATGGGCCCGTTGCTGCGCCCCCTGCTCCTGCCGCCGCCGAAGAAATCGCCGAAAATATCGCCGAAAATATCGCCCATGTCTGCGCCGCTGAAATCAAAGCCTCCAAAGCCTCCGGCCCCGCCGGCGCCTCCGTCAAAGGCCGCATGGCCAAACTGGTCGTACTGTCTTCTTTTTTCCGGATCGCTGAGCACGCTGTATGCCTCGGAAGCCTCCTTGAACTTAGCCTCCGCCTCTTTATCTCCCGGATTGGCATCGGGATGGTACTTCTTCGCCAGAACTCTGTATGCCTTCTTTAACGCCGCATCATCTGCATCTTTCGGCACGCCAAGGACTTCATAATAATCTCTCTTGCTCTCTGCCATTTCAAGTCTTACCTTTCAAACTCTATATAGTGGGAAAGGGGTTAGGCGGAATGCCGCCTAATCCCCATACCTTCGATTTATACGCTTCGCAGCTTTTATTATTAGACTTCCTTGTAATCTCCGTCTACCACATCATCGCCGTAGCCTGCCTGGCCTGCGTCCTGGGGTCCTGCCTGGGAACCTGCTCCCTGGGCTCCGCCAGCCGCCTGGGCCTGCTCATAAACCTTTGTGAAGAGCTGCTGTGCGCTCTGCATCAGTTTTTCTTTTGCGGCCTTGATGTCTTCCACCTGGGCGTCTGTCATCTGATCGATGGGCGCACGGTTTACAGCCTCTTTCAGTGTATTTAAGTCTGCCTCAACGGCTGCCTTATCGTTGGCATCGATCTTATCGCCTACCTCTTCCAGGGCCTTTTCGGTCTGGAATACCATGGAATCTGCATCGTTCCTTGTGTCGATGGCCTCTTTCTTCTTCTTATCCTGGGCCTCGAACTCGGCTGCCTCCTTCACGGCCTTCTCAATATCTGCGTCAGACATGTTGGAGCCGGAGGTAATGGTGATGTGCTGCTCTTTGCCTGTTCCCTTATCCATAGCGGATACGTTTACGATGCCGTTGGCGTCGATATCAAAGGTAACCTCGATCTGCGGAACGCCTCTTCTGGCCGGAAGGATGCCGTCCAGACGGAACTGGCCCAGAGTCTTATTGTCTCTTGCAAACTGTCTCTCACCCTGTACCACATGGATATCAACGGCAGTCTGGTTATCGGCTGCTGTGGAGAAGATCTGGCTCTTCTTGGTGGGGATCGTGGTGTTTCTCTCGATCAGCTTTGTGGCAACGCCGCCCATGGTCTCGATGGACAGGGAAAGCGGTGTTACATCCAGAAGGAGGATATCGCCTGCGCCTGCATCGCCGCCTAATTTACCGCCCTGGATCGCTGCTCCGATGGCAACGCACTCATCCGGGTTCAGGGTCTTGCTGGGCTCTTTGCCTGTCAGCTGTTTTACCTTCTCCTGTGCGGCTAACATACGGGTGGAGCCACCTACCAGGAGGACCTTGGAAAGCTCAGATGCAGAAAGTCCGGCATCCTTCAGGGCATTCTGTACCGGGATCGCAGTTCTCTCCACCAGATCGCTGGTCAGCTCGTCAAATTTCGCTCTTGTCAGGTTCATATCCAGATGCTTCGGTCCCTCTGCGTTGGCTGTGATGAACGGAAGGTTGATGTTGGTGGTGGTGGCTGTGGACAGCTCCTTCTTTGCCTTCTCAGCAGCCTCTTTTAATCTCTGGAGAGCCATCTTGTCGCCGGACAGGTCGATGCCCTCTGCCTTCTTGAACTCGTCGATCATCCACTGGGTCACACGGTTGTCGAAGTCATCGCCGCCGAGACGGGTATCGCCGTTGGTAGCCAGAACCTCGATGACGCCGTCACCGATCTCAATGATGGAAACATCGAAGGTACCGCCGCCTAAGTCATATACCATGATCTTCTGCTCTTTTTCATTATCAAGGCCATAAGCCAGGGCTGCGGCTGTGGGCTCGTTGATGATACGCTTTACTTCCAGGCCTGCGATCTTACCTGCATCCTTGGTAGCCTGACGCTGAGCATCGTTAAAGTAAGCCGGAACGGTAATAACTGCCTCTGTCACCTTCTCGCCCAGATAGCTTTCTGCGTCTGCTTTCAGCTTCTGGAGGATCATTGCGGAGATCTCCTGGGGAGTATATTTCTTTCCGTCGATGTCTACCTTATAATCTGTACCCATGTGTCTCTTAATGGAGGAGATGGTGCGGTCTGCGTTGGTCACGGCCTGACGTTTTGCCGGCTCACCTACCAGTCTTTCTCCATTTTTTGTAAATGCCACGATGGACGGTGTGGTCCTGATTCCTTCTGTATTGGCGATAACGGTCGGTTTACCGCCTTCCATAACTGCTACACAGCTGTTTGTTGTACCTAAGTCAATACCAATAATCTTGCTCATAGTGATTTCCTCCTGAATTTATAAACAATGATAAATTACTTCCAGTTAGTTGGCAACCTGCACCATGCTGTGGCGTACCACAGTATCCCGGTACATATATCCCTTTAACAGCTCCGATGCCACCACGTTCTCTCCCAGGGATTCGTCGTCCACATGCATCACTGCATTATGGAAATTGGGATCAAACGGCTTGCCCACAGCTTCGATGGGCTTTACGCCCATGTCGTCCAGGGTCTTCATAAGCTGCTTATATATTTTCTCCATTCCTTCGGCAAAGGGCGTTTCCTTCGCATCCTCGGGAACGGTGGCAAGGCCTCGCTCAAAATTATCCACCACAGGAAGGATCTTCTCGATCACATCCCTGGCTCCGATCTCATACATAGCGGACTTTTCTTTATCCGTCCGCTTCCTGTAATTGTCAAACTCTGCCATGGACCGCTTTAACTGATCTGTCAGCTCCTCGATCTGGCTATCTCTCGGGTCCTTCTTCTTTCCAAAAAGCCCCTTTTTCTCTTTCTTTTCTTCTTTTCCATTTTCCGGAGCAGCTTCTCCGTCTGCGCTGGCCCCTGCCGGCCCAGCCGCGTTTTCAGCTGTGTTTTCAGCTCCCGCTCCGTTTTCGGGAATATTTTCTGCTTCTGCCTCTCCTGGAGCTTTCTTTTCCAGTTCCTTCTCTTCCACTTGACTCGACACCTTTCATTTCTATTTACTGCTGCTTATTAAATGTTTCATTCAGCTGGGTCACCAGAGTCCTTAGGGTCCCGACGACCTTTTCATAGTCCATCCTCTTGGGTCCGATGATCCCGATGGTTCCCCTAAGGCCGTCTCCCAGCACATAGTTGGCAGTGACCACGCTGCAGTCCTTCATGGTCTTCACCGGCGTTTCATCTCCGATATAAACCTGGATCTGGGAATCCGATGCCGACGGCGCCTGGCTTTCATCAAACAGTCCCTTTAAAAGTTCCTTTTGCTCCAGGATACTGATCAGCTTGCTGGCATTTTCCGTATCGGAGAGCTCCGGATACTTGAAAATATTTGTAGCTCCGCTGGTATAAATCTGAAGATCCTCCGCCTGGGAGCCAATGGCCTCAGAGACCTCGTTGAGGACAAATTCCACCACCTGTCTGTGGATCCCCGCCTGCTCCTTGAGCCTTGCGATCACTCCCAGGTTGATCTCCTGGATCGTAAGCCCGTTGAGACTGTTGTTCAAAAGGATATTTAAGTTTAATATCTCTTCATTGGAAAGCTCTTCATCCAAAGTCACAAAGGAATTCCGGATGATATTTCCTTCCACCACCACCACGATCAGAAGCTTGTTGGCCTCTACTCTCGAAAGCTGGATGAACTTCAGCTTCGTCTGGTGGTAATTGGGACCGCTGACCATGGTCGCATAGTTGGTATTGCTGGCCAGGATCTGGGCCATCTGCTTCAGTAAAAGCTCCACCCGGTCCACCCGCTGGATCATCATGTCCTGCATGGCGTTTACCTGGCTGTCCTTTTCCTGGATGATCTGGTCCACATAGAACCGGTATCCCTTATCAGAGGGGATCCGTCCTGCCGACGTATGGGGCTGGATAATGTATCCCAGCTCCTCCAGATCCGACATCTCGTTCCTTATGGTAGCGGAGCTCAACTTAAGACCAGAATATTTGGAGATCGTTCTGGAGCCCACCGGCTCTCCTGTCTCTAAATACGTCTGGATTATGGCTTTCAAAATCTTCTCTTTTCTTTCGTCCAGCTCCACATTTTCACCCTCTTTTTGTTTTATTAGCACTCTTTATCTATGAGTGCTAACATTTACAGTTGTTACTATATTACTTAAGTCCCCGTTTGTCAAGATATTTTTTCATTTTTCATTGCATTGATGCATTTTTATCATTTCTTCCGATGCGGGAGCCGGAACGGAGAAACCTTCTAATGAAAGGATCTGAAACAGCTGTTTCGGCAGAAACCTCCGGAAGATCCGGCTGTTTTTCTTGACATTTAACACTTTTGTAAATATAATGAAATAAATGAAATTTCTTTATGACAAATTGTAATTTTAAGTACGATCAACAGAGAGGTTGCTTATGAAGAAAAATGGATTCTGCCGCGCCGCCATGGCCGGTACTGCCCTGTTCCTTTCCATCGCCGTATTCCCCTCCCAGGCCGCCGAGACCGGGCCAGGCTTTGAAGAAGCCGTGGAGGATACATATGATGGGCCTGAAAGCCCCCTGGAGGCCGCCAAGCCTGCGGACAAAGCCATGGAAGCCGAACCAGCGAAAACGTCCGGAGGCCCCCGGAAGCCAGCAGAAGACGCCAGCGGGATGGCAGACGGCTCCCAGGAAGCTCCCTCTTCAAAGGTAACAGAGACAGAGCCGGAGGAGACCACCGTTCCCGGCAGATCCTATGGAACCTTTAAGATCTCCGCTTACTGCGGCTGTGAAGCATGCAGCGGCGGTCATCTGTACACCTATTCCGGCGCAGTTCCCAAAGAAGACCACACCATCTCTGCCGACCTGGACCAGTTCCCCCTGGGAACGAAGCTCCTCATCGACGGCATTATCTATACAGTGGAGGATAAGGGCAGCGGCGTAGTAGAAAACCACCTGGATATCTATTTTGATACCCACAAAGAAGCCCTGGATTACGGGCTCCAGAAGGTGGAGGTATTTGAGGCAGTCGAGAAAACCCAATAGATCCATAAAAAAGGAAGGGCCCTGTCATCCAGGTTTCCCTTCCTCTTTTTTATCCTTATTTACAGATCCTTAGATCCCCATTTCAGCCTTCACTTCTGCGAAGCACTTCACTGCGAAATCCAGGTCCTCTTTTGTATGTCCCGCAGAAATCTGGGTACGTACACGGTCACGTCCCTTGGGAACTACCGGATAGCAGAAGCCTACTACGTATACGCCCTTATCTAACATACGGCGGGCAAACTCATTGGCAACCTTCGGGTCGTAGAGCATAACCGGAACGATGGGATGCTCGCCCGGAAGCAGATCAAAGCCGATCTTCTCCATCTCTTTACGGAAGTATGCAGCGTTCTCGTGAACCTTGTCACGGAGAGCGGTGGACTCCTCTAACATGTTGATGGTCTCGATGGTAGCGGCACAGATCGCCGGAGCCAGTGTGTTGGAGAACAGGTACGGACGGCTTCTCTGACGAAGAAGGTCAACAACCTCCTTCTTGGAAGCGGTGTATCCGCCGGAAGCTCCGCCCATGGCCTTGCCGAAGGTACCGGTGATGATGTCCACACGGCCCATAACGCCGCAGTATTCAGCAGTTCCGCGGCCATGCTCACCCATGAAACCAACTGCGTGGCTGTCATCTACCATAACCATCGCATCGTACTCATCAGCCAGATCGCAGATACCCTTTAAGTTTGCGATGTAGCCGTCCATGGAGAATACGCCGTCAGTGGCGATCATGATGCGCTTGCAGCCTGCTGCCCTTGCATCCTCTAACTGCTTCTTTAAGTCTTCCATGTTGTTGTTTTTATAACGGTATCTCTTGGCCTTACATAATCTTACGCCGTCGATGATGGAAGCATGGTTCAGCTCATCGGAAATGATGGCGTCGTCTGCATTTAAAAGGACCTCGAAAAGACCGCCGTTGGCGTCAAAGCAGGAGGAGTAAAGGATCGCGTCTTCCATGCCAACGAATTTTGCGATCCTCTGCTCTAACTCTTTGTGGATCTCCTGGGTTCCGCAGATGAAACGTACAGAAGAAAGACCGAAGCCCCATTTATCATAGCTGGCCTTGGCAGCCTCGATCAGACGGGGATGCGCGGAAAGGCCCAGGTAGTTGTTGGCGCACATATTTACTACGCCGTTGGCTGCTGTTGTATCGATACGGGAGCGCTGGGGTGTTGTGATGATGCGCTCGCTCTTATAGGTTCCTGCCTCACGGATCGCATCTAATTCCGCACGGTAAGTTTCAAATGCTGTCTTCATTGGGTTTCCTCCTATTTCTTCGTTGTCCAGTCTAAGATGACTTTACCGGATTTTCCGCTGTGCATAGCCTCAAATCCCTTTTCAAACTCTGTATAGTGGAATCTGTGGGTGATCGCCGGCTTCAGATCCAGACCTCCCTGTACCATATAGATCATCTGGTGCCAGTTGTCCATCTTACGTCCGTAGATACCCTGCAGTGTCAGGCCTTTTCCGATCACTTCGTTCATATCCATCTGGAACGGGCCATTGGCCAGACCCAGAAGGCTGATCTTTCCGCCGTTTCTCATAACGGAGATCATCTGCTTTAAGGCAGCTCCGCTTCCGGACATCTCAAGACCCACGTCAAAGCCCTCAACCAGGCCCTGCTCCTTCATAACGGTCATCAGATCTTCTTTTGCAGTATTCACAGCTGCATCTGCGCCCATCTTCTTTGCTAATTCCAGACGGGCATCCTGGATATCGGTGATGATCACGCGGCGTGCTCCTGCATATTTACAGATGGCAACAGCGATGATGCCGATGGGGCCTGCTCCTGTAATAAGAACATCTTCGCCCACAAGATCGAACATTAAAGCGGTATGGGTTGCATTTCCAACGGCGTCGAACATAGCGACTACATCCTCGTCCATGCTGGGATCGATGGCGATCACGTTTGTAGCCGGGATGCATACATACTCAGCAAATGCGCCGTCACGGTCTACGCCCACGCTGTTAGTGTCCTTACACCACTGGATGTTGCCGTTGTGGCAGTTACGGCAGTGGCCGCAGGTGATGTGGCCTTCGCCGGATACGCGCTGGCCAACTGTAAAGCCGGTCACTCCTGCGCCTAATTCTGCGATCTCGCCCACATACTCATGTCCGATTACCATCGGCGGCTTGATGTGCTGGGTGGACCACTCGTTCCAGTCATAAATATGTACGTCTGTACCGCAGATCGCTGTTTTGTGGATCTTGATCAGTACCTCGCCCGGACCCGGAGTGGGAACCGGTACCTGACGCAGCTCTAAACCCGGAGCTGCAGACGGTTTTACAATAGCGTCCATCATTCGCATACAATGTCCCTCCACCAAATACATTTAGTTTTGTTTTGTCTGTTCCACAAAGACATTGTACCACATTCTTCCTTTCATTTCAAGATTTTTTTCATTCTGGTTTGTGTCAAGTAATCGTTGGCAACTTACCCACTTCATTTTTTCCTTATGATAT
>ENA-ORRW01002719-ORRW01002719.1-human-gut-metagenome-genome-assembly--contig:-NODE-2719-length-13994-cov-3.069015_pt1 | contig 13994 bp, 8 predicted proteins | sample MGYA00242183_ERZ509150 | MGnify/ENA primary metagenome ERZ509150 (study PRJEB26280, sample SAMEA2338639) | human gut metagenome | biome: human gut; feature: human-associated habitat; material: faeces... | reverse complement strand
GACGGTGACGGACCTACCCTGGGACTTTCGGAAATAGAAGTCTTCCCCTCTCCTCAGGATTACCCGGATTATGTTTCTTATGTCGATCCCTATATCGAATCGGCCCGTGGACGCTATTTCTTTTTTGTAACCGGCAGCAGGCCTTTCGGCATGTTAAGTGCGGCACCGATGACCCGGAATAAAAATCAATACGGAGGAGGTTATAATTACAATTCGACAGAAATCTTAGGATTCCCTCAGGTGCATTGCTGGATGCTTTCCGGTATCACTCTCATGCCTGCCACCGGTGATATCGATCCCACCAAGGGCGAACAAGGTTGGAAATCCCGATTCTCTCATAACGAAGAACTTGTACAACCGGGTTACCACCGTGTATTCCTGAACGATTACAAACTTTGGGTAGAACAAACCTGTACCGACCGGGTCGGTTTCTACCGGATGAAATATACCGAAGACTGCCTTTCGAATACACTCCTCAATCTGGGCGGATTTACAGGTACTTCGACGATGACCGATGCCGAAGTCCGGCAGACGGGCCCGGCAGAACTGGAAGGTTCTGTCAGTACAGTCGGAAGATTATGGGGTGGTCCTGAAGAAGTGAAGATCTACTTTGTCATGCATTTCGATAAACCTTTCGACCGGCTCGACAGTTGGGACGATTCTCTGACGACCAAAGCTGTCACCGGATTAAAGGTCAATTCCCAAGCCACACCACGAAATGCCGGGATGACCTATTATGACGCACCTACAGCAGGGATTCAAGCCCTCCATCGGCTCAAGAAAGGAGAAGAACTTCAAGTAAAGATCGCAATCTCATATACCAATATCGAAAATGCCCGTCACAATTTAGCACATGAATGTGCCCATTGGGATTTCGATGCCATACGCCGGGATGCCCGCCGTGAATGGGAAGAAACCTTATCCAGGATCCAGGTTCAGGGAGGCGATGCCCATCAGCGTATAAAATTCTATACCGATCTGTGGCATGTCCTGTTGGGACGCCATAAATTAGACGATGTTTCAGGAGATTATCCGGATCGTACAGGCCAGGAATTTATTATCCGTACCCTCCCTAAAAACACAACGGGAGAATCAAAATTTCATATGTACAACTCGGATGCTTTCTGGCTGACCCAATGGAACCTGAATATACTTTGGGGACTTGCCTGGCCTTCGGTATTGGATGATTTCGCCGCCTGTCTGATACAATATGCCGATAATGGCGGATTATTACCCCGGGGGCCATGCGGAGGAGGTTATTCCCGGATTATGACGGGGTGTCCGGCAACCAACCTGATCGTATCGGCTTACATGAAAGGACTTTTGAAGAAGACCGAAGCCCGGCACGCTTTCACTGTGATGAAACGTAACCATATGCCGGGAGGAATGCTCGGAATCGATGATTTCTATCTCGAAAACGGTTATTATGCCGACAATGCAGGTATCACTATCGAAGCAAATTTTCAGGATTGGGCTCTCTCGCAAATGGCACAGCAGCTGGACTACCCAGAAGAAGCCACTTATTTTCTGAAACGCTCCCAAGGCTGGAAACAACTTTTCGACCCTGAAAAAAACTGATCTTCCCCAAAGACCGTCAAGGTAACTGGAAGCACCGGAATCCGTTGAGCGGTGACGGCTGGGTCGAAGCCAACGCCTGGCAAGCCACCTGGTCGGTATCACACGGCATCCCGGATCTGATCGAACTAATGGGAGGAAAAGACGTATTATGCGATAAATTGAATTATGCTTTCGAACAAGCTGCCGACGATGACTTTGTATACGGTTATTCGGGAGGCTACATCAGCTATGCCAACCAACCCGGAGTGTCCAACGCCCACGTATTCAGCTGGGCCGGTAAGCCTTGGCTGACACAATACTGGGTCAGAAGAGTCAGAGCACAAGCTTACGGAGCAGTCACTCCCGACAGAGGATACGGCGGGCATGACGAAGATCAGGGACAGATGGGAGGTATCAGCGCACTGATGGCTATCGGGCTATTTAGCCTGACAGGAAATGTGGATCAGAATCCCTCTTATGAAATCACTTCTCCGATTTTCGACCGGATCGAAATCACACTCGACGATCGTTATTATGAAAAAGGAAAATTCGTCATTCAAACCTATCATAATTCGGCCGGCAACTGTTACATCCGACAAGCACGTCTCAACGGAAAACCGTTACACGACTTCCGTTTTTCCCATGCCGACTTTAGTAAAGGAGGACTATTGGAATTATGGATGGGGCCTGAACCGGCAAAAAAATGGGGAATTTTCCCCAAAAAACGCAGTCCTCGACCAGTGAATCAAAGATAGGAACTTTTCAATTCTCACATAAAAAAAACAGATGTTTATTATTCTTAAATATAGCACCGACAGATTTTATAAACTCAATATAAAACAGCTATCTGAACAGACAATTACAACAGAAATAACAAAACCGAATCTTTTAACTTTTCACGCAAATACTTGAATCCCCGGTTCTTTTGGGTTTTTACCGTATTAATACTGATTCCGAGCAGATCGGCAATCTCATTTCCCGAATGTCCCTGAATACTCATCAAAAGTATTTTTTTTCTTTCTTCGGGCAGATCTTCTATATAGACATAGAGTTGGCGGATCAATTCTTCCCGTACGGTTAAAGCGAATTGTTCGTCGGGTAATTCAACCTCCTCCGCTACCATCTTACGTAAAATATTCTGACGGGAAGCCTGGGTACGAAGATGGAACAGGGCATTGTTGTAGGTCGAGCGATATAAATACCAGGTCAATTCTTTGATATCCGGAAAGGTCCGGTCGGAATTCCAGATCCTGATCAAAGTATCCTGAACGATATCCTGAGCCGTATCGGAATCTTTTACAATACCATCGGCATATGAACAAAGGGCTGCATAATAAGAGGCATACAGCGTTTCCCACGCTTTTAAATCCTTTTGATTTACCCCTCTTAATATTTCCTGTTCATTTAGCGCCATCCACTTTCTTTCTGTTTGTTTCCGAAAACAAAAATAAAGGATATTTATAAATATAATTAAAACAAGGGATTATTTTATAGAAAACATTTTTTCTGTCCCCCATTTTCGGCAGCCCAACCGGTTATTGGTGCTCTTTTTTCATTAATTCGTTAAAACAATGCCGGCATATCGGTTCATAATCGTGCTTTTCTCCCAGCATCACCAATTTATCATTATCCGACAGACGATGGGAATGATGGGCCAAATTCCCGCAACGGACACAGATCGCATGTACTTTCGTCACATATTCGGCCACAGCCATCAAATCAGGCATCGGCCCGAAAGGTTTACCGGTATAATCCATATCCAGCCCAGCGACTATTACGCGGATACCGTTATCTGCCAATGTTTTACATACCGACACTATATTAGAATCAAAAAATTGGGCTTCATCGATTCCGACGACATCGACATCTCCGGTCAATAACAAAATATTACCCGAATTTTCCACCGGCGTACAACGAATCGTATTCGCGTCATGCGATACCACATCTTCATCCGAATAACGCACATCGATTTTCGGTTTAAATATTTCCACCTTTTGCCGGGCAAACTGTGCCCGCTTCAACCGCCGGATCAACTCTTCCGTCTTACCGGAAAACATAGAACCGCAAACCACCTCTATCCAACCGGCCCGATTAGTACTCTCCAAAAACATCCCTGATTCATTTTTAGTCGTGCAAAAGTATAAAATTAAGGGATTCCGGGACGGTTCTTTCTGTCAAAATTTACCGGCATCTGCTAAGTTGCCGGAATAGGGGAATTTATAAAGCCAATGGTTCCAACGGATGCTTTTTACGGTCGCTGAAACGAACGATCGGGAAGGACGGTTTAGCGAACAAAAGGGATTTAGAAGTTTCTGACTTTTCAGACGAAATAAAAAGTTACAAAGGTTACAAAGATGGCTCAACCTCTGCCCCCTCGTAACTCTTGTAACCTTTTTAACTTTAATAACTGAAAAAAGAACGATCAGCTTACAGCCATTTTACCAAAGCAAAGTCCTGGCGATGGGGCAGTAATTCGCTTTTCGGGTAGATACGGATGGCCAGCATCAGCAATCCCGGAGAGTCGGCAGTCACATCGATGCGGTATCTGGCCACACTACCCACTTGTTCAACAGGGATAAAATCGTGTTTTTCGCGGATAACCTGGCGTCCGTCTTTCTGTTCGGCAGCCACCAATTCAACTCCTACTTCATGCATACTGAGTTCGCCGATCTCGAGTTTCACCTCTCCGTAATAAGATTTCCCCAAAGCGATGATCTGTTTGGAACGATTGGGCAGGTCCAATCCGACTAACTCGATATTATCCCATTCGCGGGAAATTTTCTTTTTCCATTCGGCAATTTCTGCCGCCATGGCGAAATCATTTTCGATCATCTTCTGATAGCGGGCAGACATCGGAACATAATATTGTTTTTCATAATCTTCCAGCATCCGGTTGGTCGTAAAATTCGAAGCCACCCTGGCAATAGTATTTTTGATATAGCTGATCCATTTAGGTGATAATCCGTTAGCATCCCGTTCGTAGAACAGAGGAGCGATCTCATCGTCGATAATGTTATATATCATTTCAGAATCCAATTCATCCTGCATGGCCTGATTTTCGAAAGTTCTTTCCATCGGCAGCATCCATCCGGCATCTTTACGATATCCTTCGACCCACCAGCCGTCGAGCACGGAGAAATGCATAACACCGTTCATAGCAGCCTTTTCGCCACTGGTACCCGAAGCTTCCTGAGGCCGGGTCGGCGTATTCATCCAGACATCAACCCCTTGTACCAATTTCTTGGCCAGATCCATATCATAGTTAGGCAGAAAGATGATCTTACCCAGGAATTGCGGATATTTGGATACCTCGACAATCCGTTTGATCAGGTCCTGTCCGGCTTTATCGGCAGGATGGGCTTTCCCGGCAAAGATAAACTGCACCGGATGTTTGGGGTTATTGACGATTTCATCCAGGCGTTCGAGGTTACGGAACAACAGGTGAGCCCTCTTGTAGGTAGCGAAACGCCGGGCAAAACCTATGGTCAGAATATCGTCCCGCAAAGTTTCACGGATCTGAATCACCTGCCGGGGAGTGAAATAAGAGGCAGCCACCTCGTCTTTCAGCAATTCTTTTACATGATCGATCAGGCGCTTACGCAATTTGGTACGCACCTCATATACGACAGCATCGGGAACGGTATAGATTTGTTCGAAACATTTCTTATCGTAATGATGATTCTTAAAATCTTCACCGAACAAAGATTCTTCTATTTTCTTCCATTCGGGAGCCGCCCAAGTCGGATAATGTACCCCGTTGGTCACATAACTGATGTGCAACTCCTCGGCCATATATCCCGGCCACATGCCTTTGAAAATCTCTTTACTCACTTCGCCGTGCAACCAGCTAACCCCATTCATTTCCTGAGCCAGATTAGCCGCAAGGAAGCTCATAGAGAATTTCTCATTCGGATCGGCGACATTGATTTTTCCTAATCCCAACAGCTGTTCCCAGGAGATTTTCAGCCGATCGGCATAATGAGAGATGTAAGTACGCAGCATATTTTCCGAAAAGGCATCATGTCCTGCAGGTACAGGTGTATGAGTCGTAAACAAAGAAGATGCCCGCACCACTTCGATCGCTTCGGCAAAAGTCAGGCGTTCCTCGGTAATATATTCTTTCAATCTTTCCAGCCCGGTGAAAGCAGCATGTCCCTCATTGCAATGGTAAGTAGAAGCTTCGATACCCAGTTTTCGCAAGGCCTGAATACCTCCACACCCGAGCAAAAGTTCCTGTTTCAAGCGGTTTTCCCAATCTCCGCCATACAGATGGTGGGTGATACTCCGGTCTTCGGGCAAGTTATCTTCGAAATCGGTATCCAGCAGATAGAGCTCTATCCGGCCGACATCGACCCTCCAGATCCGTGCATATACATTCCGTCCCGGGAATACCAGACTGATGGTTTCCCAATTACCTTCCTTGTCACGTACCGGGGTTACGGCGATCTTCATAAAATCCTGAGCTTCGTATTCGGCTTCCTGATCACCCATAGCAGATAATTTCTGTGTGAAATAACCATAACGATACAATAAACCGACAGCCGTAATCTTCGTCCCTTTATCGCTGGCCTCTTTCAGGTAGTCACCGGCCAGGATTCCCAATCCTCCGGAATAGATCTTCAACGAAGTATGCAAACCATACTCCATACTGAAGTAAGCAACCCCATTCCCGGACATATGTTCTTTCGCTGCCATATAGGCTTTAAACTGAGCATATACTTCTTCAAGTTTATGCACGAAACCGGCATCATTTTCCAGTTCTTTATAACGAGCCAGGGAAATCGAATCCAACAACATGATCGGATTGTGACCGCAAGCCCTCCATTTATCGACATCGATCATCCGGAATAATTCACGAGCACCTTCATTCCAGGCCCACCAAAGGTTTTTGGATAATTCTTCCAGAGCGATCAGTTTTTCGGGAATAGAGCGATGGATCATCACACTGACCCAGCTGGGATTATTTACCGTGAGCTGTTTTTCGATATAAGATACCGATTCGTTCATATTGGCAGGCAGGGCTTTCAAGCGTTCGCTGACCTGGTTCAAAGCGATCGTATAAGCCTGTTTATAATAATTGATCAGATTATCCCAAAGTGCAATCCGGGAAACATCTTTGGCATTGTCCCGGTCTTTCTGCATTTCAGTTTCTCCGACCTGTGTATAATTTTTTACCCATTCGGCGATAGCCGTAGCCACATTGGACGCATCACCGTCTTCGCGGTGAATAACTTCTATACCGGGATGATTCATATTATAATGTTCTTTCACCCACAGTCCGAATCCGGCCAAAGTGGTCGTAATGGTAGGCACTTTAAACGCCAGACTTTCGAGCGGAGTATATCCCCAAGGCTCGTAATAAGACGGGAAAGCGGTCAGATCCATCCCCACCAGCAAATCATAGTAAGGCATATTGAATACCCCGTCATCTCCATTCAGATAACTGGGAACGAAGAAGATCTTCACTTTATCTTCCTCGGAATTACGCAATTTTTGTGCCCGGATACGGTTCATCACCGGATCGTTGGCACTATCGTTGAGATAATGTGTCAGATAAAGATCTGTAGAGGTAACGGCCTGATAAGGTAATTCCAGGTTATGCAGCAATTCCTTGTTTGCACCGGCATGTCCGGCAGGTACCAAAATAAAGGCCAACACCTCTTTACCGAGTCCGTTGTTACGATTCAATTGTCCCATGGCATCGATAAAGACATCGATTCCTTTGTTTTTAAACTCGTACCGTCCACTGATACCCAGGATCAAGGCGTCTTCGGCTACGGGACGCCCCAAAATCGCCTGTGCCACCTGAAGAAATTTTTCTCTTCCGGCCTTTCGTTTGCCTTCCCATTCGGCTTCGGAAGGCGTAAAGACATTCTCAAATCCATTGGGAGTAACCAGGTCTACTTCTTTATCCAGAAAATGAGCACATTCGGTAGCCGTGATCTCACTGACCGTAGTGAAACAATCGGCTTGATGTGCTGCGGTCTTCTCGAGAGACTGTTTGGAAATGACATTGAAACGACGTGCCAGTTCTTCGGGTACATAATTTTTCATCTCACTGTACAGGGGTAGATTATTCCCGGCTACACAACGGCCCAACACGGTGGCATGAGTGGTAAATACACATCCCACCTGAGGCATCGCACTTTTCAAATACAATAATCCGGCTCCCGTCATCCATTCGTGAAATTGGGCGATAATCCGCTGCCGGATAGAAGAATTAAAGCGAACGAAGCTCTCGATCACTTTCCCTGCTGCATATCCGAACAGGGCCGGTTCGATGTAATCCCATTGACCACTAATCGAATCGAGTTTATATTTTTCCCAAAAAGAAGCAAAAATTTCATCTTTCTGCGTAATGAACGTACTGAAATCAACCAGGATGACAATCGGTTTTCCAGCCACATTCCACCGTCCTACTTTAATACGCAAGCCTTCCTGGGCTGCTCTCTGCCGCCAGGACCTGAACAAACGGGGATCGTCGATAAATTCAGGATTCTGTTCGGTATAACGCCAGACATCGGGGCCGATTAAAATATGACTACTGCTGTATTCTTTTTCCATATTGAGGGCTTTGGTCGAAATCACCGTATGAATTCCCCCCACTTTATTACAAACTTCCCAACTTACTTCAAAAAGGTAAGCGGGATTCTTCAATTTATTGTTATCCATATTACTTTTGCGTGTGTTAAATGAGCCCCGAAGGTACATATTTTTATCCAAAAAGTTGATAATCAAAACCTAAAAAATCAAAATTCAGGAAATTCATTGTTCCTGCAATGCCTTTCCTGAATCGGTTTAGTTCATGAGCGATCAAGTTTATTAAGTCCCCGGACCTTGCGGGCACTTTTCTCTACGGCCGACCGGACCCGAAAGTCCCATAAAGAAGACGTCCGCAGGTTCTACACACTTTATGAACTTGAAGCAACGAAGGAGTAACCTGAAGAACTTTACGGACTAATTATACCGATCTTTTTCCGGCTTAGCCCGAAAAGCTTATTTCTTTTTGGTCGTCGTTCTTGCTTTTTTCTTCTCACTCCCGGTCTTTGGAGTTTCTTCCTTCGAAGTTTCCGGGGCTTCGATTACTTTCCGGGTTTCTTTCGGTTCTTTTTCTTCTTTCGGATGTCTTGTCTTCTTCCGGTCCGTTTCTTCTTCTACCCTCCGTATAAAATCGCTCAGCACATTCATATAATTTATAAATGCCTCGTAAGGAGTGTCGTAGGGAGTAAAATATTGGTGTATCGCTCCATCAGAAAATAGCTTGGTGCACATATAATAGAAATGGTCGCTAGCCTGTAAGCAATCGAAATCATGGGTAAGCGCCGGATCTTTCAGTGCATTGACCTTATTTTTCATTTTGTAGAGTTCCTCGAAAGCTTCATTCTGCAATTCATTTCCCAACCAGGCAGTGACATCCCGTTCTTCATCGGCCCATGAGATCGGGTAAGGGACATGCAAAGGAGCTACCGGTTGATGTTTTGCGGCAGCCTCTTTAGGAGTCAGAAATTCAAAATTGGTAGAAGCAAAAATCTGTGCCGGCAGAGCTGCTATAAAATCGAAAATCCCGGTATCGCCTCCCTGGTGTTCTCCCAAAGTTTCGTAGTCCATAAAAAGATTGACAATCTCTCCGTCGGCAGCATTCAGCCAGGAAGCATATTTATCGGCAGTCAGCGGCCATTGGTCCCAACTTCTATCGGAAAAACGGAAAGCAATATCATCGCTCAGTCTGAAATTTTTCAGCAGTAGCTTTAATTTCGGATTGATCGAATTGGTATAGACATAATCCGGGCTCTTCCATCCCAGGATATGCCGGGCTCCTTCGGTCAGCATCGTTTTATATCCCATCCGGGCAACCATCTCACCGATCTCGTCCGAATAGATCAGTTCGGTATTCCGGAAAGTCACCGGTTTCACCCCGAATAATTCTTTCATCAGATCAGCATGTTGTTTCACCTGTTTTTTAAATTCGCCTTCATCCACCAGCGAAGCCAAGGAATGGGAATAAGTTTCGGCCAATATTTCGACACATCCGGTAGCCACCAATTCTTTAAAACTATCGATAACCTCAGGGGCATATTCACGGAATTGTTCGATAGCCATTCCGGAGATAGAAAAGCTCACTTTAAAATTCTTTCCGTATTTCCGAATCAGCTCCAGCATCGTCCGGTTGGCCGGTAAATAGCAACGGTCGGCCACTTTACGGGTAATCGTACGATTGGCAAAATCGTCGTAATAATCGCTATTCTTGCCTATATCGAAAAAATGATATTTTCTTAAACGTATCGGTTGATGCACCTGGAAATACAAACACAACGTTTTCTTATCCATAGTAGTCATATTTTAATTGTTATTGTTTTATCTTTTTAATTCTTCGTAAATCGTTTTTAAGAGATACGCTGCATTTTCCCATTTTAAAGTATTCACCTCATTCAAGCCGTATTTAGCTGCAAATTCAGCTAATGCCGGATACGCCAGCAAAGCATAGATAGCATCCGCCAAGGCATCGACATCCCAAAAATCAACCTTGATCGCATGTTTCAACACTTCGGCCACTCCCGATTGTTTAGAGATAATCGTAGGTACCCCCGAGCGCATCGCTTCCAGCGGAGAAATCCCGAAAGGTTCGGATACCGAAGGCATCACGTAGACATCACTGTGGGCAAACATCTTTTGCACATCCTGGCCACGTAAAAAACCTGTAAAATGAAATTTCGTTGCAATCTTCAGTTTAGCCACCCTTCGGATCGAGCGGTTCATCATATCCCCGCTGCCTGCCATGACAAAACGTACATTCGGATAACGTTTCAGCACTTTATTCGCTGCCTCGATAAAATATTCGGGTCCTTTCTGATAAGTAATCCGTCCCAGGAAGGTCACGACCTTTTCTTTTACCCCTCTCTCGACTTCCATTTCGGAATACGACTGAAAATCAACGGCATTATGTACCGTCACCACTTTATCCGGATTAATCCCATAGCGGGTAATGACGATATTCCGGGTTAGATTACTGACGGTCACCACCCGATCGGCTTCCAGCATCCCCTGCCGTTCCAGGTTATAGACCGTTTGGTTCACATTCTCACCACTACGATCGAATTCAGTGGCATGTACGTGTACCACCAGAGGTTTACCGGACACTCTTTTAGCAGCGATACCCGCAGCATAGGTCAACCAGTCGTGAGCATGGATCACATCGAACTGTTGTTGTCTTGCAATCGTAGCAGCAACCAGAGCATAACGAGCCACTTCTTCCATCAGATTAGCCCCGTATTTACCGGAAAATTGATATTTGTTCTTAAATTCAATCCGATTTTCTTCGCTTCCTTCCAGAACACTCTTATTCACTTCCCGGGTAAATGTCTCGGGATCCATATACGGCATCAGATTAGAGCCTACCTCCATAAAATCGATATTTTTCCAATATTCTTCCACATCATGGTATTGGTACAAAGACTCCACATCACTGGCGTTAATAATTTTGGCAGCACTCTGATCTTCATCACCGCTCGCTTTCGGCATGACGAAGAGCACTTCAACTCCTTGTTTAGCCAATCCCCGGGTCAATCCCAGACATGCAGTTCCCAATCCTCCGGCAATATGAGGTGGAAACTCCCAGCCAAACATCAATACTCTAGTTTTCATATAATTATAATTAATTTTTTTTGCAATCGTGCGAAACCTTCCTTCCCCTTATCGTGTTTCCCTATCCGAAGTTTTCCACTTCATTCCTCTCGTCTGCCTCTTCCCCATCTATCATCTGTCATCTATCATCTATCATCTTTACAAAATTTCTCCAGCAAAGCCATACTTCTCAGAATCTCCCCCACACTCCAGGCTTGCGATATACACCCATTCGGAGTATAAGGAGGATTTCCGTCATAAATTTCCCCGATAGAACAAACCCCATACACAGTCATATCTTCTTCGAAATTGGCCAATAATTCGCGGGCTGTTTTCGCAAATTTTTTCCCATAAAGCCGGAAATTAGCTTCGATATAAGGTCCGAGCAGCCAAGGCCAAACCGTTCCCTGATGGTAAGCTCTGTCCCGGGTTGCCTGATCTCCTTCGTAGGTGCCTTCATAGGCCGGATTTTTAGGTGCCAGTGTCCGTAAGCCTTTCGGTGTCAGTAATTCGTTCTTCACGACATCGAGCACGCCATGTTTCATCTCGTCCGACAACGGACTATATTCGAGCGAACAGGCGATGACTTGGTTCGGACGTACAAAAACATTCTGTCCGCCTCCATTGACAAAATCGGCCAAATAGCCTTTTTCTTCATTCCAGAATACTTTCAGGAAGCTTTCTTTTACTTTGTCAGGCATATCTTTCCACTCTTTCACGAACTTATTATCTCCGGCCTGCCCGGCCAGTTTCAGGGTGTAGCAAATAGCATTATACCAAAGAGCATTGATTTCCACCTGATAGCCTCCGCGTGGAGTAACCGGTACACCATTGACAATGGCATCCATCCAGGTCAGTGCTTTTCCCGGTTCGTCGGCCCAGATCAGACCGTTATCCACCATCTTCACATATTCGTTGATTCCATCCCGGTAAGCTTTCAAAACGGCCTTCATCTTCGCCCCGTAGCTCTTCCAGACAGCAGCATCGTCCTGAACGGCTTCTCCATACTCCTGAACGGCTTTAAAAAACCACATCGGAGCATCGACCGAATTGTAGGAAGCATTTTTATCTTTACCGATATTCGGGAACAAACCGTTATTCAGCTGACGGATCATCGTGTCGAGAACTTCTTTACAAGTCCTGCCATCATTCGCCGCAGCCAGGGTCACTCCCGGCAAAGCAATAAAGGTATCCCTTCCCCATCTTCCGAACCAGGGGTATCCTGCCATGATCTCGGTTTCTTTTCCTCTTCTCACGATAAACTGGGAAGCCGAATATTTCAGACAACTCACAAAGCTATTACGGGGAGCCCTGTTATCCACCAATTTCTGGAATTTGGTTTTCAACCGTCCGGTAGACACCGCATCGACAGAAGCAGAAAAAATCACACTTTCCCCTTTCTTTATCGGAAATTCGAAATACCCCGGTACGAACAAATCTTCCCTGAAATCATATCCCCGGTTTTGTTCTTCTATGTATTCGATGTTATAATACCAGTCGGGAGTAGCGATAAACTCGTTCTTCTTGCTGATTTGCATATTCAGGTATGGAAAACCATTATACAATTTGGAACGGATCCCGTTTTCAACTTCCTGATATTTGGTATTGACCATCATATTCGCTTTCGACAAGCAATGGATATTCCGGTAAGCCAGGAACGGTTTCAATCTCAACGTCGTATCGGAATGGGCATCCAGCAAAGTATAACGGATCAGGACCTGAGGTTCGTTGTGTACCAGAATAATCTCTTTTTTGAGCTGTACGCCTCCCACCCGGTAAGTCAGGGTAAATACCGGTTCGTACTCGAAATCGACAATATATTTATGTCCCCGGGGTTCATAATTACCCGGATACTTATGGATACCCAAATTAAACTCACGTCCATGCTGGATGACCGTCTCGTCCAGGTTCGACAACAACACATGATTCTCCCCATCGAATTCTTCTATAGGCAATATCAGTAATCCGTGGTACTTCCGGGTATTACATCCGATAATAGTAGAAGACATATATCCTCCTGCCCGGTTTGTCGCCAACACTTCCCGCTTCAGTGAATATTCCAGATTCACCAATTCATCCTTATTAAATTTCAAATAAGCCATAATAACGTCTTTATATCTATTTTATTTTTTCATTTTAAGGTTTTCCTCCTGCAATTGCAGGACAACAGCCGTACGGGAAGGAATATAGAGACTCAACCAGTTTCGTCCTTCCCGGTAAAGGGTAAAATGTTCCAGCCCGTCGTCGATCCGGTTAAAACCGGAGAACAACTGATTGTCGGTATCCAATACCGGCAAATATTTTCCCGCTTCCACCTCGAACCGATAGTCGGAGAATGAACTTTGGGGATTAAAATTAAAAACAAACAGATAAGCGCCTCTCCGGAAAACCAATATCTGTCTCTCATTATCTCTTACGACAGGCAGTGGGATAGGTTTAAAAAAGCCGTCTTTCTTTGCTAAAGAAATCATCGCTTTATCGAATTCGTTCAGAAAACGGAAACGCAAATCCTTGTCGTCTACCAGACTCCACAGCCGGCGGGCATGTTCGTAGCTCCAATTATTTCCTTCCCGGGGAAAATCGATCCATTCGGGATGGCCGAATTCATTCCCCATAAAATTCAGGTATCCGTCGCCGGCAGTGGCTATCGTCATCAGCCGGATCATTTTATGGAGCGCCATGCCCCGGTCGACCCGAAGGCTATGGTCGAAAACACTCATCGAAGTATAGATATCCTTGTCGACCAAACGGAAAAAAATGGTTTTATCCCCTACCATAGCCTGATCGTGACTTTCGGCATAACTGATGGTATGCTC
>ENA-ORRW01002706-ORRW01002706.1-human-gut-metagenome-genome-assembly--contig:-NODE-2706-length-14038-cov-2.103697_pt1 | contig 14038 bp, 16 predicted proteins | sample MGYA00242183_ERZ509150 | MGnify/ENA primary metagenome ERZ509150 (study PRJEB26280, sample SAMEA2338639) | human gut metagenome | biome: human gut; feature: human-associated habitat; material: faeces... | reverse complement strand
GTAATTTTCTAAATGAGAGTGACTATGTAGATTGTAGAAGTGTATGAAAAAAATTATTGTACTCTCTATTTAATGGAAAAATATATAAGGAAAGAGGATATATAATATGAAAACAGAAAGATTGTTAATAAGAAGATTTACACCAAATGATTGGGAAGATCTTTATGAGTATTTATCACAAGAAGATGTGGTCAAATATGAACCATATGATGTTTTTACAAAAGAACAGTCCAAAGAAGAAGCAATAAAACGTTCAAAAAGCCAAAACTTCTGGGCTGTATGTTTACTTGGTAGTGGAAAAGTTATTGGAAATATATATTTAGAAAAACAAGGATTTGAAACTTGGGAACTAGGCTATGTTTTCAATAAAAAGTATCAAGGAAAGGGATATGCGACAGAAGCCACAAAGGCTTTAATAGATGATATTTTTATGAATCATCATGCTCATCGTATATTGGCTATGTGTAATCCACTTAATACGGCTTCATGGAAATTGATGGAAAGATTAAACATGCGTCGAGAGGCTCATCATATTAAAAATAACTGGTTCTTTAAGGATGAAAACGGTAGTCCAATATGGCAAGATACTTATAAATACGCTATTTTAAAAGAAGAATGGCAAACAGATTATAAATAAAAAGCAAGTTGTTTATTTTCCAGTAAATAACTTGCTTTTCATGTTTAAATGACTAATAAAATTTTGGGTTTTTATGACAACATATCTTTCTTGATATGACCATTATTAACAACAGCTAGAACATCAAAATGATGATTAACAACAATAATATCTCCATCATAACCAACTTCTAATTTTCCTTTTGGTAAGTTATATAATTGAGCTGGATTTGTAGAAGCCATAAGAACAACATCATCAATACTACAACCACAAATACGCATCATATTTTGACAAGCTTGATTTAATTTTATTGTATTGCCTGCAATTCTTCCTGTTGCTTTAACACGTGCTTTTCCATCAATGATTTCTATCTCTTTTCCAGAAAAATGATAAATACCATCTGCTAATCCTTTACATGGATTGGCATCACAAATAAGGACAATTCTCTTTGATCCAATTGATTTATAAGTTGCTTTTATGACATCCTCATGAATATGAAATCCATCTACAATAAGTTCACAAAAAAGATCTGATATCATTGCACCTGTAACAACCCCAGGATCTCTATGAAGATGTTGTCCCATAGCATTATAAAGATGAGTAATTCCTTTGGCACCATATTGTTGTGCTTGAACAACTTGACTCGCAGAGGCACTACTATGACCTACATTCATAACAATCCCCTTATTATTACCATATGTAATTAATGATAATGCGTTAGGTAATTCAGGGGCAATTGTCATGGCTTTTATTTTATGAGAATGTTTTAAATAATCATTGAATATCTCTAGTTGAGGATCTTGAATACAGTCTTCTTTCATAACACCACAATTATTTTTATTTAAGAAAGGACCTTCAATATGTACACCTAATAGATTTGAAACATCACAGGATTCATATCTGTTCAATAATTCTAACATATAAGAGTGTGTTTCACATGTTAAACTTGCCATAAAACAAGTGACACCTTCTTCTATCAAAGCATCACTAATTTTCATCATATCTTGATTTTGGCAGGTATTAAAATCATAGCCTATAATTCCATGGGTATGTGTTTCAATCAGACCTGGTATGATATAATTCCCTTTAGCATCAATAACTTTATCATAGTCAATATTGTGATAATCTTTAAATATACCAGTGATAGTGTTATCCTCAACAAGAACAGCACCATTGTCAATTCTTTTATATCCATCAATAATGAGTATTCCATTTTTAATAAGAATTTTCATATATTAGTCATCTCCTTTAATAGCAGCACGATCTACAATGAGATATGCTTGAGGATGATTATTGATGATTGTCACTGGGCACATGATATCAATATCACCATTAATAACCCTTTGAATAGGTTCATGTTTCTTAGCGCCATTTGCTTCCACAATGACTATTTGGGATTCCATAAGTTGTTTTATTCCTAAAGTTATTCCCTGAGATAGAATTTCATTTGTATCAAAATATTTTTTTCCTACTGATTGTGTGATTTCGTCTAAATTAATAATATGTGCACAATAATTTGGATTGACACCAGGTTCATTAAAGCCAAGATGTCCATTTACACCAACCCCTAATAATGTTAATGTTAAACCATTGTGAGCTGAAATATATTGATTAGCTCTTTGACATTCTTCCACTAAATTTTTTGAAAGACTATTGAAAGCATGAATATGGTCTAAAGGAATATGCGCTGGTTCAAATAAATTCTTTTTAAGATAAGCAAGACAACTTCCTGAATTTGTTTGGTCCAAACCTACCCATTCATCTAATTCAATATAATAAGCTTGTGTCAAATCAATAAGTTTCTCTTCATGAGCTTTGCATAATAATTGTAGTGTTTTTACGGGAGTATCACCTCCTGCAAAACAATATAGACCATTAGGTTGAGACTGAAATGTTTTAATAATGATTTCAGTAGCCTGTTGACTCATTTCTTCATAATTTTCTGTAACTATTAATTTCATATTTTTCTCCTTGTATTCATAATTTTATAAGCATCTGATGATTATATGAGTACTATCTATTATTATACGATATTAGTCTTTAAAGTAAATATATGTAGATTGTTTCGATACATATGTTACACATTAGAAAAAAGTAACAATTATGTTACATATTGTAACATATTGGAAAGTTTGATAAAATATAAAAAAGGAGGTGTAAGGATGTTATTCTTAGAAAAAACACCACAGTTATCAGATACTGATATTAATATTTATCAATATATTGTTACACACTTAGAAAGTGTTCAATATATGCGAATTAGGGATTTAGCGCAAGCTACTTTTGCAAGTACAGCTAGTATTTTACGTTTTTGCAATAAATTTGAGTGTAATGGATATTCAGAATTTAGAGTTCGTCTTCAGTCTTATGTTCAATCACAACAAGAAAAATTAAAAAAAGTTGATGAAACAATCTTTATTAATTTTTTACAACGTACAAATGAGGCATTATTTCAAAAAAATATCAATGATGCAACTCAACTCTTAAAAGAAAAAGAATTGGTTTTATTTGTTGGACATGGCTCTTCAAATATTATAGCTGAATATGGAGCTTTATATTTTTCTTCACTTTGCAGTGTTGCTTTATCTGTAGAAAATCCTGCAAATTATCCAATAAATTTCATTTATCAAAATATTTCAAGTAAAATATGTGTTATTGTTCTTTCTGTATCTGGTGAAACAGAAGAAATTATTGAGTATCTGCAGCATTTTAAAAGGAATAACAGTAGTATTATTTGTATAACTAATAGTACAAAGTCGACAATTGCTAAATTGTCAGATGTATGTATACCTTATTATATTACAGAGGAATCATTTGAAGGTTCCAATATTACTTCACAAGTTCCTGCTCTCTATACAGTTGAATATCTGGCAAGACAAGTTCATAGTGCTAAGTTTTATACAACAAAGAGTGAGAAACAAGATGAGAATGAATAAGATGTATATATGGAAGAATGATATATAAGGAAATTAAGTAGTCATGTAGAGTTTTTTAATCATCAAGGAGATATGAGAAGTATTGAAAGAAATTTAAATTTATGGAAATGGATGTGGTGTTTAAATGTTAAGGTTGAATGTGACTAAAATTGGTAGAATTATATAATCGTTTTCTAAAAATGAAAAATTATGTCGAAATTGCTTGTAATTGTTATAATGTATACTCAAAGGAGTGTGTATTATGATTAAATGTATTGTATGTGATTTAGATGGAACACTTATTAAAACTGATGATACTATAGAAGAAAAGACATTAGTGACTTTAAAGAACTATATAGACAAAGGCGTAGAGTTTATCATTGCGACTGGTAGGGATCATAATATGGTTATAGATTTTCTTAATCGATATGATTTGGACTGTGATTTGATACTTAATAATGGAACATAGTATTGTAATAAAACTAAGACATTTAATGATATTTATCCAATGGATAATCATTCTTTTCAAAAGATTGCAACAATTCTAGAAGAGCGTGGTTATCTATTATCTATACATACAAATCAAGGAAAATATTCTTTTAAAGATGCAGAATCATTCTGGGAACAACATGTTCAGATTTTAAAATCATCGCCAGCGTATTTAAAGAAACCTTTACCAAAGAAAACTTTTACAACAAAGGATGGTTATTTAAGAGATTTCCATTATGCTTCAAATGCTAAAGAAATGATTAATAAGGGTGTAAAAGTTTTAAAAATTGATGCTAGACATTTAGATTCCTATTCAGTTAAAGGTATTAAAGAAGAACTGAATATAGAACATCTAGATATTTCATCTTCTTATGAAGATAATATGGAAATAACAACAAATAAAACAAACAAAGGATACTTATTAGAAAAGGTTATTCAAAAGAAAGGATATTTATTAGATGAAATCGCAGTCTTTGGTGATGGTGAAAATGATTGTTATATGTTAAAGCAATTTCCATATTCATTTGCTCCAAAAAATGCCTGTCAATTAGCTAAAGAATCTGCTCAGTATATATTGAGTCAAACTAATGAAGAAGGTGCAGTTTATGAGGGAATTCAATTATTGAGAAAATCGAATTTATTATAATGTATAAATATTTCATATAGTCAACTATACTCTATAGATTGAGTAAGAAACACATATCACGTTATCTATAGAGTATTTTTGTATACTTAAACTTAACACAAAAGAAATTTATTATAATTCTCAATTTATATGAAGGTACAAGGTAAATATGTATAGAAAAAAGTTTCACAGTTGAGAATCAAGAAATAAAGTAAAGGAGGAATATAGTATGAAGTGTCCTTATTGTAAACAAGATTTAGTAAAGGGACATATCCAGACAAGAGGAGAAGTTCTCAAATGGTTACCCTATGATAGACAGATTTCAAGGTTTGAACTACGTTGGAAAGTTAGAGATGAAGACATTAGATTAGGTGATTATAAATTTTGGCATGGTGGAGATGTTGATGCGTATTGTTGTCCAAACTGCCATAAAATTATTATTGATTATAAATAAGAAGGACTTCTTTTTATGATGACTCTACGGAGCGTTTATTGTTTTTTATAATAATATATTTTATTCTATACAGGAGAGGTGAAGGTATGGATTGTCAGAAAGTTGGAGATTTAATTTATCGATTACGAAAGGAAAAACAGCTTACTCAAAAAGAGTTGGCTAATCAGATTGGAATTAGTGATAAAACTATATCTAAGTGGGAAAGAGGATTAGGCTGTCCTGATGTGTCTTTATTAAAAGATCTTTCAGAAATCTTTCAAATCAATATAGAGAAAATATTAGATGGAAAACTCACTTCTAATATAAGAAAAGGAGGAAATATGAAGAGAATAGAATTTTATGTCTGTCCACTGTGTGGAAATGTATTAACATCATCTAATTATGTAGATATATCTTGTTGTGGAAGACAATTAGATCCTTTAACAATAGTTGATCATCAAATACCATTTCAAATGAAAAACATTGATGGGGAGAGTTTATTGACATTTGATTGTCAAATGTCAAAAGAAGATTACATCAGTTTTGTTGCTTATGTAGAATATGACCGCTATTATTTTATCAAGTTATATCCAGAACAAGCTCCAGAAGTACGTTTGCCAGAATTAAGAAGAGGAAAATTATATTGTTATAGTATAAAGGAAGGGTTCATGCTTTTGAAATAAGTATGAATTCTTCTTTTTTCATATTTTGATAGACTATAGATTTAAAGTAAAAATCTTGTTACTATAGAATTATAAAGGAGTGAGGTAAGCAAATGAAAAAAGCGATTATTTTTGATATGGATGGATTAATGATTGATAGTGAGAGAGTGACTTATAATGAGTATGTTAAAAAATTAAAAATTTTAGGTTATGATGATTTTACAGAGAAAATATATAGGCAATGTTTAGGAAAAAATAAAGAAGGTATATGTCAGGTGTTTTTTAATCAGTATGGAGATGATTTTCCAATGATAGAAGTATGGAATGATGTACATGACTGGATTGATGAAAGTTTAAGAAAATATGTTCCAAAGAAAAAAGGCTTAGATAATTTATTAAAGTATCTAAAAGAAAATAATTATTTGACAATAGTTGCAACTTCAAGTGGTCGTACTCGGGTTAATGAAATTCTAAAAAATGCTCATATTATAGAATATTTTGATGATAGCATTTGTGGAGATGAAGTTTCAAAAGGAAAACCAAATCCAGAGATTTTCTTAACAGCTTGTCAAAAACTTGGTGTTAAACCCGAAGAAGCCTTAGTCTTGGAAGATAGCGAAGCAGGAATTCGAGCAGCTTATGATGGCGAAATTGATGTTATATGCATACCCGATATGAAATATCCTGAACCTGAATTTGCATGTCAAGTTACCAAAATAATGGACTCATTAGAAGATGTTATATATTATTTAGAAGATTTAAAACTTCATTGTGAAGATAAAAAAGGAGGTAAATAATGAGACCAAAGTTACATTTTACAGCTCCTCAGAATTGGATAAATGATCCTAATGGATTAATTTATTTTAGAGGAAAATATCATATTTTCTATCAGCACTTTCCATATACATGTGAATGGGGAACAATGCATTGGGGACATGCAACAAGTAATGACCTGATACATTTTGAACATTTACCAATTGCTTTATATCCTTCAAAATCATTTGATCGTAATGGCTGTTTCTCTGGATCCGCATTGATTCATCAAGATAAGTTATATCTATACTACACATCAATTCAATATGCTCAAGAGAATCCAGATTATATTCATGTACAATATAGTGATGATGACTTGATTGCTTCTCAATCATTAGTGATATCTGATGACGGATATAATTTTGATAATCATTATCAGAAACATCAAGTTATTGATGTTATAAAAGATGAAAAGTTGGGAGATGTCAGACATACAAGAGACCCTAAAGTATGGATTGGAAAGAATGGACATATTTACATGATATTAGGAAGTAAAATTCCTAGTGATAAAGGATATGATGGTGAAGTTCTTTTCTATGAAAGTGAAGATGGACTTCATTTTACATATAAAAATAGGTTTATTGATTCTCAAGTTGGAGACATGTGGGAATGTCCAGATTTATTTGAGTTAGATAATCAGTATTATATGATTTTCTCACCAGAGAATATTGACTTACCGCCACGTCCCAATAGTAATGCAGTGATTATGCCAGTTGACTTTGATGAAGAAACATGTACATTAACACGTCTTGGTCATTATATGTATTTAGATTATGGTTTAGATTTTTATGCACCTCAATCTTTCTTGGATAAAGACAATCAACGAACAATGCTTGCCTGGTTAAGAATGAGAAAACCAATAACAAATGAAAAATGGATAGGTATGTTTACAATGCCTAGGGTCTTAACAAGTTATCATCATCATATTTATCAAAGAGTTCACCCAAACATTCAAAATCAATTTACAAAAGTAACAGAGACTCTTGATTTTCAAGAACCATTTCTTATGAAAACGATACTCAAAGATAATGAAGTAATTAATCTAGGTGGTTTAAAATTATATATTCAAGATGATTGTTTATGCTGTGATCGTACAAATATTTCTATTCAGCAAAATAAAGTCTGTAATATGAATCAAACCCCACAGTTAAATCATCAGTGTCAATTAGATATCTATTATGACCACAATATTTTTGAAATCTTTATTAATGATGGATACTATGTTCTTAGTCAAATTGTCTATAAAATTTTAGAAGAACAAACACAGTACAATAAAGAAATAACAACAATATTACAAATAAGATAATTCAGGACTTTTTAAGTCCTTTTTATAATGCAACCAATAATTGCTTTTATTCAAACTAGAATATGTTGTCGCAACCACTATGATTTTTCTAAAATAGAAGTGTCAATAAATCAGGAGGTATTTTATGAAACAGCAATATATACAAGTTTTTAAAAATAAGAATTTTATGAAATTATTTATTGCAGATATCATTAGTCGTTTTGGGGATTCACTAGATGCGATTGTTATGACAATTATTGTTTATTCAATAACTCAAAGTGCTTCATGGTCAGCACTGATATTTGCAGTCAATAAATTACCAACTATTTTTATACAACCATTAGCAGGGGCTTATATTGAAAAGAAAAATAAAAAAATGATTATGGTTATAAGCGATTTGATAAGAGCTGGATTAGTAGGAATAATAGCCACTCAGCTTATGTTTGCAACATTAACGAGATGGGATTTGTTAATTATTACATTCCTTATTTCTATTGTTGAATCTTTTAGACAACCAACATCTATGCCTGTTATGGCACAGATTTTACAATCAGAAGAAATGGAAGTAGGACTCTCTTTAAGTCAAAGTAGTTCTAAAGTTGTAGAATTCATTGGTTTTGGAGTATCAGGTGTTTTCATAGCAACATTAGGAAATCATATTGTTGTGTATATAGATATGATGACATTTCTATTATCAGCACTTATTATTTTGACTATGAGTATAAAACCAATTTTTAAGGATGTTCAAGAAAAAACATATTTCTTTACAGAATTTAAGGCAGGTATTCGTATTATCTTTCAATATCCAAAAATTAAGATTTTTGTTTTTCTTGCTATATTCTTAAATGCAATTATTACTCCTTTGAGTTCTTTACAAGCCCCCCTTGTTGAAGAAGTTCTTCATTCAACAGCAATCATGCTATCTGTTATTTCTACTGCTTTAACTTTAGGTATGATTGTGGGTTCAGTTATCTATCCAATGGTTAAAGAGAAGATGAATATCAAAATGATTGTTATTTTATCAGCTTATTCGATTACAGTTGCTTATATTGGAAGTTGTTTTTCAGGTATACTTATTCAAAATATCTTTTTGCTCTATATTATGATTGCAACAGTATTCTTTGTGATGGGATTAGGAATCTCTATGATAAATATGTTTGCATTTGTAGAAATGTTAAAAGTTATTCCGCAAGATTATTTAGCAAGAGTCTCATCACTTGTCACGTCATTATGTGTGTGTATGGTTCCAGTTGTATCATTTATTTTAAGTGGATTAGCATATACATTAAGTACTTTTTCAATATTTGTGATTGTTGGTGTTATTAATATTGTTATATTTATTCTATTCTTTCAAAAGAAATTAAATATATTATAAAGTAAGTTATGAAATATTTATGTGAAAGAGATATAAATATAGTATAATGTTTTTATAAAGGGGGTATTGAGATGATTGAAGTGAATCACTTAACAAAAAGGTATGGAGATTTTAAAGCAGTCGATGATGTAAATTTGGTTGCCGAAAGTGGTAAGATAACAATTCTTTTAGGACCAAATGGTGCTGGGAAATCAACGACAATTAAAAGTATAGCTAATTTATTAAAGTTTGAAGGAGATATTCGTATTTGTAGCTATCCAAATGATACTATTGAAGCGAAACGTTGTTTTGGTTATGTTTCTGAGACACCAATTCTTTATGATAATTTAACTGTTGAAGAACATATTGATTTTATTGGTAGTGCATATCAAATTAACGATTATAAAGCAAAGGCTGAGAAATATTTGGAATTATTTAAACTTACTGAAAAAAGAAAGAAAATGGCTAAAGAATTAAGTAAGGGAATGACTCAAAAATTAAGTATGTTGTTAGCATTTATGATTGAACCAACAGCTTTGTTAGTAGATGAACCAATGGTTGGATTAGATCCTGCAAGTATTGAAGATACATTAAAAATATTAAGAGGTTTAGCTGATCAAGGATGTGCTGTTTTGATTAGTACACATATCATTGATATTGTTAGTGATATTTTTGATGAAGCGTATATTATGAATAAAGGGCATATTATTAAACATGTCAAAAAAGATGATCTTCAAGATGAATCATTGAAGGAATATTTCTTTGAATTAACGGATGGTGAATAATATGAAGACGTTATTTTATCTTTGGTATTTAAAAACTAAGGGAACAATTCGTAATTTGATGAAAAAGCCATCTAGTGCGATTTTTACAGTATTTGTTGTGTTGTTATATGGTTTCATATTTGTGAGTTTATTTATGTTTAAAGATAAGAATCCAATGATCATTACCACAGGACTACACACATCTATATTGATTTTAATTGCTTTTTTAGCACTCATGTTATTTTCTACACTCATGTCATCAAAGAAAGCGCTGTTTTATGGAGAAGATGCTTATTTCTTATTTAGTGGACCTTTTACTAGAAAACAAATTATGGCTTATTTAACTTTTCAAACCGTTATTCAAGCCATTATGCTTGGGTTCTTTGCTATGATTTTCTTTGCAGGAACAGGTGGTGCAGGAGGCTCTTTTGATGGAATATTTATTCTATTAATGTTTGTTGGAACAATTCTTACAATTATGACTTTCTTAATACTGACAGATTATATTTATATTTTATCTATTGGCGATAGAAAATATAAAGTATTATCAAAATTAATTCCAGCTATATTTATTATAAGTATATTCATTATTTTAGGATTAACATATATACAAACAGGTCAATTAAAATCAATTATGGTTGATTTTATTCAATCACCACTATTTTATTATGTTCCTATCTTTGGTTGGTTAAAATTAACTCTTGTTTCATATGTTGCTAAAGATATGATTATGTGTCTATTAGGAATAGGTTTGTTATTGTTAGGACTTATTATTGTTTATATTGTTTTTATTAATTATAAAGGTGATTTTTATGAACAGGCGTTAGCTGATTCATTAGATTTATCTAAACGTATGAAATCATTTAAAGCAGGCAATCAAGATGCTATGCGAAATACAAAAGTCAAAACAAATGTTAGTGGTAAGTTTAAACAAGGAGCTTATGCTATCCTATCTAAAAATATTCTGTTAATGAAAAAAACAAATCGTTTATTAACAATTTCTGATATTATGTCAATGGGGTTATATATTGTTATTACTATTTTTAGTGACTTAGGTTATGGCTTCTTTATATATATGCTTGTTTCATCACTTCAGCAAAGTGAACTCTATAATGAATTACAAAATTATCATATTTATTTAATTCCTGATAAACCTTTTAAGAAGTTGATAGCTGTCATGATTCCAACATTTATAAAAGTATCATTAATGACAATTATATCTATAATTATTGTTGGGATATACTATCAAGCTGGATTTTCAATGATTATGATGTACATTATTAATATGTTAGGATACATTTGTGTATTTATGTCTTCAAGTGTTCTTTCTATACGTTTCTTAAAAAGTCGTTCTTCTAAAATATTTGAAAACATAATGAGAATGTTGTTAATGATAGTTTGTTCTATACCATCTATTGCGATGACTGTTTACATAGTTATGACTGGAAATGTGAACACAACAACACTCATGATTATGTCATATTCTTCACTGATCATGAACTTTGTTATTTCAGTTATTATTATTTATTTTTGTCAAGACATGATGAATGGTAGAGAATTAAAGAGTGAGTAGGAATTTTGAAGTGCACCCCATAATTTGGGCACAAGTGATATGTACCCTCTTTACTGGCCAAACCAGTAAGGAGGGTTTTTACATGAAATATGATTATGTATTTAAGTTGAATTGTGTTGAGCTATTTAGAAATATATATTTATGTCATTGATAATTATATTGTTTAAGTATAAATAAAAAGAAACTATCAGAAGATAGTTTCAAATATATTTTCATATAATTTCTTAAGCGAATTTCCTCATAATTGTTTCTTGTTAAAAATACTCATACTTAAGAATATATTAATAATAATGATAATGACTGTAAGACCTATTGATGGAATAAAGTCTGTTAATGATACAGATTTTGTCAATAAAGCTAAATTCTGATTTGTCAAATAAATAGGACTATATTGGGCAAGTGTCTCAAATATAGAAATAATCATACTTATCACATAAGCTAGTCCAGCTAAGAGAAGTCCCCCTGCCATATTTTTGGTAAGAATACTACCTAAAATAATAAAGCTAATCATTAACAATCCAAATAACCAAACAAAACTAACAGAAGCAAATAAGCAATATACAGAAGTATCAGTCCAGAACAATAGATTATACAGAAATGTTATAGCAAAACTTAAATAATAACAAAATGTCCAAACTAAACTTATAGTTATAAATTTTGATAAGACAACTGTATGTCTAGGTAATCCTTTAGATAACATGTTGATAAGTGTACCTTTATGAAGTTCATTGGCCACAATTCCACCAAATACAATTAAGAAAATAATTAATCCCATTTGCGGAACATTCTTGAAGAATTGAGTCCATGAATCAAGTACTGTAGGTGTAGGTATATTCATTACTCCTTCTGGCATTACTAATGATACGATTTCTGGCAGATATTTTGCAGAAATAGGATTTAAAAAGCCTAATATAAGAAAAATCATAATGCTGATAAAGAGTTTATAAGTTCTTAAATATTCAATAAATTCTTTTTTAGAAAATGCTATAAAAGATTTCATTTGACAACCTCCATAAAAAGATTTTCAAGAGTTGGTTCCTCAACAATTACTTTTTCTGCTTTGATATGATTTTGATATAAATAATGGAAAACTCTCATTTCTGTAGTATATATATCCTTTGAATGTATTGTAAGGCGATGATGTTCTTCTGGAATGATTTGAAGATCAGAAAAAGTATTCATAAAATCATCAATATGAAGATGGTCATAGAACTGAATAGATAAAGCATTTACTGAATGCTTAGCTTTTACATCTTCTAAAGATCCTTGAAAAACAATTTGACCTTCATTCAATATAGCAATCTCATCACAAACTCTTTCTACATCTGAAAGAATATGAGTTGAAAATATAATCGTTGTTTTATCTTTAACTTTTTGAAGAATATCCAATATATCTTTTCTACCAATTGGATCTAATGCTGAAGTTGGTTCATCACAAATAAGCAATTTAGGATTATTTAATAAAGCTTGAGCAATTCCTAATCTCTGTTTCATTCCTCTTGAGAAACCAGAAATTCGTTTTTTAGCATGTGCAGATAATCCTACTAATTCAATTAATTCTTGACTCTTAGTTAGAATATCATGTTTTGCCATATGAGTGACTTGTCCACATAGTTCTAGATATTCTAAAGGTGTCATAAAGCTATAGAACTCTGGAACATCTGGTAGATAACCAATATATTGATTGGTTTGATTGTTTCCATAGTTTATCTGTTCATTGCAGACAGTAATATTACCACCATCTATCTTCAATAAACCAAGAATGGCTTTCATTGTTGTTGTTTTTCCTGCACCATTTTGTCCAATAAAACCAAAAATAGTATGTTCTTTTACAGAAAAATGAACATCTTTTAAAACAGTTTGTTGTCCAAAACTTTTCTTTAAATGATTAATCTCAAGAATAGCCATTAGTCTTCACCTCTACCAAATATGAAATAAATAACTGGTCCAATAAATTGAATAAATAAAACAACTAAACTCCAAATGATTTTATTTCCAAATTTATAATGAGGATGACGCAATACATGTATAAATGAGAAAATAGCTAACGTTAACTCTATTACAATAACAGGTAATAGTACTGGTAAATATTTTATAATTGTATCCATATTAGTTCTCCTTTAATTTTTTTAATTGATGAAGACAAACTTGAAAACGTTTTTCATCTTTTAATGCTGTAAACATTGGTGAATTTAAAACATCAACAACAGACTCTTTAATTAATTGTGCTCCTCTGGGTGCATTTATTCCTAACATAAGATCATTTAACCAGGGAGTTATATCTGTAAAGAATTCATCACCATGTAAACTTAAAAAGTCGAGATCTGTTTTTAAAAGTAATGATGTATATTTTTCAATCATAAGTAAAGCTTGCTCATTGTTTTGACAGGTTGTATAAAAATGTGCGGCATTCAAATATACAATAGCTGTAATATTAAAGTGCAATTCTTCAATATGAAAAATATCAATGAGTTGAAAAATTCTATCTAATATTTTTTCACAATAGTCT
>ENA-ORRW01002704-ORRW01002704.1-human-gut-metagenome-genome-assembly--contig:-NODE-2704-length-14046-cov-4.608534_pt1 | contig 14046 bp, 12 predicted proteins | sample MGYA00242183_ERZ509150 | MGnify/ENA primary metagenome ERZ509150 (study PRJEB26280, sample SAMEA2338639) | human gut metagenome | biome: human gut; feature: human-associated habitat; material: faeces... | reverse complement strand
CAGAAAGCCCGCCACATCCTCCGCCGTTCCCACGGCGGCGGCAATGTCGTCGGCGATGACATCGATCTGGGCGTCGATATCCTCCAGCTGCCGGGCGATCTCGGCCTCCGTCTCGTTCAGGCGGCCGATGCCCCGGTCCAGGGCGTCCTGGATGCCGGACAGGTCATTGCCGCTGACGATGCTGTCCAGGTCGCCGGTGACCACCCCGGCGCAGGCCAGGATGCTGTCTGTCTGGTCCGCCAGGGTCTGCATGGCCGTCAGCGTTTCCTCCAGGGTGCGCAGGCTGTCCTGGGCGCTGCTGAGCTTTTCAATGACCCCCTGGGACACGTCGTCCGCATCCAGGCCCAGAGCCCTGCACACGGAGCTGACGGTGGTGACGGCGTTGGTCACCGTCTCCACCACGGTGGCGTTGATCTCGTCCTGAACGGCGGTCTTGGCCTTGTTGGTGATCTTGGGGGCAATGGCGTTTTTCTTCTCGTTTTCGTAATACTCGATCTGGGGGTGCCGCAGGTCCGTGTCCAGAATGCTGACGAAGTCCCCGGTGAAGTCTGCGGGAACGATCAGGGCGGCGTAGTACCTGCCGGACCGGACACCCTCCAGGGCCTCCTCCCGGCTGTCTACAAAGTCCCAGCCCATCTGGTTGTTGCTTTTCAGGCCGTCCAGCACCATGGACCCGATGTTCAGCTTCAGGCCCAGCAGCTCATAGCCCTCATCCTCGCTGGTAACGGCCACGCGAATATTGGACGTGGCGTCGGGGCCGTAGGGGTCCCAGTTGGAAAAAATGTTGAACCATGCATACAGGCACGGGATCAGGCACAGGCCCATGATGACCACCACGGCCACCACGCTGGCGCTGATGCGCTGCCAGTCGGCCCGGAAAATTCTCCAGATATTCCTCATGACTGCACCTCCCTGGACCGCCGGTCCTGATCGCCCATAGACCGGGAAATGCGGCCCAGCTCCCGGGACATCTGCTCAAAGCCCTGGGCCAGCTGGCGGCTGCTCTCCTGCAGGTCGGACAGGGTCAGGGCCAGCTCCGGGTGCAGGGGCTCCGGCTGTACCGGGACAGAGGCGGGACGGGGCGGGACAGGCTGGGGACAAGGCGGGACAGGGGCGGGACAAGGCTCCGCCGGGGCAGGCTCCTCCGGGGCAAGCTCCTCTGGGGCAAGCTCCTCTGGGGCAGGCTCCTCCGGGACCGCTTCGCTCTCCTGACTCCGGCCCCGCAGATGGGGCAGCAGCTGGGGCATGGCGCTGGGCAGCGGCGTCAGCTGGTCCAGCTCCACCTCCTTCTGGGTGATCTTCTTCACCTTGTTCTGCATTTCGTAGTCCACATACTCCACGGCGATGAGATACGCCGCGATGCCGAACATGGATACGATCCACAGCAGCAGGAAGATCACCCGGGAGCCGTCGGATAAAAACAGCAGCACCAGAAATGCCAGCGGCACCAGCAGCAGGCTCAGCATTCCCTTGCGGATGCGGCGCTGATTGCCGCTGTGGAACTGAAGGACCTCCTGCAAAAGGGCCTGATACAGCTGGCTATATTTCTTTTCGTCCATAGGGAGTCCTCCTTTCTTACAGCATTTCCGTTTCTTTCAACTTCTCCTCCATGAAATGGTTCAGTCCCATAAAGGGCTTGCGCACCAGCAGGCCGATGACCAGGGCCGCCGCGCCGAAGATCAGCAGGCAGCCGATGTTTTTCAGCCATGTGGTCCCATACAGGCCGCATACGCACTCGCGCACGGCGTCGATGGCATAGGGGAAGGGGAAGATATGATAGATTTTCTGATACACGTCCGGCAGCAGCTCAATGGGGAACGTGCCGCTGGAGCCGGCGATCTGGAGCACCATGACCACCACTACAACGGCCTTGCCCACGTCGCCGAAGGACACGGTCAGGGCGTAGATCAGCAGGCTGAACACCAGGGAGGTAATGGCCCCGGTGGCAAACAGCAGCGCCGGCTCCACGCACTGGATCCTCAGCACCAGCAGGTCCCCGGCCACGATGACGGCGGCCTGAATCTGGCTCATGACGAAAAACAGGAAGTACCGGCCGAAGAACAGCTGGTGGGGCTTGGGGTCCACCAGCCCCTCCAGGCGGGCGTGGGGCTTGAGAATGGCCACCAGCATGACGCCGCCCACCCAGATGGCCAGAACGGAATAGAAGGGGGCCATGGCGCTGCCGTAGTTTGCAATGGGATACACCGGCTCCACGGTGGTCTGCACCATCTGGGAGAAGTAGGCGCCGTAATCCTCCGGGCTGCCGCCCAGGATATCCAGCAGGGTGTCCAGATAGTCCGGACTGTCGCTGTCCTCCAGGCCGCCCAGCAGGCTCCCCAGCTTGTCGATGGCCTGGCCGATGGCGTCGCGGCCCTGGGACATAAGACCGTCCAGGGTGCCGGCCGCCGTGCCGGCAGCTGCCAGCAGGTCCCGGGTATCGGCTGCCGTTCCGTGGAGGCCCTGGAGCAGACCCTCCGTCTGGTCCAGAACGTTTTTCACATCATCCGTCACATCGCCGAACACCGGCGTCAGCAGGGTGTCCGTCAGCTTCTCCAGCTGGGCCACCAAAGCGATGGTGTCCTGCAAAACGGCGGAGTTCTGCCGGATGCCGTCGGCCACGGTGTTCAGCCGGTCCCGCAGCTGATAGCAGCTGTCCGCCAGGCGCTGGGCAGCGGCTGCGGCCTCGGCCCCCACGGGCCCGGCCTCCACGGCGATAGATCTGGCCCAGGCCGTGAGCTTATCGCCCATATCGTCCATGGTCTGGGCGGCGTCCCGCAGGTCCTCCTGAATCTGGGGCAGCTGAGCGTCCACGTCGATGCCGTTCAGAATTTTCTCCGCCGCGTCAAAGGCCTTGCCCAGGGCCGCCTGGGCCTTATCCAGGGCGGCGTGGACCTGGCGGTTCAGCTGGGCCACGGTGTCCAGAAGCTCCTGGCTGTCTGGGCGGTTCTGGTTGATATTCGCCACCAGGTCCGACAGGTCCTGGCGATAGCTGCTGTTGTCCTGGCCCGCGGCCTGGAAGGCGTCCACGGTCTGGGCGCAGGAGCGCAGCAGGCTCCGGGCCTGGCCCAGCAGCCCCTGAACGGAGCCCACGGGGTCGTCGCCCTTCAGCTGGTCCGACAGGTCGTTGGCTCCCCGGAAAACGGCGTCCACCACCACGTCCAGATAGCTTTTGCTGATGGTGGTTTTCAGGGACGACACCGCCGTGTCGGTGATCTTGGTGGCCACGGCGTTTTTCTTGTAGTTTTCATAATAGGTGATGGTGGGCTTGCCGGTCCACTCCGTCAGCATGTGGTACATATTATAAGAGAAGTCCTCACCGATGACCACGGCGGCGTAGTAATCCCCGGCATAGACGCCGTGCTCGGCCTCCTCCTTGGTGTCCACCGCCACCCAGTTGATGCTGGTGCTGGTGCGCAGATCGTCCACCACCTCCCGGCCCTTGTTGACCTGGGTGCCGTCCTCCTCCGTCCAGCCCTTATCCAAGGACGCCACGGCGATGCTGATGTTGCCGGTGTTGCCGTAGGGGTCCCAGTTGGAGTAGATATTCAGCCAGGCGTACAGGCTGGGCAGCACCGCAATGACCAGGGCCACGGCCAGAGCAAAGAAATGCGTAAACAGCGAACGGGCGTCCGCCTTGATGATGCGCCAGATGTTCCGCATACGTTCCTCCCGCTTCCGAAAATAGATTCCGCGCCGGGGCGCGGCGTTAAGACAGTGTATAGGCTATTATACTATACACTGTCAAAATTTCCATCCTTTTTTTGCATTTTTCAAGATTTGTTCATATCTTCCGGCAGAAGCCGGGCCATATCCTCCGGCAGCGGGGCCGTTACCGTCAGGCGGCGGCGGGTGACGGGATGGGTCAGCTCCAGCCGGTGGGAGTGCAGGGCCGGACGGGGGATCAGGTCCCGGTCCTCCTGGCCGTAGAGCCAGTCCCCCAGCAACGGGTGGCCAATGGCGGACAGGTGCAGCCGCAGCTGGTGGGTGCGGCCGGTGCCGGGAGTCAGCCGCAGCAGCGCCCGGTCCGGCCCCTGCCACAGGGTCTCATAGTCCGTGTGGGCCGCCAGACCCGCCGGGTCCACCCGCCGCCGCAGCAGGGAGTCCGGCTCCCGGCCGATGGGCAGGTCGATGGACCCTGCCGCCGGGTCCGGGCAGCCCCGGCACACCGCCAGATACGTCCGGCGGAAATCGCCGGAGTGCAGCTGCTCCATGCACAGCCGGTGGACGTACCCGGTTTTGGCTACCGCCATGACGCCGGTGGTGCCCCGGTCCAGCCGGTTGACGCAGTGAAAGCTTCCCTGGCCCAGATACCGGCACACGGCCCCGGCCACGGTGACGGTCTCCTCCGTCAGGGCCGCCGGGTGGATGGCGATGCCTGCGGGCTTGTTGAGGATCAGCAGGTCCTGGTCCTCCCACAGGATGTCCAGGGGATAGTCCACCGGCCGGATATGGGGATTGTCTCCGGGCAGGTCCGACACGTCGGCGGTGACGGTGTCTCCGGCGCGGACCAGCGCTGCCACGGTGGCGGGCTGCCCGTTCAGCAGAATGGCTCCGGGCCGCCACTTCAGCCGGGAGAGAAACGAGCCGGAGATCCGCAGCTCCTGCCGCAGGAGCCTGCGCAGGGGCCAGCCCGCCTGCTCTGGCGCGACGGTATAGGTCAGCAGGCGCATGCTGCCGCCTCCCTTCAAAATAACGTGACAAATTCTACGGGAATATGATACACTATGGGCAATTAAGATTCAAGGAGGATCTCCAAATGGCATCAAAAGTATATTGGGCCGACCTGCGGACCGATTACCGGGAAAACCTGCCTCAGAAGCTGACCCGGCTGATGAAAACCGCCGGAATGGGCCAGATCGACTTTGAAGGCAAGTTCACGGCCATCAAGCTGCACTTCGGCGAGCCCGGCAACCTGGCCTTCCTGCGGCCCAACTGGGCCAAGACCGTGGCGGACTTTGTGAAGGAGCGGGGCGGCAAGCCCTTCCTTACCGACTGCAATACCCTGTATGTGGGCGGACGGAAAAACGCCCTGGACCACATGGACGCCGCCATGCTCAACGGGTTCTCCCCCCTGTCCACCGGCTGCCAGATCATCATCGCCGACGGCCTCAAGGGCAACGACGAGGTGGAGGTGCCGGTGCGCGGCGGCGAATATGTGGAGAAGGCCCGGATCGGCCGGGCCGTGATGGACGCCGACGTGTTCATCTCCCTGAGCCATTTCAAGGGCCACGAGGAGGCGGGCTTCGGCGGCACACTGAAGAACATCGGCATGGGCTGCGGTAGCCGGGCCGGAAAAATGGAGCAGCACAACGCCGGCAAGCCCCATGTGGCCCAGGAGCACTGCGTGGGCTGCGGCGCCTGCACCCGCATCTGCGCCCACAGCGGCCTTACCGTCACAGACCGCAAGGCCAGCATTGACCACAGCAGGTGCGTGGGCTGCGGCCGGTGCATCGCCGTCTGTCCCCGGGACGCCATCCGGGTGAACTGGGACGAGACGGTTACCAATCTGAACCGCAAGATCGCCGAGTATGCCCAGGCGGTGGTGGACGGGCGGCCCTGCTTCCACATCAGCCTGGTCATCGACGTGTCTCCCGACTGCGACTGTCATCCGGAGAACGACGCGGCCATCATCCCCAATGTGGGCATGTTTGCCTCCTTCGATCCGGTGGCCCTGGACATGGCCTGCGCGGACGCAGTAAACGCCCAGCCGCCCCTGCCGGGGGCCGCTGCCGCCGGGGACTGCGGCCATGACCACTTCCACCATCTCCACCCGGAGACGGACTGGATGAGCTGCCTGGAGCATGCGGAAAAGCTGGGCATGGGCACCCGGGAGTATGAGCTCATCAAAATCTGACCAATAAGCGGCAAGACCTCCGGCCCAGCCGGATATACGATTTGTTGTCGATTTGCCGGAAATAAAAATGTGGAAAATGGAAAAACTTCTTTACATTTCGAATATGCGTATGTTATAATCAACAATAACAGGAAGAATCCTGAACAGGAAGGTGGTGAATTCTTATGTGGGTTGTCATTCTCAGTGTGGTTTGCTCCCTGGCCGCCTATGTCGCGTGGGCTTTTTTCTCGGAATATCTGTTGAGCTCGGCGGGATTGAACGACATGGGAGCGACTCTTGCTGTTATTACCATGGGAGCGTTTATCATGTACCAACTGAGAGGAAAAAAGAAGAAGTAGCACATTTTGATCTCTGCGCAGAGCAATGAATATAGAAGAAGCAGACAGGCATCCCCGGCAGCGGCCGGGGATGCCTGTTCGTTATACAATATGCAATTTTTCTGTCGGATATTACGATTTGTTGTCGTTTTCCAGGCCCCGCAGGGCCTTGCGGAACTGGGAGGAGAACAGGATCACCGTGCCTGTGACGGCGATGACGTCGGCCACCGGCTCCGCCAGGAACACGGCCCGGGTCTGGTCCGCCAGCAGGTGGGGCAGCAGATAGATCAGCGGCAGCAGCAGCACGAACTTCCGCAGCACCGCCACGATGATGGAGCAGGGGGCGTTGCCGATGGACACAAAGGTCATCTGGCAGGCGATCTGGATGCCCATCAGGAACAGGGCCCCGCAGTAGATCCGCAGCACCCCGGCGGTGAAGGCCACCAGCTCCGCGTCGGGAGTGAAGATCCGGGCAAAGACCCCGGGGAACAGCTGGATGCAGCCCCACAGCACCAGGGCGTAGCCCAAGCTTACCTTCAGCAGCAGCCAGAAGGTCTGGCGCACCCGCTGGGCGTTGCCCGCCCCGTAGTTATAGCTGGAGATGGGCTGAGCCCCCTGGGCGATGCCCTGGAGGGGCAGCATGGCGAACTGCATGACGCTGGACAGAATGGTCATGGCCCCCACCGCCAGGTCCCCGCCGTATTTCAGCAGGGAGGCGTTGAAGCACACGGAGATGGCGCTTTCGCTGGCCTGCATGATGAACGCCGCCGTACCCAGGGCCACGCAGGGCAGGATCAGCCGGGGCCGGATGGGCAGGGCGGCCTTTTCCAGCCGCAGCAGGGTCTTTTTCCCCCGCAGGAAGGAGATTACCCACACGCAGGAGATGCCCTGGGACAGCACCGTGGCCAGGGCAGCCCCCCGGACGCCCATGTCCAGGACGAAGATGAACAGCGGGTCCAGCAGAATGTTGGCCACCGCGCCAATGAGCACCGTTTTCATGCCCACCTGGGCGAAGCCCTGGGCGGTGATGAAGGCATTGAGGCCCAGGGTCAGCTCCACGAACAGGGTGCCCAGGGCGTAAACGCCCATATACTGGGCGGCGTATTCGATGGTGTTCCCGCTGGCGCCGAAGGCCAGCAGCAGCGGCTGGTTCCATATCAGCAGCACTGCCGTCAATACCAGGGAAATGGCCACCTGTAAAGTGAAGCACCCTCCCAGAATGCGCTGGGCCTGGTCATAGTCGCCCCGGCCCATGGCGATGGACGCCCGGGGCGCGCCGCCGGAGGACACAAAGGCCGCAAAGGCGGAAATGATCATGATGATGGGCAGGCACACCCCCACGCCGGTCAGGGCCATGCTGCCGGTTTCGGGAATGTGGCCGATGTAGATGCGGTCCACGATGTTGTACAGCATATTCACCAGCTGGGCGATGACCGTGGGCACCGCCAGCCTCCACAGCAGCCTGCCCACGGGCTCCGTGCCCAGAAATTTCTTGTCCTGTGTCATTGGTCGTCCTCCTGTGTCATTTGCGATAGATTCCGCTGAAAGCTCTCCAGGCAGCGGCGGAAGGCCGCCAGGTCCTGGGGGTCCAGCCCCGCCGTCATCCGGCGGAAAAACGCTTCCTGCACCTGCCGCCCCCGCTGCACCACAGGCCCCGCCCGCCGGGTGCATACCAGGCGGCATTTGCGCCGGTCCCCCGGGGCGGGCTGCCGCAGCAGGTAGCCCTCCTGCACCAGCTTCTCCACATGGAAGGACACGATGCCCGGCTTCAGCCCCCGATAGGTGTAGATGTCCCGGGCGGTGTCCAGCCCCGGGTTGTTGGCCAGAAACAGCAGGATATCCACCCCGTTGGGGGCCAGCCCCTCCCGGCGGCACAGGGGCTGCATGGCGGCGGCGTACCCCTCCAGCAGCTGCCGGGCCCCGGTATAGACCTGATAGGCGTTGGTCATGAAAAATTCCTCCGATTTTAGATAGTTCAATATTGAACGATTGCTATCATACACCCATCCCGCCGCCAGTGCAAGAGGAAATCTACACAAAACGACAGGACGTTATTGAACACGATGTTGAGGAGTTGTCTTAACCAGTCATAAGAGCGAAAAAAAACAAAAATTTGCAGTCTCTATTTACAAACCGATTTTCTTGTGGTATACTACCAAAAGTGGACCCGAGCAGGACAGAAAAATGTTAGAAAATGGAAAGGACGTGTCGTATGAAAATCGCAAAAATTCTCCTGCCTCTGGCCTTGTGCTTCGTGCTGCTGGCCGGGTGCGGAAAAAAGGTGGAGCTGGCCGGTTGGGAGGACTATAAGGACCATCCCGCCCAGGATGTTTACGCCGGTGAGGTGGCCGCCCCGGAGCGGATCGTGATGACCCGGGATGGCCGGGAAAAGAATAGCTTTGACAAGGGCACGGAGACGTATGAAAAAATCGTATCCACCCTGGGCCAGCTGATAGAAGCGCAGCTGGATGAAAATGAACAGGTAAAGGACCTGGGCCGGAAGCTGGACGGTACAAAGTCCGGGGCAGAGCTGGAGAGCGGCGTATGGCTGATTTATGAGTATGCGGCGGATTCCTACGCGCCGGTATATTTTGAGCTGACCGACACACAGAACAGCGTTGTGGGCATCTATTCTCCTGTTGAGGACAGCCTGACCCTGCACGGGTTCTGGTCCGAAACCGGGGCCCAGGAGCTGCTGGATTATCTGAATAAACAGTGAGTCAAAAAGAACGCGCCGGGGGCGCGTTCTTTTTTTTGCCCGGACCGGCGGAAATAATTGAAAAGGGGGCTTGACAAGGGGCTGCGTTCTGCATATAATAAGCAATAGATTAGAAAACAAACTTTTGCTTAGGAGGTGAGCCTGTGACCCAGCGAGAGCGCCAGCTGCTGGAGTGGATCCGGGAAAACCCCATGATCTCGCAGCAGGAGCTGGCGGACAAGGCCGGCATCACCCGCTCCAGCGTGGCGGTGCACATATCCAACCTGATGAAAAAGGGCTGCATCACCGGCAAGGGCTACATTGTCCGCACTGCCCCGTATGTGGCGGTGGTAGGCGGCGTGAACATGGACATCGGCGCGGTGTCCGCCGGGAAGCTGGTGGCCCGGGACTCCAATCCCGGCCATGTGACCACGTCCCTGGGCGGCGTGGGCCGCAACATCGCCCACAACCTGTGTCTGCTGGGCCAGCAGACCGCCATGGTGACGGTGATGGGCGACGACGACTTTGGCCGCCGGGTCCAGGAAAACGCCAGGGACATCGGCCTGGACCTGAGCGCCAGCGCCGTGCTGCCGGACTGCCGCACCGGCACCTATCTGTACATCGCCGGGCCCGACGGGGATATGGCCCTGGCCGTCAACGACATGGACATCTATCAGCGCATGACCCCGGATTTCCTGCGGCAGCGGCTGGATTTCATCAACGGGGCGGACCTGGTGGTGCTGGAGACCAACCTGCCGGAGGATAGCATCCGCTGGCTGTGCGACAACTGCCGGGCCCCCATTCTGGCGGACCCCGTGTCCACCATCAAGGCCGAAAAGCTGCGGCCGGTGCTGGGCAAGCTGGCGGCCCTGAAGCCCAACCGCCTGGAAGCGGAGCTGCTGTCCGGCATGTCCATCCGGACTCCGGAGGACGCAGCCCAGGCGGCCCGCCGCCTGCTGGACACCGGCCTGGGCACGGTGTACATCTCCCTGGGCGCGGAGGGCATCTATGCCGCCGACCGGCAGGGGAGTACCGCGTGGGTCCCCTGTGCCAGGTGCCATGTGGCCAACGCCACCGGCGGCGGAGACGCCGTGGCCGCCGCCCTGGCCGCCCGGATGGTTCTGGGCGATTCCCTTGCCGACACGGCCCGCTGGGCCGTGGGCGCAGGCGCTCTGGCCTGCGAGGCAGAAACCACCATCAACCCGGCTATGTGCTGGGATAACATTGAAACAATTCTCAACAGGAGGTAAATGACTTATGAATCGTTATCTGGATATCGCACCTGAGGTGCAGCAGGCAGTGGCCGAGGGCCGTCCCGTGGTGGCTCTGGAGAGCACCATCATCTCCCACGGCATGCCCTATCCCCAGAATGTGGAGACTGCTCTGAACGTGGAGAAAATCATCCGCGAAAACGGCGCCGTCCCCGCGACCATCGCCATCATCGGCGGCCGCCTGAAGGCGGGCCTGACTCCCGAGGAGATCGACCATCTGGGCAAGAGCGGCCACGCCGTCACCAAGGCCAGCCGCCGGGATCTGCCCATTCTGGTGGCAGAGGGCCGCGACGGCGCCACCACCGTGACCACCACCATGATGATCGCCCACATGGCCGGTATCCGTATCTTTGCCACCGGCGGCATCGGCGGCGTTCACCGGGGCGCAGAGACTACCATGGACATCTCCGCCGACCTGGAGGAGCTGGCCCAGACGCCTGTGATGGTGGTCTGCGCCGGGGCCAAGTCCATCCTGGACCTGGGTCTGACCCTGGAGTACCTGGAGACCAAGGGCGTGCCCGTTATCGGCTACGGCACCAAGGAGCTGCCCGCCTTCTATACCCGCAAGTCCGGCTTCGCCGTGGACTACGAGATCGACACCCCCGAGGAGCTGGCCAAGGCCTTCCATGTGGCCCGTCAGCTGGACATGAAGGGCGGCATGCTGGTCACCAACCCCATTCCTGAGGAGTATTCCATGGACCACAAGGTCATCGACGCCGCCATTGAGCAGGCCCTGGCCGATGCCAAGGCCCAGGGCATCCACGGCAAGGAGACCACCCCCTTCCTGCTGGCCCGGGTCAAGGACCTGACCGGCGGCGACAGCCTGGACAGCAACATCCAGCTGGTGTATAACAATGCCCGTCTGGCTGCCAAGACGGCCTGCGCCCTCCAGACTCTGGAGCAGGCGTAACGGATGCAGGGCGCTGTGATCTTCCCTATCGCAGCGCCCTGCAATTTTTCTGGGCACTCCATCGGCTGTGCGAGCTTGTCAAAAATCTTTTTTGACAAGCTCCAAGGCCTTTTCAGACCTTTTATAAAAGTTCTGAAAAGGCGGTGCTTGAAAACGAAAGACACCCCTGATGGGTTTCTTTCGTAACGATCTTCCTTTCCGAAGGCAGAGGCAATCCTATTTTTTTGACAGTCTGGCACAAAAGCGGACGGCTTTGAAGCCGTCCGCTTTTGTGCGTATATGGTTACAGGTTCTTCTCGTAGGACTCGATCATCTTCTTGAACGTGTGACCCGTACGACTTTCGAGATTTGACCGTCTTTTGAGCTTTTCGAGATACTTTTCGCAGCTTTCACCGGTGAATATCTTGATTGCCAGATGCATGGTGCCGTCACCTTCCGGTGTGGCGAAGATCTTGTCGATGAATGTATCCACAAACTCCTTGCTGATCTCGCCATTGGCACAGTCACGCTCGGCACCGCGAAGCACTTTGCGGATGCGCTCCATATTGCTGCGGAACTCCTCGCTGGATTCCTGCTGTTCCCGAAGCTCGGCAAGCTCCTGTTCGGCGGCTTTGATGTCGGCATTGCACTGTGCTGTCATGGACTTAAAATCAGCAGGGGTGATACTGTCCAACGCCACCAGCTCAAGCAGTTTGCTTTTCTTTTTCAGAGTCAGTTCAATGGTTGCTTGTGCAGCTTCGATCTTCTTTTCGATGTTACCATTGCTGGTCATCACACGGTACATCCGCTCGTATTCTTCCAACATAGCGGAAGATGCATCCTTGGTATCACGGAACACCTCAAAGAGTACAGGGATCAGTTCCTTTTCGTAGATAGGAATGGAATCGCAGCTTTCTTTGCCGTTATTGATCTTACCGGAGCATACCCACTTGGAGTTTTTGTTGCCTTGTCGATCTACGGAGTCACGGCGGTAGTAAGGTGTGCCGCAGTGGGTACAGAACAGCTTGCCGGTCAGAAGATTGGCATGGTTGCAGATACCCTGACGGTTCTTCACATCCTCACTTCTCCTGCGAAGTACGGCGTTAGCCTGTTCCCATAGTTCCTCAGAAACGATAGCCGGTACAATTTCACCGGTATCATCCTTGAACATGACCCATTCCTCCGGCGGGAGGAATTTTTGCTTTTTGGTGAACATATCCACCACTTTGACCTTGTTGCCCACATAGTAGCCTTTGTACTTGGGGTTGGAGATCATGCCCGACATGGTGGAGTGGGCAATCTTCTTGCCGTTGTGGTTGCGGTATCCTTTTTCCCAGAACAGGATTTCAAGCTGCTTCATGGAATATTCATCGGTGGCGTAAAGCTCAAACAGTTCACGCACCATCACGGCCTGTTCCTCATCAATCACCAAACGGCCATCGTTTTTGATATATCCAAAGATGCGGCTGTTACCCAGCACGACATTTTGCTTGATGGCCTGCTGATGCCCAAATTTTACACGGGAGGACAGCTTGCGGAGTTCATCCTGAGCGATGGAGGACATGATGGACAGACGAAGCTCGGAGTCCTCATCAAAGGTGTTAATGTTATCGTTCTGGAAAAAGACACCGACTCCCGCATTCAGAAGCTGTCTGGTATACTGGATAGAGTCCAGCGTATTACGGGCGAAACGAGAAATTTCCTTTGTGATAACAAGGTCAAATTTACCGGCCTCGGCATCGTCAACCATGCGATTGAAATTCTCACGGCGCTTAGTGGAGATACCGGACAAGCCTTCGTCGATGTATCCGGGAACGAATGTCCAGGCGATATTCTTTCTGATAAATTCTTCGTAGTATCCGATCTGGTTGCCCAGAGAGTTCAGCTGTTCATCCGATTCCGAAGAAACACGGGCATAATAGGTTACCCGAAGAGGAATATCGTAGATGCTTTTCATTCGCAGCATTTGTCTAATGGAATGTATATCCATAATCGTTCCTTTCTAAAAGTTTGTTATATCATCATCTGTGTATATGATAACATCTACTTATGAACTTTTCAAGAGCGTGATGAAATTTGTCAAAAAGTTTGGGCGGCAACCGTAACCTCTCGATTGCCGCCCGATCTATCTTATCGCATTTTTGCAGCAGTACGGCTCTTAATCATCAATCGCATCCGATTGCGCTGATCTTCCGTAATCATCCCTTTTGCAAAAAGCGTATCGTTGTAATAAGTCAGCCAGAGCTGTTCAATGACAGCCTGCTTTTTCTGCTCGTTCATACTCTGCTTCATTTCCTTGGTTTCTGCCATAGAATTCCTCCGTTTCGTGTTTATTATTGCCTCAGATCTCATGATTTATCCGCCTGTGATCCTGCCCACGGCGGCGGACAGACTGTTTGTGTTCCTGCGTTTCTTTTCCTCTGCTGAGGACAACATCAAGAAAAGCCCGAACCCTTTCGGATGCGATTTCCATTGCATCCAGATAGGGCTGGGCTTTCTTCTTTAGCTCTTGATATTTTTCAAGCAGCGTATCGTACCGCTGTTTCCAGATCGAAACCGTCTTTTCTGCGGAATCCAGTTTTTCCTTCAGCTTCTGATTGTCAGCTTTAGCGATAATGCCGTTCACCGCATAGTGTTTCAGCGTGTCACATTCATCTGGTGTCAGCACGACATTGTTTCCGAAGGTGGCTTTCTTGCCCATCGCTTCAATGTCCTGCACCGTCAGCGCAATGGCCTTTGCCGCCTTGGTTTCCTTTTGCAGAGCTGCCAGTTTCTTTTTCTGCTTCTCCGTGGCAGCTTTGGCTTCCTCCAAAATCTGCTCGGCCTGTGCCACTTGTCCGGTCACAGCTTCCAACCTCTGCTGTTCCGCCTGCACCTTGAACTGTGTCACCGTCAGATGTTCCTCAGTGCTGCCACGCTCTCCACGCTCCACATCGGCATAACCGGCGTTTCGCATGAAAATAAAAAAGTCATCCTGCAACACACTGTAGGACGACTTCAAAATCTTTTTTCCTTTT
>ENA-ORRW01002698-ORRW01002698.1-human-gut-metagenome-genome-assembly--contig:-NODE-2698-length-14077-cov-35.658251_pt1 | contig 14077 bp, 9 predicted proteins | sample MGYA00242183_ERZ509150 | MGnify/ENA primary metagenome ERZ509150 (study PRJEB26280, sample SAMEA2338639) | human gut metagenome | biome: human gut; feature: human-associated habitat; material: faeces... | reverse complement strand
AGACAATGCAAGGAAAAACACGGCTTTCCCGCCGGTGTGCAAAAAGTGTGCAAAAGTGTGCAGAGCCCCAGAAAAAGGAAAATCCCACGAGGAATCTTACGATTCTTCGTGGGATTTTGGTGCGCTCGAGGGAACTCGAATCCCTGGCCCTCTGATTAAAAGAGCCCCTCGGGCTGGGTACTCTGATTTTGAAACTTTCGAGTTTGCACCATTTTTATGCAAAGCATCGTAATTTTTCACATTGTAATTTCTGCACCCTTTGTCGTATTTTGCAAGTCAGAGTACCCATTGCATCCCTTGAAACCGTGCAAAAACAGTGCAGAAACCGTGCACTTACTCTTGGACAAATAAAAAATAATGATTTTTGATCCATGACTTGGTGGCGATCTGAGTGACCACAAAGGTAAATTTGATACACGGAAAGAAGAATGCCCACTCGTCTGAGGAGTTCTCAGGCGAGTGGGCATTTTGTGTAATAGCTTGTATAGGCAAAAAGAAAACAGCCCCATCATCTAATAGAACTGTTTCCTCAAGCCTAGGTTAATCAGATTCTTTTACAGCCTTCGTAAAATCGATAAAAGGAATGTTATAACTTCCATATCGAGACCAATTTGTTGAACTTGCAACGATAGGTCTTAAATAACTCAACAACAGTGAAGGGGCATTTTTACTCAGAAGACTTTCAAGCGCTTCATCACTGAATTGACTTCCGGACCAATCAAACGTTGCTTGTTCCGATGCTTCGAGATAAAATGGATCTTTTTCTGTCTTTCCACCTAAAGTTATAGTTAAGATCACTTCAGCCTTTGATTTTCCTTCATAAGGCTTTACGTCCGTGCTCAGATTTATACGCAATTGAATTTCAGATTCTTCACAAAAAGACTGATTCGTTTCATATTCTAAGTGCACCAACTCTGGATTAGAAAATCTGAAACCACTTTTCTTACTGTTCAAATCCATCTTTGCACCACTTTCTTTAACCAGCCAGCAGCATTTCGTCATCTCGGCTGACGGCAGATTCTACAGATGAAACTGTCGCCGAGAAAGAATCTACTGCAGTTAAACTTTGTTGCTCAAACGAATCACTCGTGTCCAAACAAATAAAGTTCATTTGAGATCGAAAAGAATGCAGATTGCAGACCTCGATTGTGCTTATAAACTTCTGGATGGTTTCTATACTATTGGCCCAATCCAAAGGTTCCAGTTCAAACGTAAAACCATCATCTGTTTCCTGATAGTTCACTTCATCAAGTGCCTTATCCCGTCGTCTATTCTCTTCCACTATTTTAGCAACATTGGGATGATGCAGATTATACACAAACTGCTTTGCTTCATCGCCTCGCAAAACGATATCTTCATTCACATAACGCATAAACTGCCCTCCTTCGTTTCATTTTTATATAAGATCATTGATACAGGCCTCTTCATACCGTTCCAATTCGGCCCGATCATGGTGATAACAGTCATAATACATTCGCGTTGTAAAACCAGCATTTTCAACTGCCATTTGGCGAATCGGTTCAAAGCCAAAACTTTTGTACCACGATACTAAATCATTTACCGCATCAATAATTATAAAACGAACAGGCCACTTTCGTCCAAGCAGAGAAATCTCTTTTAGTATACCATTCAGTATCGTACTTCCGATTTTTCTGTGTTGACACGTTTTTTCTACCGCAAGATAATGAATTAAGAGACATCCATACCTTAACTCGGAATTTCCAGACCAGTTGTGGTCATTCGTGTCTTCACTGATTTCTTCTGCCGATAGTGTAATAAATGCGATTTGGTATACCGCAATCACGCGATTATTCAAAATAGCAACATACGTATATCCTTTTTCAAGAAGTGTTTCGTAGTATGCTTTCTTGATCAACTCATCAATTGACGGCTCTCCACATGAAAATCCCATCAAGCACTCGGGATCTTTCAATAATTCAACTTTAACCGTTTCTTTCATATGTCAAAACAGTCCTTTGTATGCGTTGCCAATCTGGGTATACCTATTTCTATTATACCGGAATTGTTTACTATTTTCAAGTGAATTATTCAGATTTGTTCACTATGTTATTGTAAATTCGTTAATGGCATGCTCCACAGTATGACCCCAAGAAAACATTCTGACCTAGAACTTGAGGGTATCTTAAGTAACCAATCAGAGATTCAAAAGCGAAACAACCCACTCGTCTAAGGAGAACTCGGATTAGTGGGCGGTTCTATACAATGGTGGTTCTTATATGCCTCTTGCTGCATTTTATTTTAATGTTGCCACTTTTTCAGGGAACTTGCCACTTTTAGCATAGAGGTTGCCATTTTTGAGATGAAGTTGCCACTTTTCTATGGCAGGTTTCCGCACTTTCCGCATTACTTTCCACACTTTCCATATATCATTGGATATGCCCGCCTTGCTAAACTTCTATATGAAACATTGCTATTTGGATGTAAATTGAATATAATCTTAAATGGAAAGTGGACGTCATTCCGCTGGTGTGGCTGACACCTAAAATCCGATCTGATACAAGACGTAAGGGCTTGAGGCTGGCAGGCAGCGATAAAATCCGAAAGCGATGCAGGACATAGGAGTCTGAGGTTGGCGGACAACGATAAAATCAGTCACAAGGGGCATCGGACAGCACTGCGGTGTTGTAGATGTCCTTTTTATACTGTTGGCATTCAGTTCACCACCAAGTAACAAAAGAATGCCCGCCCACCGATGGAGTTGAATCTCCACAGTGAGCGGACATTTTGCGTTTTTGTTCGATTCGAGTGAATCTATTCGGCTTGTGGTTTTCGCTAAACCCACGGTTTGGCTCTACAACAGGCTGATGCCGAACCAGTCTATTGCTTCAATGCCACCCGATAGCTGGTCAACGCCGCTATCCTCTAAAAGTATTATACACCGTTGATGTGGCATTGCAAGGAAAAAACGCCATACACGATGATATGCTCAATCGAAAGTCGATACTTTCTTGAAGCGTAATATATCGAACTCGATACTTTCTTCGTCAAAGTCGATACTTTTTACAAGAGTATAGCGAGTTTCCGCCCTCCACAGGATATGCCTCCTCGCTAAACTTTTTCAGAGATTGCTACTTTTTAAGGCGTAGTTTCTAAATCTTGCCCAAAGGATGCTACATTTTGGCTCAAGGTCGCTAAACATAGCGCACAGAAAATCCCGCAATAATATAATTAAACTTATGATAATTTGGATTATATTACTTCCTGTAAACTGCATCTTCCTGAATCAGAATCAGGTTGGAGTTCTCCGCTGCCATTTCCACCAGTCGATCTGTAAAGCCGCTCTTGGAGAACAGTCCGTACACAATTTCGTAGCCCTTAAAGGCCGCTGTAAGTTCTTTGGACTGCCCCTTTTCTTGCAAGGCAGAGTAGACCGCCACATCCACAGGTTTCGCATGGTACTTACACTCACCGAGGAACAGCCGTTTGTGCTGGTTGTCCACAGCTGCAACATCGATCTCTGTGTCTCCCTCGTTGTCGTTACACCAGTAAGAGCCAATGCGTGAAGGTTCAAAGTCAATCTGCCCCTTTCGGCACAGCTCTGCAAAGATGTTCCGGCAGATGCTCTCATAAGCGAAAGCCACGAACTTTTGCTTAAAGTCTTTGCCCATCTCGTCCAGCACGATCTGCTGGTTATCCAGTTCCAACTCCCCCTTGAATGGGTACACATAGCGGAACCAGAAGCGGATGAAGTTGTCCGAAACATAATACAGGCTTTTCCGGGAACGCTCTGGATTCTTTTCGGTGATGGGAACGTTCTTGATAACAAAACCAAGGTCGATCAGTGTTTTCAGGTACGGCGTAATAGCTGACGTGTCCTGCTCCATCGTCATACCGATCTTGCTCAGCTTGTGGTTGCCGTCCGAAATCGCTTTTAGCACGGAGAAATAGTTGATAGGCGTCTGCACTTCCTCGTTGAGCAAGAAATCCGGTTCTTCATACAAAAAGCCATTTTTCGACAGTACCACACGCCGAATCTGCTCCACCAGCGGCTCGTCCGTCTGGAAAAACTCCATATATTTCGGTACGCCGCCCGTGATGGCATACTGCTCCACAGCCTGCTCAAACGACAGGTTCTGCGCCGCATACACATCCGTAAATTGCAGCGGCATCAGCCGAATCTGTGCCGTTCTACGGCCATAGAGCGGACTGTCGTAGGCAAGTGCGTGTTTTTTCATCATGCTGATGAGGGAACCGCAGAGAACCAGCATCACGTTATGGTCTTTCAGCACTTCATCCCATGCGTTTTGCAAGATGGACGGGAAATCCGGGTTCGTCTTGACCAGATACGGAAATTCATCAATGACAAGCACCTTTTTCTCGTCCGGGTGGTCATCTGCTACCACTTGGAATAAATCCAGCCAGTCGGTGAATGTGACCTTGCTGAGCATGGGATTCTTCGTGGTACGGGAAAGCACCCCGGCAAACCGCTTCATGCTCTGGGCTTCGCTTTCTGTGGTTGCCAAAAAGTAGAACGCACGTTTATCTTTGATAAACTCTTTAATCAGCGTCGTTTTTCCAACACGCCGCCTGCCGTAAATCACCACAAAGCCGCTGCCGCGCTCTAATTCTGCATTCAGCGTTGCCAGTTCGGATGTTCTGCCGATGAAGTCCATACCGTTCACCTCTCGCTTAATATAATTTGGATTATGATAATTTCAATTATATTATAGTCGTTCTGTACAAAACCGTCAATAGGACGAAACATCGAATTTTCAACATCAAATTCATACAATGTAGAAAACTCCGGGCTTCCCCCTTTTGCAGATTGAACCGATCCCGAAGAAACGGTATAATAACAGTATAACAAATTATTGTTTGTCGGGCTTGTTTTCTCGACACGCAGGAGGAACATACATGGTAACCGGAGAACTGAAAAGCAAAATTGACAGCCTGTGGGAAATTTTTTGGACGGGCGGCCTGACGAATCCCTTGGATGTGATCGAGCAGATGACCTATCTGATGTTCATTCACGACCTCGATGAAAGCGACAACACCCACGCCAAAGAAGCCGCTATGCTGGGTCTGCCCTACAAGAGCATCTTTGCGGGCGAGGTACAGGTCGGGGAGCGCACCGTGGACGGTGCACAGCTCAAATGGAGCGTTTTCCACGATTTCCCGGCAGGCAAAATGTACTCCACCATGCAGGAGATGGTGTTCCCCTTCATCAAGAATCTGCACGGCGACAAGGACAGTGCCTACGCCAAGTACATGGGTGATGCCATTTTCAAAGTGCCCACGCCGCTGATGTTGGATAAAATCGTGACTGCTATGGACGGAATGTATGAGCAGGCGGCGCAGCTTTCCAACACCGACATTCGCGGCGACATCTACGAATACCTGCTTTCCAAGCTGGCAACGGCGGGTGTCAACGGTCAGTTCCGCACGCCGCGCCACATCATCCGCATGATGGTTGACCTGATGCAGCCCCGCGCTGATGATGTGATTTGCGACCCGGCCTGCGGCACGGCGGGCTTCCTTGTGGCCGCTGGCGAATATCTGCGTGAAAACCGCAAGCAGGAAGTGTTTTTTGACCGCAAAAACAAAGACCACTACATGAACCACATGTTCCACGGCTTCGATATGGACCGCACCATGCTGCGCATCGGTGCTATGAACATGATGACCCACGGCGTGGACAACCCGTTCATCGAGTACCGCGACAGCCTGAGCGACCAGAACCCCGACAAGGACAAATACAGCCTGATTCTGGCAAATCCCCCGTTCAAGGGCAGTCTGGACTACGACATTGTTTCCACCGACCTGCTCAAGCTCTGCAAAACCAAAAAGACCGAGCTGCTGTTCCTCGCCCTGTTCCTGCGGATGCTGAAAGTCGGCGGACGCTGCGCCTGCATCGTCCCGGATGGCGTTCTGTTCGGCTCTTCCACTGCACACAAGGCGATTCGCAGGGAGATCATCGAGAACAACCGTCTGGAAGCCGTAATTTCCATGCCCTCCGGCGTGTTCAAGCCCTATGCGGGTGTTTCTACTGCCATCCTGATTTTCACCAAGACCGGCCACGGCGGTACGGATAACGTCTGGTTCTACGATATGAAGGCCGACGGCTTCTCTCTGGACGATAAGCGCAGCCCGACCACGGAAAACGACATCCCCGATATTATCGCTCGCTTCCACAACCGGGAGGCTGAAGCCACCCGTGAGCGCACGGAACAGAGCTTCTTTGTTCCGAAAGACGAGATTGCGGGCAACGACTATGATTTGTCCATCAACAAGTATAAAAAGACCGAGTATGTGCCGGTGGAGTATCCTTCCACACAGGAAATTATGGCACAGCTGCGTGATTTGCAAAAGAAGATCGACGCAGAGATGGACGCTTTGGAAGAACTTTTGAAATGAAACAATTCTAATTTGTGGGAGAAAACAATGCGAGTCAAACTTGAAGATGTTTGCGAACGTGGGACATCCAGCTTGATGCAAAAGGACATCGTTGATAAAAATGGAAAGTATCCGGTATACGGTGCATCAGGTCGTATTGGAAGCATGGAAACCTATCAGCAGGAACATCAAACTGTTGCTGTTGTGAAGGACGGTGCGGGCATTGGGAGAACGATGCTTCTTCCCGAAAAATCCTCTGTCATTGGCACGATGCAGTATCTTATACCAAAGAACTGCATTGAATCTGAATATCTATATTATGTTGTCAAATATATGCACCTCGAAAAATATTTTTCAGGTGCAACCATTCCGCATATCTATTTCCGGGATTACAAGACCGAGGAATTTAATTTGCATGATAAAACGGAACAGCGAGAGATTGTTTCCACATTAAAAAGAATAGAGGCTATAATTTCAAATCGTCAGGAGCAGCTCACCAAGCTGGACGAGCTTGTCAAAGCTCGATTTGTGGAGATGTTTGGTGATCCGGTTATAAACGAGGCTAAATGGCCTATAGAGCGACTCGAAAAACATCTTACAATTATTGGCGGATATGCATTCAAAAGTGACGGATTTAAAACGGAAGGTATTCCCGTAATAAGAATTGGAAACATCAATTCCGGGCATTTTTTGCCGACTAATATGGTCTATTGGCATGATGATTCAACATTAGAACGATATAAAATACACCCGGGAGATTTGGTCATATCTCTTACAGGAACAGTAGGAAAAAATGATTATGGGAATGTATGTATTCTTGGAAACAGCTATAATTCGTATTATTTAAATCAACGTAACGCTAAGCTGGAACTGAAAGCAACATTGAATAGTATGTACCTTTCTGAGTTGCTAAAATTTCCCAAAATTAAAAGTCACCTTACAGGAATTAGTCGTGGCATTCGACAGGCCAACATTTCCAATAAAGATATATTATCTTTGCCGATTTCAATTCCCCCTCTTTCCCTCCAAAACCAGTTTGCCGACTTTGTAGCCGAGGTAGACAAATCAAAAGTTGAAGTGCAGAAAGCCCTTGACCAGACGCAATTACTCTTTGACAGCCTGATGCAACAGTATTTTGGCTGAAACACTGTGCAACAGATAGATTGTGCAGTATAATAGTAAAAATATAGAAAGTGGTGACAAATATGACTGATTACCAGAAGTTTAAAGCTCTTTATGACGAAATTGATGAACTGTTGGTAAAGAACGTGACTAGTGCCACACCAGCATTTATCAAATGGCAAACAAAGGTGACTCGTTTTTTGAGAAGTTATTATGGAGAGACAAGCAAAGAAGTTCGGGACTTTGAAGATACACAGTTTTCGCTGACTATTTACACGTTGACAGAGACGCAAAGCGATTATATAAGAGCGTGCAAAAATGGACTTGTTGAGTGTAAAGCGGTGTTTGAAGCGTACTTAGAAGAATTAGCTGAAGAGAACATAGTAGCTTCTGAGCAAAAAGTGATTGAGACAAGTGTAGAGAAAAAAACAAAAGTTTTCATTGTTCATGGTCATGACAACGCTTTGAAACAGGAAGTTGCTCGTTTAATTGAAAAACAGGGCTTTGAGGCAATTATTTTAAGCGAACAGGTCAATGGTGGTAAAACTATAATTGAAAAAATTGAAGGAAATTCTGATGTGGGAGCTGCAATATGTTTGTTTACTGGTGATGATTATGGAAAGGAGAACGATGCTGAAAAAGAAAACTTGAGAGCGCGACAGAATGTTGTATTTGAAACGGGTTATTTCATGGGAAAACTTGGACGGGGAAATGTTATTGTTATAGCAGACAAGAATTTGGAATTGCCTTCTGATATGCAAGGAGTTGTTTATACCGATTCGACAAATTGGAAAGCGGAAGTGCTACAAGGACTAGATGAAATTGGATATCCAATAGACTTTAATAAGCTCTTTAAACGATGAACTTTCTGGAGGAGGGATTTGGTAATGCTGCAATTTATAAAAGATTTTTGGTTTGAAAATTGGGCTAATATTTTATTGATTGTGGTTGGAACATTCGCATTTGTGACATACTGGTTGCAAGATAGAAGAAAAAAGATAGATGCGGCATCATTACTTATAATTCAAATTGATGAGCTTATAGATCGGATTCGAGAGATATCAACATATATTAGTAATGGACAGTTGAATGAAGTTGCGTTTTATGAATCACTTCCACTTATTGAGGAAAACTATTGGAACAAGTATAAACACTTTTTTGTTCGAGATATGGACTCGACAAGTTATTCGTCATTAAATCAGCTGTACAATTACGCTTCTGAAATTCAAGAACAGCAGCAATTGATGAAGGAACTTCAAAAAAATGGATTTTATCAGACTCAAGTTGTCTATACAAATTTAGAGTCTCAAATGTTATTAAACTGTCTTGGAGCAGCAAGTAACAATTCGACTAGTCACAGTGTTGTTACAGCAATCAGCAACATTGTTGCTGATAATGTTACTGATTCTGATAAGGAAAATTTGAATCAGTGGATACAAAAAATAATGAATCAAAGTTCTCCAATTGATATGAACGCTTTTTGGGGAATGTATCGACAACAGCAGTCGTACTTAATAGATATTCTTAATCGAAATGCTCTTACAAAACATATTCCAGATCAAATCCGTATTAGCTTGGAAAAAGCGATAAAAGAAACTTCGATGCTCGGAATTGTTGGAAGCGAAGGGTATCAAGTTTTGAAAAAGATATCTAAAAAGAAATTTTAATTTAGGAAAGGAGCTTCCGCCATGACCAACTTTGACTTTCTGAAGGATGACCCGCAATTTTCCGGCTTTGCGGATGCCGCGATCGCTGCGGAGAGGATTCTGCCCATTGATGCGGCCACCGCTGTGCTGGACTGCCGCCGTGCCATGGAGTTTGCAGTCAAATGGATGTATTCGGTGGACAACTCCCTCGTCAAGCCATGGGACGATAAGCTCATCAGCCTGATGAGCACAGAAGAGTTTCACGACATTGTGGACGATGATTTGTGGCGGCGGATGGATTTTATTCGCAAGCGCGGCAATGATGCCGCCCACGGAAGCCGCAGCATCAGCCGGGAACAGGCGGAACTTTGCCTCGAAAACCTGTTTCTGTTCCTTGATTTCGTGGCGTACTGCTATGGAACAAGCTATCAGGAAAAGAAATTTGATGCTTCCCTGCTTACACAGCAGCCCGCTGCACCCGTTGCTCAGCCCGCCCTGCCGGATGTGGACTTGGATGCACTCATCAAAGAAAACGCTGAACTCAAGGCGCAGCTGACCGCCCGCCGCGAAACGCAGCAGCCCACCTATGTGCCCAAGCCGTTGGAACTTTCGGAGTACAAGACCCGGAAACTGTATATTGACTCCATGCTCACCGATGCCGGGTGGGTCGAGGGCAAAAACTGGGTCAACGAGGTCCCTCTGCCCGGGATGCCCAACAAGAGCGGCATCGGCTATGCAGATTATGTCCTGTACGGCGATGATGGCCGTGCGCTGGCTGTGATCGAAGCAAAGCGCACCTGTAAGGATGTTGCAGTAGGCCGTCAGCAGGCAAAGCTGTATGCAGATATTCTCGAAAAGCAGTTTGGCCGCCGCCCGGTGGTATTCCTGACCAACGGTTTCGACACCCGAATCGTGGACAATATCTATCCTGAGCGCAAAGTCGCTTCCATTTACTCCAAGCGCGACCTTGAAAAATGGTTCAATCTGCAAACAATGCGCACCAGCCTTGCCAATGTGGATGTAAACAAAAACATTGCCGGACGGTACTATCAGGAAGGTGCCATCAAGGCAGTTTGTGACAGCTTTGGCCGCAAGAATCGACGGAAAGCCCTGCTCGTCATGGCAACCGGCTCCGGCAAGACCCGTACCGTCATTGCACTGGTGGATGTATTATTGCAGCATGGCTGGGTCAAGAACGTGCTGTTTCTGGCTGACCGCAACAGCCTTGTGACCCAGGCAAAGCGCAGCTTTGTCAACCTCCTGCCGGAGCTTTCCGTGACGAACCTCTGCGAGGACAAAGACAACTTTACGGCACACTGCGTGTTCTCAACCTATCAGACCATGATGAACTGCATTGATTCCGTTCACGATGCAGAGGGCAAGTTGTTCACCTGTGGCCATTTTGATATGATCATCTGCGATGAAGCACACCGTTCCATCTACAATAAATACCGCGACATCTTCCACTATTTTGATGCGCCGCTGGTTGGCCTGACCGCCACACCCAAAGATGAAATCGACAAAAACACCTACGAGATCTTTGACCTCGAAAACGGTGTGCCCACATACGGTTATGAGCTGGCGCAGGCCGTTAAGGATGGATTTCTGGTTGATTTCCTCTCGGTGGAGAGCGAAGTCAAGTTTATGAAGAACGGCATCACCTACGATGAACTTTCGGACGAAGAACGGGAAGCCTACGAAAACACCTTTGAGGATGAAAACGGCAACCTGCCGGCCAGCATTGATGCATCTGCTCTGAACAGCTGGCTGTTCAACAAGGACACCATTCGGCAGGTCTTGAATGTCGTTATGCAGAACGCCTTGAAAATCGACTACGGCAGCAAAATCGGAAAAACGATTATTTTTGCCAAGAGCCACGACCACGCAGAAAAGATCCTCGAGGTGTTCAATGACGAGTATTCTCACCTTATTAAAGGGCACGAAAACTATGCGCAGGTAATTGACAATCGGCTTAGTTATGCGCAGAGTGCCATTGACGAATTTTCTGACCCGAAGAAATTGCCGCAGATTGCCATCTCGGTGGATATGCTGGACACCGGCATTGACGTGCCGGAAGTATTGAATCTGGTCTTTTTCAAAAAGGTTCTGAGCAAGGCAAAGTTCTGGCAGATGATCGGTCGCGGAACCCGCCTGTGTCCGGGGCTTCTGGATGGTGAGGATAAGAAGAAGTTTTACATTTTTGACTTCTGCGGGAATTTTGAATTTTTCCGCATGAACAAAGGAAATGCTACCCCGAATATGATTGCCGTTCAGGGCGCGATTTTCGGCCTGCAGTTTGAAATTGCGTATAAATTGCAGGATATGCAGTTCCAAACGGAAGAACTGAAAGCGTTCCGTACTTCACTGGTGGAACACATGGTCAGTCAGGTGCAAAAGCTGAACCGTGACAACTTTGCAGTCAAACAGCATTTGAAGTATGTCGAGTTGTACGCAGACAAGAACAGTTACAATGCTCTAACGTATGCAGACACCTTGATTGCCCGGGAGGAACTTGCGCCCTTGATTGAACCGGAGCCGGATGACCCGAAAGCACTTCGTTTTGATGCATTGCTGTATGGCATCGAGTTGGCATATCTTGCCGGGAAGCCGTATAATCGTGGCCGCAGTGAGTTGCTGAAAAAAGCAAAAGCGGTTGCGAGTGTGTCCAACATTCCAGAGATTGATCAGAAGCGCGCATTGCTCGAAAAACTCATCCAGACCGACTATATCAAAACTGCCGATGTGAACGAGTTTGAGCACATCCGAAAAGAGTTGCGTGACCTGATCAAGTACATCCCCATCGAGCGGGTACGGTACACCACAGATTTCTCTGACGAAATTCTTTCGACAGAATGGAAAGAAGCCGAGCTGGAAAACGATGATCTGAAAAATTACAAGGCAAAAGCTGAGTACTATGTACGGCAGCATCAGGATAATGCAGCCATCGCCAAGCTGAAAGGCAACATCCCGCTCACTGCCGAGGATGTCAAGGAACTCGAAAAAATTCTTTGGAGTGAGGTTGGCACAAAAGAGGACTATGAAGCCGAATATGGCACAAAGCCTTTGGGAGAATTCGTGCGGGAAATCGTTGGTCTTGATATGGCTGCGGCGAAAGCTGCATTTTCGCAATATCTGGATGGTGCTAACCTCGACAGCCGACAGATTTACTTTGTCAACCAGATTGTCGAGTACATCGTACATAATGGTACGATGAAGGACCTCTCTGTTTTGCAGGAACCACCTTTTACAGACCAGGGAAGCATCGTAGAGGTCTTTACAGATTTGAGTGTATGGCTTGGTATTCGCAAGACCATTGAACAGGTCAACGCCAACGCAATCGCAGCGTAATAGAATATCTTCTAAAACGGTAAAGTGGATTTTATCCGCTTTGCCGTTTTTCTTTTTGTCTAAAATTGTGAAATTTTCAAAACTGTATTCCAAAACGGTCCTGCGGATTCCTATTAGTGTAGAGGCTTTCAAAATCTTTTGTAAAACGGCTTTCCGCTAGTTCTATAAGTGGATAATGAACAAAATCTATATTCTAAAATTAGGCAGTTCAACAAAATTTGAAAATCTGTATGCCAAACACCCATTTTAGAATGTTATAGGTATAGGAGGTTGTTTGAAAAAGTGAAAATTTTCAGAATTTTCATAAGCCCCCGTTTAAAAACACCCCTTTAAGTTTGTATAAGGTGTGGGAACTACTTTCAAAAGCAGTCTTACTCGCATTTTTGAAAGCCCTCAACTTCTTACAAAATCACAGTGCACCTTGAAAACCACATGATCGGCTGCAAGTCAATATGCTTTTTCGGGGAAGTGCCGCCACGACACGAGCGCACCAAGAAAAAGCCATACGCCGGAGGAAATCGGGCAGGAACCGCTTGCAGGCAGACCGACACCGAGGAAGAACCGGGCAAGCTGGCAGAGAGGACTTCACAAGTCTTGTCTGTCAGGTTGTTCGGCGCAAGAGTGCAGAGAGCGCAGCTCTTTGCGCGGGTCAAGGGCGGCAGTCTTGCCCAGTGGATGTGATGCCCTGCGTCATATCCTACTGGGTATTATCTGGCGCATAGCAGGCGGCAGATTTGCAGCTTCGCTGCACCGCGTTGCCTCTACCCCGCGCACAGCGTTCTCTGCGTGACCCCAGAAAGGAGAGATGGTCGCTGAAACTGACCCGACACAATGGCCGCGCCGGAAAGCACGGCACTTATAACCCAAAGCACAATGACCGCAGTTTTGAAATTGCCAACAGCGAGCATATCGACCCGGAACGTGTCCAGCAAAACATCTATTGGGATTGCTACAACGGCATCCGCTCTGCTCTGCAGCCCAAGAGTGAGGAAAGTCTGGCTGACACTTTTGAAGAAGTTGAAAAGCTCTACTACAAACTGCATTACACCAACTTCACCGAAAAGCAGAATGAGCGCAACGCCAAAATCCGGCACACGGAACGAAACCGTTCTCCCGAAGATTTGCTTACCAGCAAGAAAACCTGCCCCGAAGAAAGCATCTATCAGCTTGGAACGCTGGAGAGCCACGCTTCGCCCAAAGAGCTTTTTCAAATCGCCACAGAATTTATGGATGAGTTCCATGAGCGTTTCGGCAAACACGTTCACATTCTGGATTGGGCCTTGCATCTGGATGAAGGTACGCCGCACATCCACGAACGCCATGTGTTTGACTGTGAAAATAAGTATGGAGAGATTGCTCCGCAGCAGGAAAAGGCATTGGAAGCACTGGGTTTTGAACTGCCAAAACCAGACAAGCCCCTTGGTCGCTACAACAATCGTAAGATCACATTTGATGCAGCCTGCCGCACGATGCTATTCGAGATTGCCAAACGCCACGGCTTGGAACTGGACGAAGTGCCGGAATACGGCGGACGGGCTTATCTGGAAAAGCGGGACTATATCATGGCAAAGCAAAAAGAACAACTTGCTCAACAGGAAAAAGCCGTA
>ENA-ORRW01002676-ORRW01002676.1-human-gut-metagenome-genome-assembly--contig:-NODE-2676-length-14180-cov-3.992142_pt1 | contig 14180 bp, 11 predicted proteins | sample MGYA00242183_ERZ509150 | MGnify/ENA primary metagenome ERZ509150 (study PRJEB26280, sample SAMEA2338639) | human gut metagenome | biome: human gut; feature: human-associated habitat; material: faeces... | reverse complement strand
TTATTTTTTGTAGCCCGAAGGAGAAAAAGCTATGGAAAATTTTACCGAACGCACAACACCTGCCGGGTTGTACGATTCCCGGTTTGAACACGACAACTGCGGCATCGGCGCGGTGGTGGATATCAAGGGACGCAAAAGCCACCGGACGCTGGATGACGCGCTGCAGATCGTGGAGCATCTGGAACACCGGGCAGGCAAGGACGCCGAAGGAAAAACCGGCGATGGCGTGGGCATCCTGTTGCAGGTCAGCCATAAATTCTTTGCAAAGGCCGCCGCGGCCGCGGGTATTACCCTGGGCGCGGAGCGGGAATACGGCGTCGGCATGTTCTTCTTCCCCCAGGAGGAATTGCGGCGCAATCAGGCGAAGAAGCTGTTTGAGATCATCTGCAAGAAGGAGGGGCTGCCCTTCCTTGGCTGGCGGCAGGTGCCGGTCTGCCCCGAGTATCTGGGGCAGAAGGCGCGGGACTGTATGCCCAGCATCTGGCAGGCGTTTGTGGGAAAGCCGCCGAGAATGGTCGCCGGAATCGCCTTTGACCGGCGGCTGTATGTGGTGCGCCGGGTGTTCGAGCAGTCCAGTCAGGAGACCTACGTGTGCAGTTTGTCCAGCCGTACCATCGTGTACAAGGGCATGTTTCTGGTCAAGGAGCTGCGGCAGTTCTACCCGGATTTACAGGACGAGGACTATGAGACCGCCATCGGCATGGTTCACAGCCGCTTCTCCACCAACACCTCCCCCAGCTGGAACCGGGCGCACCCCAACCGGTTTATTCTCCACAACGGTGAGATCAACACCATCCGGGGCAATGTGGACACCATGCTTGCCCGGGAGGAGACCATTGCCAGCCGCTTTCTGAAGGACGACATGACCAAGGTGCTGCCCATTGTCAACCAGGGCGGCTCCGACTCCGCCATGCTGGACAACACGCTGGAATTCATGGTCATGAACGGCATGGACCTGCCTCTGGCGGTGATGGTCACCATTCCGGAACCCTGGAGCAACAACCGGAACATGGATCAAAAGAAGAAGGACTTTTACCAGTATTATGCGACCATGCTGGAGCCTTGGGACGGCCCCGCGTCCATTCTGTTCAGCGACGGCGACGTGATGGGCGCAGTGCTGGACCGCAACGGTCTGCGCCCGAGCCGCTACTACATCACGAAGGATGGCCGCCTGATCCTTTCCAGCGAGGTCGGCGTGCTCGACATTCCCGCTGACGAGGTCGTGCGCAAGGACCGTCTGCGCCCCGGCAAGATGCTGCTGGTGGATACCGTCAGGGGCGAGCTGGTGGACGACGAAAAGCTGAAGGCCGACTACGCCAGCCGCCAGCCCTACGGCGAGTGGCTGGACCGCAACCTCGTCCCGCTGTCCAGCCTGAAGGTGCCCAACAAGAAGGTGCCCAGCTACACGAAGGATCAGCTTGTCCAGCTGCAGAAGGCGTTCGGCTACCGGTATGAGGACGTCTCCACGATCATTCTGCCGATGGCCAAGAACGGCGGCGAGCCCGCCGGGGCCATGGGCAGCGATACTCCGCTGGCCGTTTTGAGCCACACCCGCCCGAATCTGAGCGAGTATTTCAAGCAGATGTTTGCGCAGGTCACGAACCCGCCCATCGACGCGCTGCGCGAGAAGATCGTCACCTCGACCACCGTCTACGTCGGTTCGCAGGGCAATCTTCTGGAGGAGGACGCCGACAACTGCAAGGTCCTGAAAATCGAGAACCCTATCCTAACCGAGACCGACCTGCTCAAGATCAAGGCCATGGACGTGCCCGGCTTCAAGGTCGTAACGCTGTCCATCTGCTACTACAAGAACACCGACCTGGAAAAGGCCATTGAGCGCCTGTTTGTCGATGTGGACCGCGCCTACCGCGACGGCGCGAACATCCTGATTTTGTCGGACCGTGACATTGACGAGTACCACGTCGCCATTCCCAGCCTGCTGGCTGTGGGCGCGGTCAGCAAGTATCTGGTCCGCACCCGCAAGCGTACCGCCATGGCGCTGATTCTGGAAAGCGGCGAGCCGCGCCTGGTACACGACTTCGCCACGCTGCTGGGCTACGGCGCAGCTGCCATCAACCCGTATCTGGCGCAGGAGACTATCGGTGAGCTGATTTCCGACGGCTTGCTCGACAAGGACTACTACGCCGCTGTCAGCGACTACAACAAGGCCGTGCTGGCGGGCATAGTCAAAATCGCGTCCAAGATGGGCATTTCCACGATCCAGTCCTACGCGGGCAGCCAGATCTTTGAGGCGCTGGGCATCTCGAAAGAGGTCATCGACAAATACTTTACGAACACCGTCTCCCGCGTGGGCGGCATCACGATCCAGGACATCCAGAATGATCTGGAAGCCCGCCATCAGGAAGCATTCGACCCGCTGGGTCTGGACATCAACCGCGAGCTGCCGAGCCTGGGTGCGCACAAATTCCGCGGCGGCCCCGCTGCCGAGCAGCACCTCTACAACCCGCAGACCATCCACCTTTTGCAGCAGGCTTGCTGGACCGGCAATTACGATACCTTCAAGCAGTACACCGCCGCCGCTGCCAACGAGAACGGCGACGCGATGCACCTGCGCAGCCTGCTGGACTTCAACTATCCCGAGCAGGGCGTGCCCCTCGACGAGGTCGAGAGCGTTGACTCCATCGTCAAGCGCTTCAAGACCGCGGCCATGAGCTACGGCGCACTGTCCGAGGAGGCCCACGAGTGCATGGCTATCGCCATGAACCGTCTGGGCGGCAAGTCCAACACCGGCGAGGGCGGCGAGGCCGAGGACCGCTACGGCACCGAGCGCAACTCCGCCATCAAGCAGGTGGCATCCGCCCGCTTCGGCGTGACGAGCAAGTATCTGGTCTCCGCCAGTGAGATCCAGATCAAGATGGCACAGGGCGCGAAACCCGGCGAGGGCGGCCAGCTGCCCGGCGGCAAGGTCTACCCGTGGGTCGCCAAGACCCGCAACTCGACCACCGGCGTCGGTCTGATCTCTCCCCCGCCCCACCACGATATTTACTCGATCGAGGACCTGGCGCAGCTGATCTACGATTTGAAGTGCTCCAACCGCAAGGCAGCCATCAACGTCAAGCTCGTCAGCGAGGCCGGTGTCGGCACGATTGCCGCGGGCGTTGCCAAGGCCGGTGCGGAGGTCATCCTGATTTCCGGCTTTGACGGCGGCACGGGCGCAGCCCCCCGCAACTCCATCCACAACGCAGGTCTGCCGTGGGAGCTGGGCATTGCCGAGGCACACCAGTGCCTGATTATGAACGGTCTGCGCAGCCGCGTCCGCATCGAGGCGGACAGCAAGCTGATGAGTGGCCGCGACGTTGCCATTGCCGCCCTGCTGGGTGCCGAGGAATTCGGCTTCGGCACCGGCCCGCTGGTGGCCATGGGCTGCGTCATGATGCGCGTCTGCAACCTTGACACCTGCCCCATGGGCATCTGCACCCAGAACCCCGAGCTGCGCAAGCGGTTCAAGGGCAAGCCCGAGTACATCATGAACTTTATGCGCTTCATGGCCGAGGACCTGCGCGAGTACATGGCAAAGCTCGGCGTGCGCACCGTCGATGAGCTGGTGGGCCGCACCGACCTGCTCAAGGTCAAAGCCGCGCCCGCAGGCTCCCGCGCTGGCGAGATGGACCTGACCGCGCTTTTGCAGAACCCGCTGGTCGAGAACTCCAACGTACACTTCAACGCGAAGGATGTTTACAACTTCCAGCTGGAAAAGACCCCCGACATGCGCATCCTGATGAAGAAGTTCAAAAAGAGCTTCGACTCCGCCGAGCCGAAGCCCAGCACCGTCACGCTGGACGTCGGCAACACGGACCGCGCGTTCGGCACGATCATTGGCAGCGAGATCACCGCCAGGTTCGGCAACACGCTGCCCGACGACACATTCCATGTCGTCTGCCACGGCTACGGCGGCCAGAGCTTCGGCGCGTTCATCCCCAAGGGCCTGACGCTCGAGCTGGTCGGCGACGCGAATGACTACATCGGCAAGGGTCTGTCCGGCGGCAAGCTCGTCGTCTACCCGCCGAAGGACGCCGCCTTTGACCGCAGCGAGAACATCGTCATCGGCAACGTGGCACTGTACGGTGCTACGGGCGGCACGGCGTTCATCAACGGCGTGGCCGGTGAGCGCTTCTGCGTGCGCAACTCCGGCGCAACTGCCGTTGTGGAGGGCGTGGGCGACCATGGCTGCGAGTACATGACCGGCGGCACGGTGGTCGTGCTTGGCAAGACCGGCAAGAACTTTGCAGCCGGTATGAGCGGCGGCATCGCCTACGTGCTGGACGAGGACTGGGACTTCTACCAGCGCGTCAACAAGGACATGGTCAGTCTGGAGCCTGTGGAGCACAAGTACGATGTATCGCTGTTGAAAGACCTGATCCGTGAGCATGTGGAGCTGACCGGGTCGCCGCGCGGCAAGGAAATCCTTGACAACTTCGGCGAGTATCTGCCCAAGTTCAAGAAGGTCCTGCCCCACGACTACGACAAAATGCTGCGCCTGATCGCCCAGATGGAGGAAAAGGGCGAGGACAGCGAGCAGGCCCAGATCGAGGCGTTCTACGCCATGAAAAGCGCAAAGTAAGGGAGGCAGGGTACCATGGGCAAACCGACAGGATTTATGGAAATTACGCGGCAGACCAGTTTAGAGCTGCCGCCCGAGGAGCGCATCCGAAATTTTAACGAGTTTCACGTCCCGCTGCACACCGACGAGCAGCAGGCCCAGGGCGCACGCTGCATGGACTGCGGCGTCCCCTTCTGCCAGAGCGGCGTTCAGCTGGGCGGCATGTTCAGCGGCTGCCCGCTGAACAACCTGATCCCCGAGTGGAACGACCTGGTCTATCAGGGCAAGTGGGATCTGGCCGTGCACCGACTGATCGCCACGAACCGATACCCGGAGTTCACGAGCCGGGTCTGCCCCGCCCTGTGCGAGGCGGCCTGCACCTGCGGCAACGTCACGGGTGACCCGGTCACGCTCAAGGAAAACGAGCGTGCCATCGTGGAATACGGTTACGAGAGCGGCGCCATTCATGCCGTGCCGCCCCCGGCCCGCACGGGCAAGACCGTGGCGGTCATCGGCGCGGGTCCCGCGGGCCTGTCCGTGGCCGACCTGCTCAACAAGCGCGGCCATCGCGTGACCATCTATGAGCGCGAGGACCGCGCGGGCGGCCTGCTGATGTACGGCATCCCCAACATGAAGCTGGAAAAGTGGGTCATTGACCGCCGCGTGAAAATTTTGCAGGACGAGGGCATTGAGTTTGTTTTTAACGCCGACGTCGGCAATACGGTCAGCGCCGAGGAGCTGAAGGCCCGCTATGACGCCGTGGTGCTGTGTTGCGGCGCGAAGCAGGCCCGCGACATTCAGGCCCCGGGCCGCGACGCGCAGGGCATCTTCTTTGCGGTGGATTACCTGACCAGCGTGACCCGCAGTCTGCTGGATTCCAACTTTGCGGACGGCAAGGCGGTTTCCGCCGCGGGCAAGCGCGTGCTGGTCATCGGCGGCGGCGACACCGGCAACGACTGCGTCGGCACGGCCATCCGCCAGGGCTGCGAGAGCGTCATGCAGCTGGAAATGATGCCCTGCCCGCCCGCGACCCGTGCCCCCGGCAACGATTGGCCCGAGTGGCCCCGCGTGCTGAAAACCGACTACGGCCAGCAGGAGGCCATTGCCAAATTCGGCTTTGACCCCCGCGTCTACCAGACGACGGTCAAGGAGTTCTACAAGAACGAGGCCGGGCAGGTCTGCGGCGCGCTGATCTCCAAGCTGAAAAGCGAGGTCGTGGACGGACGCCGCCAGATGGTGGCCACCGGCGAGGAGTTCACTGTGGACTGCGACCTTGTGCTGATCGCGGCAGGCTTTACGGGCTGCGAGCCCTATGTGGCCGATGCGTTCGGCGTCGAGCGCACGAAGCGCGGCACCGTGGCCGATGTGAAGTACGCCACTGCCGACCCGAAGGTGTTCGCCTGCGGCGATATGCGCCGCGGCCAGAGCCTTGTCGTCTGGGCGCTGCGCGAGGGCCGCGACACCGCCGCCGTCGTGGATGAAAAGCTGATGGGATATACGAACCTGTGACCTACTTTCTTTGAAAAGAAAGTAGGCAAAGAAACTTTAAAACCTTAACCCATACATGGGCCGCCCCGTAGGGTTTACAGGGGCTGCCCCTTTAACCCATACATTGTAGGGCAGGGCACCCTCACCCCGCTGCGGCGGCCTGAGGGCAGGCCGCCCTGCATACTGCCCTGCGGGGCGTCGAGGACGCCGCCCCCCCTACAACATACAGCATAGCACAAAAAGGCACCTGCCCACACGGACAGGTGCCTTTTTATATCGTATTATCGCTCACATTTCCAGAAGTGGCAGCTGTACGGCTCCAGCGTGCTGCCGCCGCCGAAGTCGTGGTCGGCGCCTGTGATGAGGTCCACCGCGCGGCCGCAGCCCGCGTCAAAGTGGGCGTCAAACGGATTGCCGTCCGCGTTGATGGCCACCAGCACCCGCTCACCGTCGGCATAGCGCTCAAAAATCAGCTGCTTGGGCTGGACCAGCACATTGCGGTAGCTGCCCCGGCACAGCGCCTTGCTGCCCGTGTGGGCGTGGGCCAGCGCCGCGATCCAGGCGGTTAGGTCGTTCTCCTCGGGCTTCTCCACCGCCGGGCGCAGCGTCGGGTCGCCGTTGCGCTTGTCGCCCTCCATGCCCCATTCACTGCCGTAGTAGACCGACGGCACACCGGGCATACCGAACAGCAGACCGTAGATGGGGCGTAGGCAGCCCTTGTCCGTCAAAATCGTCGCAATGCGCGTTACATCGTGGTTATCCACAAAGCTCAGCAGGTGCTTGCCCGTGTACAGGCACCACTGCTCGGAGCCGAACTGGCGGTTCAGGCTGTAGCTGATCTCGTGCATGTTGCCCGTGTTGAAGCTCGAATACAGGCCCTTGTAGCACTCGTAGTTCGTTACGCTGTGGCAGGCGTGGTCGTTCATCCAGCGGTTGTAGTCGCCGTGCAGCGTCTCACCCACCAGTGCGAACTCCGGCTTGATGCTGTCGGCCAGCCCGCGCAGCTCGGCCAGAAAGCCGAGGTCGAGGCAGTAGGCAACATCCAAACGCAGGCCGTCGATGTCGTAGTCCCGCACCCAGCCGCGCACAACGTCAAACAGGTAGTTTTTCACCGCCGGGTTCTGCAGATTCAGCTTGACCAGCTCGTTGCAGCCCTCCCACGCTTCATACCAGAAGCCGTCGTTGTAGTTGGTGTTTCCGTCAAAGCTGATGTGGAACCAGTCCTTGTACGGGCTGTCCCAGCGCTTCTCCTGCACGTCCTTGAACGCCCAGAAGCCACGGCCCACATGGTTGAACACGCCGTCAAACAGGATTTTTATGCCCGCCGCGTGCAGCGCTGCGCAGACCTGCCTGAGGTCGTCGTTTGTGCCCAGGCGGCAGTCCACCTTATTGTAGTCGCGGGTGTCATAGCCGTGGGCGTCGCTCTCAAACAGCGGGTTGAACAGCACGCAGGTCGCGCCCAGGCGCTTGATGTGCTCCACCCAGTCCAGCACCCGCAGAATGCGGTGCTCGCCCGCCTGCGCCTGGTCACCGGCGTTTTGCAGCGGTGCGCCGCAAAGCCCCAGCGGGTAGATCTGATAAACTACTGCCTCATCGTACCACATGTTGTTTTCCTCCCCGAATTAAAACTTCTTTTTCAGTTTTGGCTTGAGTATGACGTGGTAATACCGCGTCAGTGCCGCCAGTGCGCGGTCACACAGCCAGAACGACAGGTTGCCCGCGGCCAGCAGTGCTGCCAGCATCCCGACGCCGTCGGCCAGCAGCTCGTCCAGCACGGCGGGTCCGAGCAGCGCAAACAGCAAAAGATACACCAGCACCGTGCCCGCGTTGAACACCGCGAACTTCAGCACCCAGCGCAGGAGCGTGCTTTTTACGCCGTTCAGCTTGACGCGCAGCACGGGGTAATACCCCATGACCAGCACGTAAAACAGCGCCAGTTCGGTCTCCGGCACAAAGAGCACGGCCAGAATTGCCACGCAGACGTAGAGGGTCAGCGCGTAGCGCGTGCCGTATTCCTCCAGCACCGGGATGAGCAGGAACGCCGCCAGCATCGGCGCGGCATAGGTGCCGATCTGCAGTGCACTGCCCAGCAGCAAAAGCACCACCGAAAGCGCCCCCAGCATACCGCAGAGGGCTATCTTCTGGCTTTCCGTTTTGCGCATCGTTCCGCCTCCCACCGTTTTTCGATTCTTGTACATTATACCCTATTTTGTTTCACATTGCAAGGCATCCATCTGTGCAACCGTACAAAAATTGTAGCCCTGCTCCCGGAAATAGGCGATCATATCGGGCAGGGCCTTGACGGTCTGACCTGTTGCTTTTGTATCATGCAGCAGGACGACACAGGTGTCCTGACCATCAGCATCGCGGCGAATGTTGCGCAAAATCTGCGCGGCATCCGGGTGGCTGGCGGTGGCGTCCTCGGCGCAGACGTTCCAGTCGATCCAGTGGTAGCCCTTGTCCTCGGCCTGGGCTTTCAGGGTTTTCATGATCCCGTTTCCGCCGTAGCGGTGGCTGACTGTGTTTGTGCTGCCGCCGGGGAAACGCAGCCAGTCGATGGCCGCCACATCCACATACGGCTCCAACGCCTGGCGCAGCGTTCTGATGTCCTGCCAGAATGCGTCAGTGCTCGCATAAATTTTGGAGTATTGATGCGTCGCGCTGTGCAGCGCGATCTGATGCCCCGCCGCCGCAATGTCCGCCACAAGGGGCAGATATTTTTCGTTGGCGTCCTGCGCGCAGACAAAGAAGGTGGCCGGGACCTGCTCCTTATCGAGAATTTCCAGAATTGGCCGGGTGTTTTTGCTGGGGCCGTCGTCAAAGGTCAGGCAGACGATTTTGGGCAGCGCCGTCTCCCCCGTCGCCGCCGACACCGCAAAGCAGTCGTTGGGGGTGTCGGTCTCGGCGTACTCCCGGTGGTACAGCAGATGGATGATGCCGGACAGCATCACCAGCATAGCCGCCAGCACCACGCCCGCCAGCAATCTTGCGTTTCGTTCCTCTCTGTCTGCATCCCGCCGCATGGCAAGCCCCTCCCCTGTTGTGGTTTGGTACAGGGTATGCGGGCACGGCGGGAAATAGACATAGGCAGCGGTGTATGGTATAATAGAGAAAACACTGTGGGAGGCCCGCCGCATGAAGCTGAAAATTACCAAATCCGACAAGAAGGCGCTGCTGGCGGCGCTGGCGGTCTGCGGGATCGGCATACTGTTTTCCATCCTTATTGTGCTGGGGGTGGATATTTACCGCAAGCATACCTACACCAGCGTGATTTTGCCGGACGCCTACCGCATTACCGACATGAAAGCGAAGGAGCACACCTCCTACTCTGTCAATGGGGACAACACCGATTACGTCTACATCATCACGGTCAAATATGAGATCGACGGAACCAGCTACACGGACACACTGCAAATTTTGCAGGGCACCCATTTTGCCACCGAGCTGCACGCGCGCTACCTGGCCGACAACGCCCCGGAAGAAGTGCTGGGCAATTTGTATTATTCCGAGAAAGACCCGTCCCATATTGGGCGGTATGGGGACGATTCGCTATTCGTAGAGTAAGTAACAAAACGCGGGAAACTGCCCTTTTACCGGCAGTCTCCCGCATTTTTCTTTATTTGTTTGGAGTTCTTTTCGGCTCCTTTTTTGTAAGAAAAGGAATAAAACTCTCGTACTTATTTTGCTCTTGCCTCGTGCATCGCATTGATGCGCTTGCGCCAGAGGCGCGGGGCAAAAAGGGCCAGCATCGGGTAGAGCTCCAGACGGCCCGCCAGCATGTCAAAGGCCAGCAGCAGCTTGGCCGGAGCGGAGAAATCCGCAAAGCTGCCCATCGGACCGACCATCTCAAGGCCGGGACCGACGTTGTTCAGGCAGGTCGCGACGGATGTAAACGTCGTCACCAGATCGAACCCGTCCAGCGAGAGCAGCAGCACCGACAGCGTCAGCAGCAGCATATAAATGTTGAAATAGTTGTGCACACCGCGCAGCGTCTTTTCGTCCAACGGTTTGCCCTCAAAGCGGACCGTCGTCACGGCATGGCTGTGCAGCATCTTGTTCAGGTCCTGCCGTGCCGCCTTGAAAAGGATGATGACGCGCGATACTTTCAAGCCGCCCGCCGTCGAGCCCGCGCATGCGCCCACAAACGTCAGGATCACGATCACGATGCGGGAGTAGGTCGGCCAGAGGTTGAAGTCCGCCGTGGCGTAGCCGGTGGTCGTGACGATGGACGACACCTGGAAGAACGCCGTGCGCAGCGCCGTGCCGACACTGTCGTACATACTCGCGATGTTCGCCGTGATCGTCAGCGTCGAGAACGCGACGATGCCTAAGTAAACGTGCATCTCCTCGGAGGCGAACGCCTCACGGAAATGACGCAGCAGCAGGAAATAATACAGGTTAAAGTTAATGCCGAACAGCAGCATGAACACGCCGATGACGATCTCAAAATACGGGCTGTTGTACGCGCCGACGCTCAGCGCCTTATTGCTGAAGCCGCCCGTGCCTGCCGTGCCGAACGCATGAATGAGCGCGTCAAACAGCGGCATACCGCCCGCGCAGAGCAGAATCGTCTCGATGACGGTCATCACGAAGTAGATCGCGTACAGAATCTTTGCGCTGTCGCTCAGCTTGCTGGAAATTTTTCCGCAGGTCGGGCCGGGGACCTCGGCGCGCATCAGGTGCATGGCACGGCCATCGGTCATGGGCAGCACGGCCATGGCAAAGACCAGCACGCCCATGCCGCCGATCCAGTGGGAAAAGCTGCGCCAGAACAGCGTGCCGTGGCTCAGCGCCTCGACATCGGTCAGAATTGTCGAGCCTGTCGTCGTAAAGCCCGAGACCGTCTCAAAAAAAGCATCGGCAAAGGACGGTATCTCGCCGGAGATGACAAACGGCAGTGCGCCGAAAACCGACATCAGCACCCAGACAAGCGCCACGATGGCCAGGCCGTCGCGGGCGTAGATTTTCGTGTTTTTGGGGGTGCGCAGGCTGGTTATCAGGCCCAGCGCCAGCACGATCAGCGTCGGCCACAGGAAGGAAAGCACAACGCTCCACTCGCCGTAGATGGCGGCGCAGCCCATGGGAAAGAGCATGAGGGCTGCTTCGATCAGGAAGATGCGCCCCAGCACAAACCCTACCATTTTATAGTTCATGGCTGCGCCCTCACTTTACAATGTCGCGCAGCGAGTGCAGCGTTGTGTCAGTGGTGACGATGACGACATCGTCGCCCTCCTGCAGGGCATCGTTGCCGGACGGGATGACCGTCTGGCCATTGCGACGCACGATGCCCGCCACCAGCAGCCCCTTGCGCAGGGTCAGATCCTTCAGCGGTACGCCGATGAACGGCAAACCCGGCGCAACGTTGAATTCCAGCGCCTCCACGCGCCCGCCCACCAGACGGTGCAGCGTTTTGATGTTCTCCGACTCAAAGCTGTTCTGCATGGCGCGGACGTACATGGCAATGGACTCCGACGTGACCGACGCCGTGGAGACGACGCTGTCCACCATCCCCTTGGCAGCGGCCAACTCGGCGAAGGACTCGCGGTTGATCTTGGCCACGACCTTGCAGGAGTTTATCTGGGAGGCGTACATCGCCAGAATGATGTTTGTTTCGTCCAGGCCGGTCAGCGCCACAAAGGCGTCCATATCGGTGATGCGCTCCTCACTCAGCAGCTCGGCATCCGCACCGTCGCCGTGGATGACCAGCACGCCGGGGAACTTTTCGCTCATCTCCTGGCAGCGGGCCGCATCGCTGTCGATGACGGTCACCCGCTTCTGGATGTCCTGCAGCTCCTTGACCAGATAGTAGGTCATCCGGCTTGCACCGACGATCATGACGTTGCTGGCCTTGGCCTTGAACAGGTTCAGCTTGCGGAAGAAGGATTCCAGATCCCGGGCCGAGGCCGTCAGGTAGATCTTGTCCCCGGCCCGCAGCGTAAACATACCCGTGGGGATGATCGTCTCGCTGCCGCGGGCGACGGCGCAGATCAGAATTTTGACCCGGATGTTGCGGTACAGGTCCGACAGCTGCAAGCCCACCAGCGGGTTGTCGTCGGCCAGGCGGTACTCGATCAGCTCAAACCGCTGGCGGCAGAACTGCTCACGCTTAATGGCAGACGGGAAACGCAGCACGCGGGCGATCTCGCGCGCCGTGGCTTTTTCCGGGTTGACGAACATCGACAGACCAAGGTCATCGCGCATAAAGCGCAGCTGCTTCTCATACTCCGGGTTGCGGATACGTGCAATCGTGTGCTGCGTACCCAGCTTTTTGGCGACGAGGCAGGCCAGGATGTTGCTCTCATCACTGGACGTTGTGGCGATCAGCAGGTCTGCGCCGTCCTCAAACGCCTCCTTCTGCACGTCATAGCAGCCGCCGTTGCCGACCAGACCGCGCACGTCATAGATATTGACAATGTCCTCGATCAGGTCAGGGTTTTGGTCGGTGACGACGATGTCGTTATTTTCCGCCGTAAGCTGGGCGGTCAGGGCACGGCCAACCTTGCCGAGGCCGACGACCACGATTCTCATACGAACGCTCCATTTCTCTTTTTCAAAGCGGGAACACATGTAGGGGCGACCATTGGTCGCCCGCGCAACCTTATCGCTGCCCTGCGTTCCCCCATCGTTTCCTGCATGGCAAGCGGGCAGCGGGCGAGCAATGCTCGCCCCTACTAGCGCCGCGTCCGGCTATGCAAGCAAGACTTGTACAGTATTAAGCCCATTATAGCAAAGCGGGCAGAAAAAGCAATAGGACACTTTTACGGAACGTCCAGGTTTTTTTTTAAATCCGCAATTTTGTGCTGTGCAGGGCAAATTTTGCGTTGACAAACGCGGATTTTCTTGTTATAATTAGATGCTGTGTGAAATCACACGGTTATCCTTGTCTTTTCCGTTAAAAGAGAAGGCCTAATGTCCAAAAGGAGGTGCACAGAATATGGCTAAGTACGAAACCATGATGGTTACCACCGCGAACCTCGACGAAGAGGCTTCCAACGCTTTGATCAACAAGTTCAAGAACCTGATCGCAGCGAATGGTACGATCGATTCTGTTGATGATTGGGGCAAGAAGCGTCTTGCTTACCCCATCAACGATGAGACCGAGGGTGTGTACACGGTGATCAGCTTCACCAGCGAGCCCGATTTCCCGGCTGAGCTGGACCGCGTTTTCAAGATCACCGAGGGCGTTCTTCGCAGCATGACTCTTGCTGTTGAGGAGTAAGGAGTAAACCAATGCTGAATGTTGTTGCAATCATGGGCCGCCTTGCCGCGGACCCGCAGCTGCGCCAGACCACGACGGGCAAGAACGTTGCGTCGTTCCGCATCGCCTGTGATCGCGGACGCCGTGACGCCAACGGCCAGAGTCAGGCTGACTGGCTGGATGTTGTCGCCTGGGACCGCACGGCAGAGTTTGTCTGCAAGTATTTCCAGAAGGGTTCTCTGATCGCCATTGACGGCCGTCTGCAGAGCCGCAGCTATCAGGACAAGAACGGCAACAACCGCACCGCGATTGAGATCGTGGCCAACAACGTCAACTTTGCCGCTCCCAAATCCGCAAACGCCGCACCGATGGGTGATGCCGGTTACGGCGCACCCACGGCAGCCCCCGCTCCCCGTCCCGCTGCACAGGCCGCCCCTGCGCCGAGCTATTCTGCCGGCAGCAATGACGACTTTGCACTGATCGAGGATGAGGGCGACCTGCCGTTCTAAAATCGAAAGTATCATTCTAACAAGGAGGTTTCCACAATGGCTATGGATCGTTCTTCTCGTCCGATGCATCGTGGCCGCAAGAAGGTTTGCTCCTTCTGCGTTGACCGCGTCGAGCACATCGATTACAAGGATCTGCCCCGCCTGCGCAAGTACGTGAGCGAGCGCGCCAAGATCATTCCCCGCCGTGTTACCGGTACCTGCGCTTTCCATCAGCGTGAGCTGACGGTTGCCATCAAGCGTGCCCGCTACATGGCTCTGATGCCCTACGTCAGCGACTAATCTCGCCGCGTCGGCATTGCCTGAAATGCACTGAAAAAGAGCAGTCTCTTGCGAGACTGCTCTTTTTTGTTTTGCTTCGCCTTCCCCCTTGGGGCTGCGCCCGCAGGCGCGTGTCGGAGCGCAACCGCCGAAGGCGGCTCTTAGC
>ENA-ORRW01002671-ORRW01002671.1-human-gut-metagenome-genome-assembly--contig:-NODE-2671-length-14192-cov-3.951475_pt1 | contig 14192 bp, 9 predicted proteins | sample MGYA00242183_ERZ509150 | MGnify/ENA primary metagenome ERZ509150 (study PRJEB26280, sample SAMEA2338639) | human gut metagenome | biome: human gut; feature: human-associated habitat; material: faeces... | reverse complement strand
CTGCCGCGTCTGCCGGAGTTGTTTCTGCTTCTGCGCGGGAAGCCGGTTTCAAGGCTGAAGTGGCAGTACATGGAGCTGCTGCAGACGCTGTTTATGACGCGTTTTTTGCAGCCTGTCCGGCGCTGGGCGCAGGAAAACGGCTTAAAGACGACGGGACATTTTCTGCATGAGGACAGTCTGAGCGCGCAGGCCGTCCCGACCGGCTCGCTGATGCGGTGCTATGAATACCTGGACGAGCCGGGGATCGACAATCTGACGGCGTTCAATTTTACGCCGTGGGCCGTCAAGCAGCTGGAGTCTGCTGCGAGGCAGTTTGGGAAGACGAAAAAGCTTTCGGAGTTGTTCGGCGCGACGGGCTGGCAGATGACGTTCCGGGATTACAAGTACATTGCAAACTGGCAGACGCTTCTGGGCATCAATGTGCGCTGCCCGCATCTGGCGTGGTATACCATGCAGGGGCAGGCAAAACGGGATTATCCGGGGTCGTTCCTGCATCAGGCGACGTGGTACCGGGAACATGCCGCACTGGAAGCGAAGCTCTCGCGGCTCGGCCTGCTTATCTCGCAGGGAACGCCGGTCTGCCGGACGCTGGTGCTACATCCGGTCGAAAGCCTCTGGTACCAGATCCATCCCGGCTGGGTAAATGGTCTGGACGCCGCCGAACCGGCCATGAAAAGGCTGGAACGGCAGTTCCGGCAGTTGTTCCATTGGCTGATGCAGACGCAGACCGACTTTGACTATGGCGACGAGGGCATTCTGGCCGCACATGCCGCAGTCGATGCCGCGCAGCCCGCTGCGCTCCGCGTTGGGCAGATGCGCTACCGACGGGTCGTGATCTGCGGCTGTACCTGTATCCGCGCATCGACACTGCAGCTTTTGCGGAGCTTCTCCGCAGCGGGCGGCGAGCTTGTCTGGATCGGCACACCACCGCGCTATATCGCCGGAGAAGCATTCTCCGAATGCGCTTCGCTTGCGGCAGCAGGCATAAGACTTCCACTGCGCAAATCGGATGTGCTGCGCTATTTCCGCGCGCAGCCGCAATCGGTCAGAATTATGGATGACAACGCTGCCGCAGAGATCTATTTGCAGATGCGGCAGACGGATGACTGTATATTTGCATTTTTGTGGAATAAAAGCATGAGCCGGACGCTGCACGATGTCCCGGTTCGCATCCCCGACGGCTTATACGCTGAATTGTGGGACTGCCGGGACGGGGCTGTATATGCGCTCCCGGTGCGAAACAACTGCGTTTCGGTCAGCCTTGCACCGGGTGCGGTGCGCACAGTGCGCCTTTGCCGCGAACAGCGCGCGCTCCCTCCCCTTCCCCTTCCGCCGCAGACCGAGCCGGTCTTCCTTCGCTCCCCTGCCGGTTTCCGTCTCAATGAGCCGAACGTGCTGCCGCTGGATCGGGCGGCACTCTGGCTGGACGAAGAACTGCTCTGTGCGCAGGATGAAATTCTGAAGCTCGACCGCACGCTGCGCGGGCGGCTGGGCATGGAGCAGCGAAGCGGCGAAATGCTCCAGCCATGGGCACGAAAAGGGCCGGATACATCCTATCCGATTCGGCTGTGCTTCTCCGTTTTGTGTGAGCAGCTTCCACAGACGCCGCTTCTGCTGGCGCTGGAGGATCTGCCTGCGCAGACGCTGACTGTCAACGGCATGGCCATTTCGCTTTGCAAGGCGGCAGGCTTCTGGGTCGATTCCTGCTTTTCCCTCTACGCACTTCCGGCAGCTTGCTGGAAGCTGGGCGAAAATCAGATCGAGTGGACTGCAGCGTATTCCGAGGTCTGCGGACTGGAAGCGGCGTATTTGCTGGGAGACGTTGGCGTCTGGTTCCGTTCCGGAACACCGGTAATCGGGTGTCTGCCGCAGACGCTGAAAATCGGAAATCTTGTTTATCAGGGGCTTCCGTTCTACAGCGGCAAGGTGCGATATCTGTTTGACGTACCTGCCGATCAGAAATTCTGGCTTCAGCTTGACGCTTTCGGCGGCAGCTGCACCGCGGCAGCTTGCGGCGGGGAACGGACTGTATTCTGGGGTTCTGACCCGATTCCCCTGCATTCTGACGCGGCGCGGACGCTGGAACTCGAACTGATTTTGAATCGAAGAAACACATTCGGGCCGCTGCACCGCTTCCCGCGTAAGCAGCCCTATATCGCGCCGGACAGCTTCACCTGTGACGACGCTTCCCGGTACTGCCTGTATCCGACCGGCCTTCTGTGCGCGCCGAAGGTCTATTTTGAAGAATCAATATGCTTCGGAGGGATTCAACGATGAAGAACCAATTTTCCGCAGACTATGCTTCCTATGAAATTTTTGAGCCGAACCGCAATCGCTTCTGGTACAACCAGCTGTTCAACGCAGATGGGTACACGGCAAGCGTCACGAATGTCGGGCACGGCACCAGCCGTTATATCGACCAGACCGCCACGCATGCCGTTCTGAATGAGCGCGAGGAACGGTTTCTCTATCTGCGAGACGAAGAAAGCAAAGCATGCTGGAGTGTCGGAAAATTTCCGCTGATGGAGCCGGTTGACCGTCTTTTCTGCGAGCATTCCATGGGCTTCTCCCGGATTGAAACAGACAATCTCGGAATTGAAGCCGCGTGGACGCTGTTTGTTCCGGTTCACGGGTATCATGAGGTTTGGCTGCTGCGTCTTCGCAACACGACAGACCGGCCGCGCACGATCAGCGCGTTCCCGCTCGTCTCGTTCGACCTCGGTGGCTTTCAGCAGCCCGCCTATTATGTGCCCTTCAACTGTACGGAGACGATATTTGACGGGCAGCTGCAAGGCATTTTCGCATGGAACAAAAACCCGCACAACCCGCACCCGCGCTACAGCGGCTTTTTAGCCAGCAGTCTGCCGCCGGCTGCGTATGACGGCTGTCTGGAACGGTTTCTTGGCATCATGGGCTCCACTGCACGTCCGGAACGACTGCTTGCAGGGGAAGCCTGCACCAACAGTCTGACGACGGTGCTTGGCCTTGGCGCGGTTTTGCAGAATACCGTAACGCTTTTGCCGGGTCAGAAGCAGACGATCTGCTATACGGCGGGGCTTGCTGTCTCGCTGGAGGACGCGCGTGCGGCGGCGCAGGAGAGCTTTCGCGATCCGCAGTCACAGCTGGAAGCGGCGCAGCGCGCAATGCGGCAGAAATATGACACGCTGCACGCGCAGACGCCAGATGTGCGCGTCAATTCCATCTTCAATTACTGGACGCAGAAGCAGGTTGATTTCTGTTCGCTCGGAAAAAAGGCCGTGCGCGATAATGCGCAGGTCGCAATGGCGCAGCTGAATTTTGCGCCGGAGCAGGCGGAGCGGACGATCAGCGAATGCCTGTGCCACCAGTATCAGGATGGCCACGCTGTTCTGGGCTTTGGCCCGACGCTTGACCCAAATCTCTACTCTGACCCGCATATGTGGCTGATCCTTGCATGCTGCGAGCTTGTAAAGGAAACGGGCGACACCTCGTTCCTGCAAAAAAAGCTGCCGTTCCAGGACGGCGGCGAAGCGGGTGTCTATGAGCATCTGAAGCGCGCGATGCAGTATATGATAAACGACGCGGGCGCGCACGGGATTCCCCGCATCCGCTACGCCGACTGGAACGACGCGCTGAATATCGACGATCCGGAGGCGGAATCCGTCTTTATGGCCATGGCAATGGCGTGGGCATGCAAAGAGCTTGCCGCGCTCAGCCGTTTCCTCGGTGATAACGCATACGCCCTGCAGCTGCTCGAGCAGCGGGCAGCGCTGGTCGAGACGATCAACCGCAAGGCCTGGGACGGAGAATGGTATTTGCGTGCGTTCAGCAAATTTGGCCCCGTCGGCTCGAAATCCAGTCCGACGGGCGGCAACATCTATATCAACCCGCAGGTCTGGTCGATCCTGGCCGACGTCGTACCGGAAGACCGGCTGGACGCAGTTCTGACTGCAATCGACAAAATGGACAAAAAATACGGCATCCAGCTCTGTGAGCCCGCCTACCCGCACTATGACAGTCATGTCGGCAGAATGTCCGGCATGCTTCTGGGGCTGTTTGAAAACGGCGGCGTGTATAATCACTGCAACGCATTCAAGATCATGGCTGACTGCAGGCTTGGCCGGGCGGAGCAGGCGCTTTCCACGCTCCACAAGATGATCCCGGACAGTAAGGACAATCCTGTGTCCATCACCGGCGCGGAGCCGTATCTGTTCGTAAACTGCTGGTGCATGCACCCGTCGTTCTTCACGCGGATCTGGTTTGGCTGGTTTACCGGCACATCCGCGTGGGCGCTGCGCGGCTTCTATGAGGGCATCTGCGGCCTGCGGCGGGAATACGGCGGGCTGCGGGTGCAGCCCTGCATTCCCGGAGCGTGGAAGGAGCTGACGCTGACGCGCACGTTTCGCGGCTGCCGGTATCACATTCATATTTCCAACACAGGAAGCGGGAAGCCGGAGGTCACAGTCGACGGAAACCGGCTTGCAGATACTCTCCTGCCCGTTCTGAACGACGGACAGATACACGAAGTGGTTGTACGGACATGATCAGGGAGGCAAACGCCATGCAGATCAGTGTCATGAGCTTCAACATCCAGCATTGCCTGAATTACCGGACGCGGCAGATCGATTTTGATCTGTTTGCGCAGGTGATCCGGCAGTCCGGGGCCGATATCGTCGGTCTGAACGAGGTCAACGGCAGGGGTGCAGGCGCAGACTATCTGCCGCAGGCTGAGATTCTGGCCGAAAGGCTGGGATTTCACGCCTATTTCGCACAAGCGATCGCGTTTGATGGTGTCAATCCCTACGGGAATGCGCTGCTGTCCCGTTACTCGATCGAGACGGCGCAGACCATTCTCATACCGGATCCGGAGACACGCGGATATGCCGGGTATTATGAGACGCGCTGTCTGCTAAAGGCCGTCGTCCGGACGCCGCAGCCGCTCACCGTCTGTGTGACCCATTTCGGGCTGAACCCGGATGAGCAGGTGCTTGCGCAGGAAACGGTTCTTGCGCAGATTGAAGATCAGCGCTGCGTTCTAATGGGCGATTTCAACATGACGCCGGATGCGGAGCTGCTGCAGAGCATCCGCGCCTGCATGACCGATACCGCCGCTCTGATTCAGGGCCCCACCGCCACCTTTCCCTCTGACCGCCCGGACAGAAAGCTTGACTATCTGTTCCTCAGCCGCGATCTGACCGTGCAGAGCGCGGAGATTCTGCCGGTCATTGCTTCCGATCACAGGCCATATTTTACAGTTCTTTCCTTTTGAGTACAAGCTTTGTATTCCACAGATACCCATCCCCTTTGCCCGTCATTTCACCTAAAAACTACTTATATGAGCAATCGGAGGAATAAAAATGAAAAAAGCATTGTCTCTTATCCTGGTATGCCTTTTCCTCGTATCCATGATAATTCCGGTATCCGCTGCGCAGTTCATAAACGCTTATGAGACGATTCAAGCGGAGAATTATTCTGAAGCTTCCTGCGCTTCTGTGTTGGGACTTGGCTCCACACATTATCTTGAGAACTGCTTGGATGCGGGCGGTGGAAAGAATGTATTTGACTGGCAGAGAAACACATATTTCAAGTATGCCAATGTCGATTTTGGATCGGATGCCGCCTATGGCTTTTCGGCACGAGTTGCGGATTTTTCGGATCACGCCGATCTGAAAATCATTTTGGACAGCATCAATGGTCCCGTAATTGGAACCCTGCACATTGTATCAACCGGGAAGCAGCAGGACTGGGAAACGCAGTCCTGCCCAATTACGCCGACATCCGGTGTGCATGACGTCTTTCTGAAGTTTGAAAACAATCCTGCGAAAGCTTCTTTGAATTATTTTACGTTTCTGCATACTGTCCCCGAGGAAACAGTGCGCCCCACATACAGCTATGAACCGCTTCCAGCCAATTGGCAGGGACGCGATACACGACCTGATACATGGGTCGCTACGGATATGCTTGGTGAAGCAGTTGCAGACAATAGAATGGCAGGAAATCCGCGCAGCAACAAATATGTCGGTATCTTCTATCACCTGTTTCTAACGCGGAAGCAGGGCGAGGTGTATGATAATTCCAGGCTTCTGGAGGAAAATTATTTTGATCCTGCGTATGGGCCTGTCAATACAGACCATTTCTGGGGGAAACCGATTTTTGATTACTACAGAAATATAGACACCTATGTCATTCGGCGGCATGCGCAACTGTTATACAATGCAGGCGTTGATGTAATTATTTTCGATACGTCAAATGCGGGCTTCCCATTTGCTCCATATTGGATGGCAATTGTAGATACACTTTATCAAATGCGCGAAGAAGGCCTCAATACACCGCAGTTTGCATTCCATACAGGCGATGGGACAGATGGAACCAACAAATTGGCCGCATATCTTTACAAGAACCTCTATTCTACCGGAAAATACAGAGAACTTTGGTTTATGTGGGATGGGAAGCCGCTTATGTTGGGAAACAGCACACAGCTTTCCGCGCAATACCGCAATGTCTTTACATTCCGTCGGTCCTGGGCGTGGCAGAGCGGTGAAAATCAATTCCCATGGCTGGACAATACGCCGCAAGGCTATGGCTGGAACGAATCTGCTGACAAACCGGAAGCAACCAGTGTATGTTTGGCGCAACATGCAACTACAAACAAAGGCAAGTGTTATTCGGGCGGCGTAGAGCCTGCAAATGTATCGGAGGAAACCACGCTTGAACTGATAAACTTTCGTGAGCAGTGGGAGCATGCACTTTCACTTGATCCAGAATTTATCTTTGTAACGGCATGGAACGAATGGGTTGCTTCCAACTATTACGCAGCTGAGGGGCAGGATTTTCTGGGAAGAAAACTCTCTGCCAATGACTATTATTTCGTTGATGAATACAATCCGGAATTCAGCCGTGATATTGAACCGTCGGATGGCTTTCTTGGTGATGAGGCATATATGAAGCTGGCGCACTACATCCGCCTGTTCAAGGGGGCGCGGGCAGTTGGTGCTGCCAATGGAAGTCATACGATCAGCATAAACGAAAGTTTTGCACAGTGGGATACGGTTGAACCTGCTTTTTATGACAGTGTAGGCGATGTCACACACCGCAATGAGCTTGCCTATGCCGGCTATACAACGCTTGTAAATCAATCTGGCCGAAATGACTTTGACACCCTTAAAGTGGCTTACGATGCCGAGAATCTTTACTTTTATGTAAAAACTGTAGATAATTTGACCACGCCAGCTTCCGAAAACTGGATGACGCTCTTTATTGACGCAGATCAAAACGCGCAGACCGGATGGAATGGGTATGACTATGTATTAAATCGGAGACTATCCAGCGACAGTGTGGGCATTCTCCAAAAGAATGTCGGTAATGCGTGGAAGTGGGAGGATGTTGAAGCTATCCCGTTCAATGCAAGCGGAAATGAACTTCAGCTTGCCATCCCCAGAAGCGCTGTAGGATTGGACAATGCAGAACTGCACTTCCGTTTCAAGTGGGCTGACAATTTCGGTGAAAGCGGTAATATTATGGAGTTCTATAATATTGGCGACACTGCACCGGACGGCCGATTCGCATATCAGTTCAATCAGGTTTCAACCTCTGCTGTGCAGAGCAGGCCTGCACGCGACAGATATGCAGGACAGGTTGAAGCGGTTGGTTCCGTCTATGAAGCGGAGTATGCAGACCGTTCCATCTCACTCCCAATTGAGTACGAACATACTGGCTTCAGCGGAATCGGATATGCCGGAGGCTTTTCTTCCACAGGCGCATCGCTGTCGTTTTCCGTGGCAAGCAAAGACGCTGGAATTTATAAGGGCATGCTTCGGTATGCTAATGGTCAGGCTAATAGCCGAACCTTAAGTCTTTATGTGAACGGTACATATGTGCGTCAGCTTACGCTGCCTGTTGTTGCGCCTGCCGACTGGAGTCAATGGGAAATGCTTGCATTTGATATTCCGCTTGATGCTGGTAAAAATACAGTTGTACTTGCGCGTGATGCACAGGATACCGGTGAAGTCAACGTAGATTACTTCTCCGTAGATTTCAGCAAAGGCCGAACATTCGAGTGCGAGGATGGCATACTGCGCATCGCACGATGCAACACAGATAAGCAAGGTTATCACGGTCGCGGCTTCACAGATACGTGGACACAAATTGGCGCCTCTGCCACGCTTCAGATCGAATCAAGCCGCGAAACCGATTACACGCTCCAGATCCGCTATGCCAACGCACAACGAGATGAGAAAACATTGAGCCTATATGTGAACGGGCACAAACTTCAGCAGGTCATATTTCCCGTTGTAGCGATGTCCGATTGGAATACTTGGGGAACGGTTTCTTATCGGGTGCCGCTCGTGTGTGGAAGCAACTCCGTTATGCTGAAATATGATTCTGGAGATAGCGGGAATATCAATATTGATGCTTTAACATTAGTACCAAAAAGTGCTTCATGGCTGCAAGCAGAAAACGCGGTTCTTTCTGGCGGCGTTCAAATCAACTGCAATCATAGTGGATATGTCGGAACCGGATTTACAGATTCGTGGTCTACTGCTGGTGCAAAAGCATCATTTACTGCGAATTGTGAAGCGACAGGATATTATGATCTCATTGTCCGCTATGCAAATGGCGAGGCAAGTGGCCGGACACTGAATCTGTATGTGAATAGGAAATTTGTGCAGACGCTGCATTTCCCAGTTGTCTCAAGTGCTGATTGGAATGCGTGGCGTGAAATATCATTTAGTAAAATACTAAAGCTTTATAAAGGGATAAATTCAATTGTTTTAGCCTACGACAACGGCAATAATGGTAAGCTCAATATCGACAGCATTGCATTTCAATAATCACGCTACTGATATTGCCTCATATGTTATGAATTGAACATTTTTCTTTCGGGTCGCAGATTTTTTCTGCGACCCGAAATTTGTTTCCGCTCCATAGTCGGTTTTCTACATGGATTGCAACGCAAGGTATGCCCTTTTGAAGTTACAGGCTTTGTTCATCATAGTCCAGCAAATGATCGTCCTGCTTATGCCCCAACGCCAGCCGCTTCTGCATGAGCTTTTTGCGGCGCTTGGAGTCGATACGGATGCCCATTGGATTGCTGGACGGTGCGGCATTATCGCGGAAAATTTTCCCCATCTGGTGGAACAGGCGGACAGTTGAATTCAGAAGATATTCGGACGGAAGCCGTGCGAACTGAGAAGTTATGGACGAAATATGCTCATCTGTAAGCAGCGGATTTGCAGAAGTCTGCGCAGAAGATTCTTCAAGCTGACAGCGCAAACGCTCCGCTTCCTGAATGATGGCGTTCTTGATGGCACGGAATTCTTTCTGCTGCGAGAGTGGATTGTGTTGTCTCGGTTTGCTTTTGTAGTAGCCCTCCAACGTATCGCGCAGGTCGTTCCAGACGGCATAATACGCAGCAACCTCAGGCAACTTTTCGAGTTCGTCCACGATAGAATCCACTTTGTCTTTCAGCGGCTTTTTGAGATAGCCATACTGCTTTTTGCCGCTAACTGTACGCAGTTCCAGCGCAAGCTCCAGCAGCTTTTTCTGAATCGACTCCGGCGGATTTTCAACAGATTCTAACTGGTCAATGATTCTGCGCATTGCTGCTCTTGCAGCTTCGGTCACATCTTTATAGGCAATATCTTTCTGAACATAGACCTCTTTCAACTCATCCGCATAGATCATGTTCGTCAAAACAGACTGCAAATGTAGCAGCTTGTCTTTGCGCAGAAATCCGTATTTCGGGTCATCCGACCAGAGCATCATGTGAATGTGCGGATGATCGCCTTCGTCATGAAACGCCGCGTACCACCGAAGCTGCAACGGCGGAATCTGCATGGCTTCCGCAAAATCCGCCTGTTTGGAACGCAGCAGCGCCCGCCAACTTGCGGCGTTGTCATAGCCAAGGCGTGCAGCATCCTCCCGCCTAAGAGAGTAAATAATTGTCCAGACGTTGCCTTCATGCTCTTTCAACTCGTCCATTGTTTTCTCCAAATCGACCGCGTCCTCGGCTCCAAACAAGCCGTGTTCGCCGTGCTTTTCTGCGCGAGGCCGTGTGGCAATATAGCGCATATAAATGCTGTCTGCGTTTTCATCCAAAAGCTCCACGCCGTCGCGGGTGGCGATATAATTCATATAACGACCGGCACGTTTTGGATTCAGAAAGCCTGCTTTCTGAATCAGCTTTGACATTTTCACACGCCCCTTTCGCTTAATAGCACATCTTCAAAATCAATCTTACCGTTCGTTCTTTTGACTTCCTCCATGCTGAGTCCGCGCATTTTCTGATAGCTGCGGGCATCAATATCTGTATCCGAAGCGAGAATATGATTGTTGACATTTTGCTCAACTGCCAGCTTGAAAAGCTGCCGTCCAATGCGCTCTGCAAATCGGTCCAGCGTTCCGGCGAGTATCTGCTGCAAGACTTTCGGGAGATAACGGTCAGCTTTTTCGGCGTATAAGAAGCCGGTATAAAATAAGATTGCCTTTTCAATGTATTCGCTGCGGCTCTGACATTGATCGTCTGCATAGCAGTCATCGACGAGCTGCTTACACTCCGGCGTGATCCAGAGTGCAAATTTTTCTTTTCCTTTTACCATTTTTCTGTATTCACCTCGTGTTTTTCGTTGGAACCCCTCTGTTTCCCTTGAAACGGCGGGCTTTTTTCATTCCGCAACGCCCTCCGGCTGTTTTTCGCTGTGTTTGGAACGCCCTCGTAAATCCCCGAAACTGCCCGCACCGCGGGCAGATGTGACCGCCGCGGGGCGCGCACGACCCCGCGGCTTTGTCCTGCTTTCTCGCCGCGGCGTCCAAAATCTCTCGATTTTGCCCGTTTCGGCGTGTTCCCGCATTTGCTGCAAGCGGCTTTTCCCGCGGCCATCTCGTCCTGTTCCGATGTTTTCTGCCAACGCTCCCGTACAGCGGCGCAACGTCCGGTCTTCGGGCTTCCGGCGGGTACACGCTCGACTGTGTCCTGAAAGTCGCACAAACCGCCGACACGGGCGCGACGGGCTTGGATTGGCGTTTTAGCTGTACGCTCAGCCTGTGTTTTCAATGAAATCGGCATATTTTCGCCTTGCCGCGTCCTCGGTAAGCTTCTGCATCTGCCGATCATAGTCCTGTTGGAGCGCGAATTGAATTGGTCGGATTGTGAATAGCAGATTGCCATTTCGCTTGCGACCATCCTTCGTTGTAACTTGCGTCGGCTCTGTGACGAGCAGGTCGCGTTCTTCGAGCGACCGGATGTGTTTGCAAATCGTGTTCGGACTCAACCCAACCGCTTCACCGATTTTCCGGTAACTCGGCCAGCATTGGAAAGTCTGCCGATCTTCGCAGAACAGAAGGTAGGCGTAGATTGCGATCTCTGCCGCGCTCAGACCCAGCGAGAAAATTTCTTTCGGCAGCGGGAAGTAGTCCTTGACCGAATCGCGTGTCGGCCAGAGACTGCGCTTCATTCGCACCCTCCTGTATGCTGCTCCACCCACCGGATGAACGCCTCTTTTGGCACGACGATCCGATTTCCAATCCGCAGCGCGGGGAAATCTTTCTCGTGCATCAGCTCGTAGCTACTGGACGGTGCGATGCCAAGCACCTTTGCCACCATCGCGGCATTCAGGAACAGCGGCAGCTCGTCATAATTCTTGTAGTTTGATTCTTTCATGTTGTCCTCCTTTGTTCGTGTTCATTTTTCCTGTCTGTATTTTGTCTGTCCGAAAAAACACCTCCTACCCTTTATCCGTATTCAGAGGGCTTTTGTACCAAACTTTTTTCAAAAAAATTTGCCCTCACTTTTAGTTGCACAACTTTTGCGGCGTTTGTACGAAAAAAATTTGGTTGTCGAAAAAAAGCCTCTCATTACTAGTAGGGATAAAAATCGCAGTTTTGACAGCCTGTTTTCAAAAAATTCGGAAATTTTTTCGCCGGTCAAAACATCTCCCTATTTAATCCGACACTAAAAGCCGTTTTTGTTACCCTACTTCGCAAATTTTCTTATTCAGAGGGGAAGATATTTTACGTCCAGCAATAACGCACTCTATTTGATCCGACAGATTTTTGCGTTTTGAGCGGTGTCTCACCGAAAAAAAGCCCCTCACTTCATAGGCCACGGGAACGCGATTTTTAGAATCCCTTTCGAGAAAATTCACAGATCGTTTACACTTCCGCGCCTGCGTTGCTTGTTCGCATCCCTCGAAAAAGTCCCCCTCATGTGCCAGGCAGCGAGAATGCACTTTTTAGACCCCTTTTCACAAATGTTCACAAAATATTTACTTCTAACTCACTTGAGGCTTTCTCAAAAAGTCCTTCTATTTAATCCGACAGAAAATCGCATTTTGAACAGCCTGTTTTGAAAAAATTTCTCGGCAGTATAAAAAATAACCGCCGCCTTGATCGGCAGCGGCGTGTTCAGTATGGGTTTCCTTTTGACAAATGTGCGTTTCTATAACTTGTAACCATCAGTAATTTGGTGTATACTCTAACCATAGAGATTCTGCTATTTGTGGAGGGAGGTTCTTGTTTATGCGGGATCAGATTTATTCTGTCGGTGATCTGCGCGCGATCATTGCGCCGATTGCCGCGCGGCACGGCGTGGAGCGTATTTATCTGTTTGGCTCTTACGCAAGAGGCGAGGCCACAAAAAACAGTGATGTCGATCTGCGCGTCGACAAGGGAAACCTTCGCGGTATGTTCGCTTTGGGCGCGCTCTACAGCGATCTCGAAGACAGCCTTGGAAAAGATTTGGATTTGCTGACAACAGGCAGTCTGGATCAACGGTTTCTGGATCAAATTGCCGGGGAGGAAATTGTTTTATATGACCGCACAAAGTCGTGACACGCAGATCCTTGAGAAAATTCAGAGTTATTGTAATGACATCATGTTTACGCATACTGAGTATGCGCATGATTATCACACCTTCTGCACAAATCCGACCTATCGCAACGCGATTGCGCTCTGCTTGATGCAGATTGGCGAGCTTGTAAAGCATCTGTCTCCGGAATTTATCAGCTTACATACCAGTATCCCCTGACGCGCCATCCGGGGTATGCGAAATGTCGTTGCGCATGAATATGGCAACATTGACCTTGAAACCGTTTGGGAGACCTCCGAGGCGGGAATCATGGAACTGCGCGATTTCTGTGACGAACACATTGCCGCAAATGATTTTGAGATAACCTTGCTTTAAATTTTCTGTAATCTTTGATTACTGCGGCGCAGTTTTTGCGCGTGGTTGGCTTTCAATAAGCCAACGTCCAGCGTAGGCAAGGAATATGTTTTCCGATTCGACGAGCTTTGAAGGCGTCTTTACACGGTGGACTTGCAAAAACGGCTGACCCACACCGTGACCCACACGCGGAAACGAGCGGACGGAAGCAGTGGAAACATGGGTGCGAAAGAGTATTTTAATTCTAGCGAAAACGATCAAAAACGTACAGAAAACGATATTTTCAGAATTTTTCTACTCTTTGTAATCAGCAGGTCGGGGGTTCGAATCCGTCTACCAGCTCCATTTTACCGCAACACAGCATCCTGAATATGGGGGAATTCCCGAGTGGCCAAAGGGGACAGACTGTAAATCTGCTGTCAATGACTTCGGTGGTTCGAATCCACCTTCCCCCACCAAAACGCCTGATATTTAGAGAATATCAGGCGTTTTTGCAACTATTTTCGGATTTCTGATTTTGTAGAAAAGTGGTGTTTTTCAGGCATCAACCCGGCAGGAATTTTCCTATAAATGTATATACCATTTTAAGGAACGCACCTCGTGAAAACCTGTGAAATCCGGCTTGACCCACACCGTGACCCACACGACGAAATGTCCAAAGAGCGGCGGAGAGGATATGTATCTCATCCTCTCCGCCGCTTTTTTGTTTTTACATGACCTGTGCCATGAAATTGCCCATCTTTTCGGCGGCGCTTTCCTGCATTTGCCGCGTGACGTGGGTGTAGGTGCGAAGGGTAAATCCAGCGTCGAAATGGCCGAGCATACTCGATACAGTTTTCACATCCACGCCATTCTGCAATGCTAACGTTGCGAACGTGTGTCGTAAGTCATGAAATCTCAGGTGTTCCAGCCCTGCATCCTTCAGGATTTTCTTGTGGATGTTGACCACCGAATCCGGATGGTACATCTCGCCCGTCTTGGGTGACGGGAACATCCAAGGATTGCTGGGGTGTTTTTGGTGTTCTGCGATCAGCAGATCGACAGCCTCCTGTGG
>ENA-ORRW01002647-ORRW01002647.1-human-gut-metagenome-genome-assembly--contig:-NODE-2647-length-14323-cov-2.410499_pt1 | contig 14323 bp, 10 predicted proteins | sample MGYA00242183_ERZ509150 | MGnify/ENA primary metagenome ERZ509150 (study PRJEB26280, sample SAMEA2338639) | human gut metagenome | biome: human gut; feature: human-associated habitat; material: faeces... | reverse complement strand
GGACATATTCGAGCAAATCGCCTCGACTGTACCTTCACCTCCGTCGGCCACAGGCACTACCACCACCGCACATTCGGGAAACACGTCGATAATCCCCTGCCGCGCAGAGGCTGCGATCTCCTGCGAACTCGCACATCCTTTGAAAGAATCAAAAGCCAAAATTACCCTTTTCATCACTCTCGCTCCAAAACATTCCAAAGTTAATAAAAATAAGACCTATTCCCCTTTATATCGTTCGACCAATTTAATCGCGCTTTGTAACGGATCTTCGAATGACGTAGAGGTATTGTGCCACGGAGCTTTTATCCAATTTTCCTCCCAACGGTCCAAATCGGCCCGCTGTTCCGAAAAATACAACTTCATACGGGGAATATAATAATCCTTTATCAACCCGCTCCAAAACCGGGCGGCATAATCTTCTTGGAAACCACCCCATGTCGTAATCAACCGCTTGGCATTAGCCTCATAGGCATCTTTCTCCAAATCCGTTTTCCCCCAATCGCGGGCCATATCCACCCACTCTTCCAGTCGATACAACGGATGCGAAGCCAACAACTTATCCACATCTAAAAGAATCTCGACCGAACGATCCAACTGCTGCATGGCCGCCACTCGGTTCCCCAAAGAATCTTCTTTCAAAGCCCGCTTATAACAGTCATCAGCTTTGGCGGCCAAATAATAAGAGGCATATTCAATGGCATCATTCACATACAGCGGCGACGATTCCAAACTATCGGCACACGACAAAAACAGTTCGACACCTTGCAAGAACGAATCGCTCACGTCCAACTTACTGATTCGGCGAGTATCCGGGACAACCGTTTGCCAAGTAAACCGGGGGTAAGAATACAACGAGCTATAAACTGTTTCCCTGAACTGCTGCCAAGCACTATCCATAGCCGCCGGGCAACCGCCGTAACGAGCCTTACAATAAACAGGCAACCAAGAATCCAAATCTATCGAATCGCCTGTCCAACCCATATCGGCCAACAATTCATAAACGACCTCGTTATTTTCAAGCCCTTCGGGAGCAGAACCGAACCCGACCAAATTACCGGCATTCGCACTATGCAAAGCTTCGGCCGAAGAGGTCGCATACATCTGCAAATCGCCCGTCATCGGAGTCTTTCCCCCAAAGTTCGGCACATAACTGAATATCCATTTTTTCCCATAAAAACCATCATGATTTTTCCACGTTTGTTCAGTGCCCCAAACCCATTTCTGATAATCGTTTCCCAAATCGATAATAATCATTTTATCGTCGGGAACCCTGCTCAACAAAGCCTGCAAGCTAGCCTTGTCCCAAAAATCGTGTTGATATCCGAAAGTCCAGCCTTGCGTTACCCAAACGGCATCGGGATTACCGGCCGCAATCGAATGATATATAGATTCGCCGTATTGTGCCAATAACTTGTGTTTCCCGTCATCGTCACCCTCGGCGACAGGCAATTTCATCTCATTGAAACTATCCGACAGATAGTAAGTATTTTTCCCAAACTCTTTTTCCCACTCTTCGATAAAAAGTTTTCCTATCTCCTTAAAGTAGGGAGTCTCGGGAGGCAATACATAAGCGTTGTATTTTTCATCGAATCCGCCCCATTCCAAATGTTTGAATTGTATCTCGGGGTGTCGTTCGGCAAACGCAGTAGGTACAAAACCGGCAAATGCAGGAGCAATAGGCTCCATACCCAGTTCACGCATTCGATTCAATATCTTGTGTTGCAGTTTTATCTGCTCCTTTTGCCAACCGTCCGTAAGCGGGCCGTCCCAACCATTCAGATTCCCCATACGATGCCACGGCAAATGTGCCGGGCCGGTAAAAAAAGCCCGTATATCCTCTTCTTTCAATCCCATTTTCAGCCACACTCGCTCGGCAATCGCCTCGCTCGCTACGGTAGCCAACGGCATATTGACTCCCCGCAGAGCCATCCAGTCGATTTCCTTTTCCCAGCGTTCCCAATCCCAATACGGAGTTGTATAACCAAAGGTACACACATTCAAGAAATATCGGTACTCATACGGCGTAGTCTGCTTTTTCAAAACAAAATCGGGCCAAGTCTCAGGCAACTCCATACGCTCCCCGCTCCATGTTTTCATCGCCGAGCAAGCCTCTCGTAAATAAGTATGGAACGCATAACAAATAGCCACCGAGCTGCTGCCTCTCAACGTGAGAATACCGTTTTTAGCCTCTACCTCGAAAGTCTCTTTCCCATTCTCAGGAGCTATCTCCTCCAACTGTATATCGGCCGCTCTCTCCCCGATTTGCCGCTCGATTAAATCAAAAGCGGGTTGTATTATGCCGTCTTTCTCGACCGAAGACGAGTTACAAGCACACAGTACGATACAAAAAAGCACAAACAAACTACTTGATATGTGGTATTTCATGGAATTATTTTTTTAATTAAACCTATTACCGAATAAAAATCGTGTCATGAACCACTTACAGACCCGATATTCTATAATATCTCTTGTAAGAACAGAAGCAACTCACGACACGATTTTCATGAACCTATACTCTATCTATCACTTTATGATAAGTTTCTGTATCGCTTTATCAACAACGATCAAATAAACACCTTCTTCTATCGGCAATTCCAAAGCCGAATGATTGGCTATGATTCCTTCATAAACCAATCCGCCGGTCATACTGTACACCTTAGCGGTAGCAGCTTTATCCAACCCCGTTGCATAAACGATATTCCCATTATTCCAAATGCGAACAACATCTTTTACATTTCCTGTGATACCACTCAAAGAAGAGTACTCTACGGCTCCCACCGAAGGAGTAGCAGGACGCGCATTACCCAATTGATCGACCGTGGGAATCTCCACGCCATCTACCACGGCGATACCTGCACCCGAAGCAATACTGTTTTCTGCAATCATCGCAACCTTCATATCGCCCGAAAGAACACTCGTCTGGTGATTATAGCTCTCATCTCCCTCGTCCCACGGATTTTGTTCGGTAGCGGCGAAAATGACATCGCTATCGAAATTAACGGCTTTATTCGAACCGTCGGCAAAAAAACCGTCAGAAGCAGCTACGTATAAATTGTTCTTGCAAACCGGTAATACAGTTTGGGGCAAAGGTTGGTTATTAGCATCGACTTGTCCCGCCATATAAAAGGCAACTATATCGAATCTCGATTCGTCGTCCATCCACGTATTGCTATAATTTTCAGCAAACAAATTGTTCACGAAAGTAGGCTCCATAGTAGTGGTAGCCTTCGACCATACGCAAAGCGCACCACCGTTGCTTCCCAAATTACCGACAAACGTACAATTTACAATAACCGGAGAAAAAACATCAACAGCGGTCGCTGTCTGCATATAAATAGCACCACCACGATCGTCTGCTATATTATTGGCAAATGTAGAATTAGCAATATAAACACGGGGAGAAGGATTCTTTGCCGTCGCATTTACACCTATGGCGCCACCCGCTGCCCCTTCATTTTCCACGAAAGAACAATTTTCAACACGCAATTCCGAATCTCCATAAGCACAAACAGCACCGCCTCCATAAGAAGCACCGCATCTGTTTTTGAGGAATAAGGAATTTTTCAAAAAAGCATTGGAACCACTCACCCTTATCACGCCGCCATTATTGACTTTACTGCTAAGAGGTTCGTAATTATTCGAAAACTGACAGTTATTAGCATTCAGTGTCGAATTGCCACTCAATCGGATAGCAATATTCTTAAAACCGTCGATGATAAGATCGTTTAATGAAATCTCAGATGCTTCACCGACCGTAAACAACGATTCCAACCCTTTTATGGTTACTCGTTTTCCATTCTTTTTATTGATACCGTTAAAAGTTAGTTTCTTTCCTTTGATGGCAATACCGGTTCCTTCACCGTAATCCAACACTTCTCCATCGAAATTAAACTCGATGACACTGCCCGATTCGGCATGTTCAATCACATACACCAACCCACCGGCTGCTACCGGGTCCATGTCGGCCGTCGTTACTTCCAAAGTTTGTGCAAACATCGTACTTGTACACAATGCAAGTACACACGTTAAAAATGTAACCTTCTTCATAATAATTTAAAAATTTAATGGTTAATATAGATATTTAAAACTGCTATTCTGATAAGCATTAGAAACTCGAATAACATAAAGTCCATTTCGAGAACCTTCCGGTAAAACTATATTCGTTGCATTATCTACATTTTGTGTCTTTACCAATTTTCCCGATATGTCATAAATATTCACCTGAGACGTTGTTTTGAGATTACTAAGCGAAAAACCGTCGGCACTCCTGATAAGGTTTATTTCCTGCAAAGAAGTAGCGTCATACACTGCACTCCCCTCGGCTTCGATAGTAACGAATACAGGTAAATGATCCGATACATCTGAAAGTGTCAGACCCGGTTCTTCGGTAACGACACCCGTCTCCGTGGTTGTATATTTAAGAGAATCATCGGGTCGATAAGAGATAATCATATCTATGCACGACGTAGGGTCCTTAGCCGGGTAGGTATATAGAGCCGTATTGTTCAGTATCGAAAATCCATACTCTTTGAAAGTCACCATTGCCCGATAAGTAGGCTGAGCATTGAAGTCGCCAGCGATAAAGACAGTCTTATCACTTTGCCGTGCAAAGCGGATAGCCCATTCTGTCGCAGTATCTCGGTCATCGGCATTAAGAGAATAATGCGTACAAAGGAAATAGAAGTTGTCAAATTCGGCAATGAGAAAACCGCGGGACTCCTTGTCTTTCGAAGTATCCGATGGGGCAAAAGACTGGGTTTTCACCGATATAGGTTCTGTCTTCGATAAAATACCTATGCCATAATAAGTCCCCACCAAAGCAAAAAACTGCGAATGCATGCCAGTAGATTCGGCCAGTTCGCTTAAATAATCATGATTAAAGATACCTAACGAACGGTTATCGACTTCTTGCAAAGCCACGATATCGGGATTTTGCGTATTGATAATGGTAGCAATATCGGCCAACCTCGATGAGGTCATACTATGACCTTTAATGTTATAAGAAAGTAACTTCGTCGTTCCAGCCGATATAGAACCAGTACATAAACTTATAAACAAAATCAATATCGATAATATAAATACCCTTTTCATAACAAGAAATTAATATTTTACATACTCCAATTCTGTCACAATAGGCAAGTGGTCGGATAAAACAGACTGAACGGTTTGAGTTCTCACAATTTTCCACCCCTGTTTAGGTCTGGCGAAAATATAATCTATCTTTCTCTTGGGGTTCCAAGCGGGAACAGTAAAATCGTAATCGGTTGCCAAAAACCAATTTTCCAACATATTATACTTAATTTCCTTTGACGAAGGAGCTGTATTAAAATCTCCTCCTAAAACCACAGGGTATCGATAATCATTGAAATACTCGGTAATAAAAGCGGTCTGTGCTTCTCTCGTCTTTGGCAACTGATAATCCAAATGTGTCGATGCAAAACAAATCGTATCTTCGCCTATTTCAAACAGACCCTCTAACAGAGCTCTACGTTCTTGCGCTTTATTGGGCCACGGCAAAAAAGTTTTCTTCGTATCGATATAAGGGTATCGGGAAAGGATTCCTATACCATAATATCCACCCTTATAATCGATTGTTTTCCCATACACGCCAAACATCTTTGTAAAATATGCCAATTCCGAAATATAGTCACGCCCGATTTGATGCGGAGCTCTCTCTCCTCTATCGGTTTTACAATCTATTTCCTGCAACGCAACGAAATCGGGATTGAAAGACTTTATATGCGAAGCCAGTTCCTCCAACGATGCCAATTCTCCAAAACGAATATTATAGGTCATTACCTTTATTCTCAAAGTGTCTTGTGCATATACGTTTCCAAACTGGTATAAAAACACGACAATCAAAAGATATTTAAATGCTTTCATTTTCTACGGTTTTGAAATTTTCAACACAGAAATAATAGGGAGATGATCGGATGCATTTACCCCCGTAACGACAGTATGAGAAACAACATTAAAATATTCCAAAGGCCTGTAAGCGATATAGTCTATTTCCCGATTGGGCGCATTAGAAGGAATTGTAAAATTTTTCGGATCTGTATTCGTCCTGACAAATCCGGCAGCTTCCAACTTGCCGATAATCGAATTATCCGGTTTCGAATTAAAGTCCCCTCCTAAAATAATAGGAAAGTCGCTTTTAGAAGAAAGTTCTTCCATCATAACGGGGAATTGTCTATCCCTTTCCGCCTGAGTAACGGATAAATGGATTACCGCCAAATAAACATCGATTCCATTGAACTTTATCTTGGCTGTCCCCAAAACGTTACTTCCCGTAATAGTCAGTCCATCTATCTCTTTCGGGAGATCATGATTTACGATTTCGCTCATTTGAAAAGAAGAAAGGATAGCTGCACCATAAGCCCCGCCCTGAAAATCTTTTTGTTTGAAAAAATAATAATACGGATAACCGGCCAATTCTGCCAATTCTTTAGCCTGATCCACACCCAAACTTCTTGTCGTTTTATAATCTACCTCTTGCAACAAAACTACATCTGGCTTTTTGCTTTTTATCACATTCGCAACGTTATTCACATCTGCGGTTGTTGTTTCACCCGATACACCATAATAGGGTGCACAGTGTTTTATGTTATAACTCATCACGACCAGGTTTTCTTTGGGTTCAGTGTTACCACCCCAACCGGCATCTCCTTGCGGTTCATTGGCTTTACTACAACCCATAAAAACCGCACTGATACTCATCATCAATATAAACACACGTTTCATCGTAATCATATTTTATAGTTCATTAATATCCACACTATTAGGATTCTAATAGTGTGGATTAGAAATTCAACTTATTCCGGCCAACCGGGATTTTGACCCAACAGAGGATTTTTCATTCTTTCCTCATAAGGCACAGGCCACAAATAATGCATAGCCGGATCGAAATAACGGGGACCTCCTTCTGCTCTCGATTTTTCGTAAATCACATCGCCGAATTCATCGACTCCGGTATCGGGATAAGGATTAGCGCCCAAATCGTTCATACAAACGGTTAGACTAGGCCCTGTAATAGCCCGACCAAAACGCAATTCACCTTCTCTCCAACGCATTATATCTGCATATCGCATACCGTCGAACGAAAGCTCGATACGTCGCTCTCTCTTTATTTCGGTCCACAAATCGAGATTCCACTGTTGCAGCTCCTTCAAATCCATTCGATGCATACCCACTCGATCTCTCAAACGATTAATAGTCTCATCGATTTCAGTTTGGGTCAATGTCCCGTTCATCTTATAAAGAGCTTCTGCATAAATCAAAAGAACCTCTGGATAACGAATTACGTTCAAATTGGTGTGAGACCTGTTGGCATTTCCGGCAATACTTATCTCGTTGTATTTTTTGAAATAAAAGCCGGTTATCCCGTTAGCTCCGTTCCGTCCGGGTTGTAACGACGAGAAGCGTGGTAACTGAAATATATCGTTCGGCCGGCGATATTCGGCATCTCCATCGTCACCGCCACCCCATTGATCACCGGGAGTAAACAACGTCATTCTCATTCTCGGATCCCTGTTTTGGAAATAATCGGCATAATGTTCCTCAGGATACTTATACAGAGGTGACGTTTTTATATCTGTACGTTTATAATACTCCAATCCCGGCTTAGCTGGCATACCATCGATACATAAATAAGCATCGACCAACGTTTTGGTAGGATTAAATCGAATAAAATCCACCGGCGAACAAGTCTCGTTCGACATGTTATTATTGCGAATATCATTCACATAGATACTGGAAATAATTGCTTCGTTATTATCTGGATTATTCTCTATATCTCCTTCGAGATGATACAATTTTTCATAATCATAAAGATCGTAGGGGCCATTGTCTATAATCTCTTTGGCAGCTTTGGCAGCAATATCATAACGTTCGTTTTGAAGGGCGATACGTGCTTTCATCGCCAAAGCTCCCCAGCGGTCTATACGACCTACATTATCTCCCGTTTGCCTTTCATGAGGTAATTTCGAAGCAGCCCAATCCAAATCGGTCATTAAGCTATCGATAACTTCACTTCGTGGAGTACGAGGTCCATAAGCTCCTTCGGACGTAATAACATGGTTAATCCAGGGAACATCTCCAAAAAAAGTCGTCAACATAAAATATACCCACGACCTTATGACCTTCACCTCGGCGGCATAGACATCTTTAACATCTTGGTCGATTTCGGCCCGATTGTAATTATCTAGGAAATTATTGCAAGTGTGAATATGTCCGTAAGAATATCTCCAATACGAAGTAAAGGGGAACCCATCGGTATAAGCATGTTTCCCTCCCGATACTTTTGAAAGTCCGCTGTTTTTATCACCCCATATTACAGTTTCGGCCGTAGACTCTGCCCATTTAATCAACAACTCATATTCAAATGTTTCATAACAAGGATACAATGCCGCGCGCAACTGCTCCTCCGTCTTCCAATAAGTTTCGGAAAATGCTGTTGTATTGGTTGAAAAAGAATAAATTGTATTATGATGAGATTATTTTTTGCTCGGAAGAAAACAGTTCTACAGAAAAATTGGATATCTGTCTAAAAAATCATCGTTACATGAAACCAACAATGATGCCAACGGCAAAAAAGCCGCAATATATTTAATCGTTTTCATATTCAATGGTATTTATTAAAATGAAAGAACTAAACCGAATACGTATGTCTTTACTTGGGGGTAAACATCGCCCGAAGATTCCCGTACTTCCGGATCATAAGCACCGAAATATTTAGTGAATGTCAGTAAATTATCTGCCGACGCATACAATCGCAACCCCTCTATTTTCCATCGATTAAGAAGTTTTTTGGGAATAGAATAACCCAATTGTACATTTTTCAAACGCAAATACGAAGCATCTTCTTTCCAATAATCACTGAATAATAAATTATGAGATTGAGCTTGATACAGTCTAGGATATGTGGCATCGGGGTTGTTAGGAGTCCAGCGATCCAAATGTTCTACCTTAGGAATAGAATAATCGTTGATAAAACAGTGACGGGCTTCATCTGACAGATAACCATTTACTTTCCCCACTCCTTGGAAATAAAAACTAAAATCCCAATCTCTCCATTGCAACTGGCCTCTCAATGAATAGGAATAATGCGGATACGGATCGCCAAATACAACCTTATCATATTCATCTATTTCTCCATCTGGAATTCCACCGGGTCCAGAAATATCTCGATATTTAATATCTCCCGGTTGTGTTATAGCTTCTGCCGCTTTTGGAATAGCGAACTTAGGATTAATATACTTTCCATTACTATCGACACCGCCAAAGTCATCAATCTGCGCCAAACCATCGGTCAAATAACCATAATAAGCGTCGATAGGATCTCCTTCTCTACGAATGTTATTGGTTAATCGAGGTTCACTCGTTCCTAAATCGACAATTTTATTCTTGGCATCAGAAAGATTGAATAGCAAATTATATTTCACTTCTCCAATCTGGTCTCGCCAACCGATTTCAAGCTCCCAACCTTTATTTTCGATTTTACCCATGTTTTCATAAGGCAAATTAGCCGTTCCGGTGATTCCTACGACCGTAGGATAAACAGGTTTCACCAATGCATCGATATTATCTTTCTTAAACCAATCGAAAGAAGCGGTCAACCTATTATTAAAGAAAGTCAAATCTACACCGACATTCAACATTCTTATCGTTTCCCACTTGATATTGGCATTTCCCAATTTACTTTGTTGAAAACCGATATTCTGTTTTCCTCCGATCGGATAACTTTCTCCCGAATCAATAGGAGTCAAATATGGATAATAATCGCTACCCACATTCTGATTTCCTAATTCACCCCAAGAAGCCCTCAGTTTACCGGAACTCAACACAGGTTCTGCAAACTGCATAAATTCTTCTCTGGAAAAATTCCAACCAGCCGAGAAAGATGGAAAATATCCCCAACGATTATCCCTAGCGAAGCGAGAAGTACCATCGATACGCATATTCGCTTCTACCAAATACTTTCCATCAAACGCATAATTCACACGGCCGAAATAAGAGCGTAAAGCCCAAGAACTCTTCGTACCGCTATTCGTAATATCCTCGGTCCCTGCATCGATCACATAAATGCCATCAAATGGTATTTTCTTACGACTCGCGCTTAAACTACTGAAATTATACCACTCTTGCGAATATCCCAACAAAGCCCCGATCTCATGTTTATTGATCTGCTTCTGAAAATTCAATGTTAACTGTAAGGTTTGAGTCAAAGCATCTTGATGTGCTTGGCTCACCGAATTTCTCATATTTTTATTAGCAGGATCGGGAGTCCCGTCTGAAAAATATTCCGGTAACGTAGGAGTAAACTTATCGGTTTCTCTGAAATAATAGTTCGCAGCATATTGCCCTCCTAAATTCAAACCGTCGATTATACGCAAATCCGCACTCACGATAGTATTCAATGTACGAGATTTTCTCTTTTCCTCTCCACCTTCTTTGGCTACATAAACAGGATTATTTATACTCCCGCTGGACCAATATTCGGTGTCTTCCCATAATCCCATCTCATTTTGTTGTTGCCATTTCACCGGTAACAGCGGAGACATACGTTGGGCTAAACGAAATACACCACCAGTACCCGAAAATCCGGACGCATTACGGTAATAATCGACAAAACTGACATTCCCGTTTATTTTCAATCGATCGAAAACCTCTGTATTCACATTGATTCTTGCATTGTGCCGTTTTGTTTTAAATGCATCACCCACAACCAATCCATCTTGATCTAAATAACCGTAAGACATAAAATAGCTGCTTTTCTCGCTTCCACCTCTTACACTTACCGAGTGACTCGTTTGCAACGCATGTTTCTTAAAAATTTCATTCACCCAATCTGTGTTCGAATATTCATTGGGATACATTCCCGAATCATATTTTTCAAAAGCATCCACATCATAAGGTCTGGAAAAACCGGCGGCAGACATTGCCTCGTTAGACAACTCCATATACTGCCGGCCTGTTACCAATTCCGGCAAAGCGGTAGGTGTTTGCATACCCACATATCCCGAATAGGTCAATGTAGCCTTCTCCTTTCGTTTGCCCTGCTTGGTTGTAATCAAAATAACCCCGTTGGCCGCACGAGCTCCGTAAATAGCGGCAGATGCAGCATCCTTCAAAACCGACACACTCTCTACATCATTGGGATTCAATAAATTCAAATCTCCACCCGAAACTCCGTCAATCAATATAAGAGGTGCGGTACTACTATTTATGGTACTGACACCACGAATCGTTATCGAAGGCACGGCTCCGGGCTGCCCCGATGAAGACGTAATGCTCACACCCGGCAATAAGCCTTGTAACCCCGCACTGACATTAGCGACGGGACGGTTTTCCAATTCATCTCCTTTTACCATAGATACGGCCCCGGTTACGTTCACCTTCTTCTGTACGCCATAACCGACGACCACCACATCGTCCAAAGAAACAGAACTCTCCATGAGAGAAACATCTAACACCCCGGCCTGCAATACCTCTTTTTTCGTTTCCTTATATCCGACATAAGAAAATTTCAAAGTACTACCCACGGGTGCGTTTAACGAATATTTACCGTCCAAATCGGTACTGGTTCCTTTCGATGATCCCTCTACGGCAACAGACGCTCCGATAATAGGCTCGCCGGTCACTTGATCTACGACAGTACCTTTGACCGATACGATTTGTTGCTCTTTCGATGCAGCTCCCGAACTGTCTTGTTCCTTTTGATTGTATAAAAGAACACTATTATCCAAGAAACGGAATCCGACATCTGTACCCTTAAATAGTTGGGTCAGCGCCGTCTGCAAACTCACATTTTCGACCTTCAAGGAAACGGTCTTGTTCGGGTCTACAAATTCCTTACTATATGCCACATTTACAACAGCTTGCTCCTTTATCTGTTCCATCGCTTGTTTCAATGTAACATTCTGAATGTTTAACGAGATTTTCTGTTGCTGAGCATAAGCAACCCACGGAAAAGCAAGACAAAGCCCTCCTACCACACACCACTTTCTGATGTATGGAAAAACGTATTTTTCCAGCATAAATTTTGAGTGTTTGTTAAGTTATTAGACTAATTATTTTTCTTTCACAGCATATACATTCTCCGATATTTCATTAAACTTAATTGGGGTAATGGCAGACATCATTTCAAAAATACCTGACAAATTGTTTAGCTTGCAGGTGAAATTATATGTGAACGCAGCTATCTTTTCACTGCGGATATCAAAAGAAACATCAAATTGCCGAGACAATGTAGTCAAGACCTCTTCCAAAGGAGCATTTCTGAATATCAATTTATTTTCCTTCCAAACAGAAGCATCTTTATAATACTCGTTCTTCATGACTTTACAAAGCCTACTTCCTTTTTCATAAATTGCAGTCTGGCCGGGAGCCATCTGATATGTTCCCGATTTTTCTGCATACGGATAACTTATCACTATACCCCCTTCGTCCAACGTGGTCGTAACCACCGAATCCGTAGGATATCCCGATACGTTAAAACTCGTTCCCGTTACACGGATATTCATTTCGTCTGCCTGTACCATGAACGGTTTAGATATATCCTTCTTTACTTCAAAATAAGCCTCGCCTACTAACGATACTTCTCTTTTATCCTTCGCAAATTGCTCTGGATAAACCAACTTCGAGTCTGCATTCAACCACACTCGCGTTCCATCTTCGAGCAATACGACCAATCGTTCTCCCTTCAAAGAACAAACCTCTTTATAGACAGGCTTCGATAAATCGATATTCTGATAAGCCAAATATCCGACATTCAACAATACCAATGCAATGGCACAAGCCCATTTACAAACCGTCCAGACATTTCGTCTTTCGCTTCGACCTATTCTCTGCGCCAAACTTTCATATACGCCGAATTTATCGAAATCCGGCACATCGCATCCTCCCATTGGCAAAGATTCGGCATTTAACAGCCGGTTTATATCTTTGTCGATATGCCCGGATATATATTTCAATATCTCAGAATCGGTCCGATGTCGTTTTCTAAAATGCATGTTTCATTGGCTTTCATTATATAATACTATATAAATTTCAAAAAGTATTATATACAGATCTTACATTAACTTATTTTAAGCATTACATCAAAAGGGAAATAGCACACTTACGAACAATCTCCTTTATCTGTTTCAGAGACTGGCTATACTGGAATTTTATTGTATTGACAGAAAGATTTAGCTTATCTGCAATTTCTTGGTTAGAATACTTTCCCGAAATTTTCAAAGAAAAAATCTTCCTCCTTTGAGGAGACAACTGTTCGATAGCATGGCGCACCAAGTCCAATTGCTCTTTATCCATATCCTCATCGTCTTGGTTGCCCCCGTCTATACGCTCCAATAACTCCAAACAATCGTCCAAAACAAAGATATGATTCTTGGGATCGCGAAGGATAGTAAGTAAATCGTTTTTTAAAACGGTAAATAAAAAATGATTCAATGGGCGACTCTCATCGAGAGAGGTTCGTTTAATCCAAACTTTCATGAAAAGATTCTGCACAGCATCTTCTGCCAGTTCTTTATTACACAAATATTTAAACGCAAGTCTATACACCTGTTCCGAATAAGTGTCATAAAGAATGGTAAAAGCTAACTGGTTACCCTGTTTTAACTGATGGGTTAAAGCGCTATCGTCCATTTCCTATTAATAGAATTCTAAGAGCATTGCAAGATTGAAAAAAATATTGAAATAGCAAAAGAATTTCGATTAAAATAAGTTTGATATAATATTACATCTATATGAAAAATTATTATATAAATCCATTGTCCATATGGCTTTCGATCCAATATTCACGTTATATTTGTAGGACAAATTATACCCAAATGAATTACTTAGAAACAGAGAGATTAATATTACGACCATTTGCAGAACAAGACACAGAATCTCTGTTCATCATTCTTAGCGACGTAGAGGTAAACGCTTTTCTCCCCATGTTTCCATTAAAGGACATCGAAGAAGCAAAAACATATCTTCACGAGAAACATACGGCAATTAATTCGGGGAAAACCCTGTTTTACTACGCTATTTGTTTGAAAGGTAACAATATACCTATCGGATATATCCATGTAAGCGGCGGTGATAGCTACGATCTAGGTTATGGACTAAGAAAAGAATTTTGGCACAAAGGTATATGTTCGGAAGCCTGCCGAGTAGTCATTGAAAAACTAAAACATATCGAAATACCCTATATCACGGCCACACACGACGTAAACAATCCAAGAAGCGGAAGGGTGATGCAAGCCATCGGTATGAAATACCGATATTCCTATAACGAATTGTGGCAACCTAAAAACAAATGGGTTACATTTCGAAT
>ENA-ORRW01002646-ORRW01002646.1-human-gut-metagenome-genome-assembly--contig:-NODE-2646-length-14326-cov-2.291430_pt1 | contig 14326 bp, 10 predicted proteins | sample MGYA00242183_ERZ509150 | MGnify/ENA primary metagenome ERZ509150 (study PRJEB26280, sample SAMEA2338639) | human gut metagenome | biome: human gut; feature: human-associated habitat; material: faeces... | reverse complement strand
GCCCTGCCTCTGCGTTTCGCGGAGTTCGGGACTGTGTACCGTTATGAACAAAGCGGTGAGCTGCACGGTTTGACAAGAGTACGTGGTTTTACGCAGGATGATGCCCACCTGTTCTGTCGTCCCGATCAGCTGAAAGACGAGTTTTTGAAGGTGATGGATATTATCTTTATTATCTTTAAGGCTTTGGATTTTGAAAACTTTGAAGCACAGATTTCTCTGCGCGACAAGGTAAACCGGGATAAATATATCGGTTCGGAAGAAAACTGGGAGAAAGCCGAAAGCGCTATCATCGAAGCTTGTCAGGAAAAAGGCTTGAAAGCCAAGATTGAATATGGCGAAGCTGCTTTCTACGGTCCTAAACTGGACTTTATGGTGAAAGATGCCATCGGTCGCCGTTGGCAGTTAGGTACGATCCAGGTTGACTATAACCTTCCGGAACGCTTCGAACTGGAATATACGGGTGAGGACAATAAGAAACACCGTCCTGTTATGATCCACCGTGCACCGTTCGGCTCTATGGAACGTTTCGTTGCCGTGCTGATCGAACATACGGGTGGTAAGTTCCCGCTGTGGCTGACTCCGGACCAGGTGGCGATCTTGCCGATCAGCGAGAAGTTCAACGATTATGCTTATGAGGTAAAACGTCAGCTCGAAGCCGAAGATCTGAGCGTTCTGGTTGATGACCGTAATGAGAAAATCGGTCGTAAGATCCGTGATACAGAATTGAAACGTATCCCTTATATGCTCATTGTTGGAGAGAAAGAAGCAGAAAATAATGAAGTTTCTGTAAGAAAACAGGGCGAAGGTGATAAAGGTTCGATGAAAATTACTACCTTTGCAGCGCTTTTGAAAGGTGAGGTAGAGGATCAGATGAATCACTGGAAGAAAGATAATAATTAATTAACTAATAACGAGGAGAATAAATCTTTTTGAATGAAGAATGACAATCTGAAAGAACAGTATAGAATCAACGAACGTATTCGTGTTCGTGAAGTTCGTTTAGTAGGTGATAACGTAGAACAGGGAGTTTATCCTACTTCTCAGGCATTAAAGATGGCTGAAGATCAAGGGCTCGATCTGGTTGAAATTTCACCGAATGCTGCGCCCCCCGTTTGTAGAATTACTGATTATCAGAAATTCCTTTATCAACAGAAGAAGCGCCAGAAGGAACAGAAGGCGAAATCTGTGAAAGTGATCGTGAAGGAGATCCGTTTCGGGCCTCAGACAGATGATCATGATTACAACTTCAAGTTGAAACATGCCAAGGGATTTTTGGAAGAAGGAGCAAAAGTAAAAGCATATGTGTTCTTTAAAGGACGTTCCATTCTTTTCAAAGAGCAAGGAGAGGTATTGTTGCTTCGTTTTGCCAATGACTTGGAGGAATACGGAAAGGTAGAACAATTGCCGGTACTGGAAGGTAAACGTATGATCATCATGCTGACACCGAAGAAAGCCGGAGCTGCCGCCGCTTCCAAACCTGCCGTTTCAAAACCGGTAGTGAAGAAGGTGGTCGTGACTCCCAAGCCCAAGACTGAAGAGTCTGAATGATAAGGAAAGAAACCACCCGCTAAAGGGTGTAAAGTTTAATAATTAAAATATATTGGAAAATGCCTAAGATGAAGACTAATTCCGGTGCCAAAAAAAGATTCGCTCTTACCGGAACAGGTAAAATCAAAAGAAAACACGCTTTTAAAAGTCACATTCTGACAAAGAAGACTACAAAGCAGAAGAGAAATCTTACTCACACAGGTTTGGTTGCCAGTGTGGACGTAAGCAACGTTAAGCAGTTGCTTGGTTTGAAGTAATCTTTTTTAATTAAGCGAGTTTTACAAGATTTTTATTAACCGAATGTATTTAGCAAATAAGATCATCCGATAGTGATGACGCTAGCATTCAAAACAGATTAGTATTATGCCTAGATCAGTAAATCATGTTGCTTCAAGAGCAAAAAGAAAACGGATTTTAAAACTTACCCGTGGTTACTATGGTGCACGTAAGAACGTGTGGACCGTTGCTAAAAATACCTGGGAAAAAGGTTTGACTTATGCATTCCGTGACCGTCGTAACAAGAAACGTAACTTCCGCGCATTGTGGATTCAGCGTATCAATGCTGCCGCACGTCTGGAAGGAATGTCTTACTCTCGTCTGATGGGAGCTTTGCATGCAGCAGGTATCGAAATCAACCGTAAAGTTCTTGCCGACTTGGCTATGAACCATCCGGAAGCTTTCAAAGCAATCGTTGCTAAAGTGAAGTAATTGACATTATAGAGCAATTGGAAAAAGAGTTCCTGAATGGAGCTCTTTTTTTTATGTCAAAAGTTTGGTGGTTTCATTCCTATTGCATATCTTTGTGATAAGAAAAATGAGTTAGCCGCACATGTTCGATTGGGAAACTCATCAGTTTATTTTAATTCCGAGACACAGCTCTTGTCGTCAATGGCGGGCCGCACCCTTCGGGGCATGCTTAGCACGGCGGATTACAAAGGTGGCAAAGCACTCAAATCCTGTCATACGGAGTTTGTTCATATCTACGGTGCGGCTTTCTTTACATAGGAGGATATGTCAGAACAGGCATATCCTCTTTTTTGTGCCCCGTCAAGCATAGTTTTAGACGGTGTAACGCTATGGGTTAGGGAGCTAAAGCATAGCTTTTTGTTTGAAATAGGAGCTTGTCCGTTTTTTCTTCGTATATTTACCCTCCAAGAATTAAACACACTAAACTAAATATTTATGTTACTGCCAAAACAGTCTCGCAATTATGTAACCGGGCTGGCTGCCGCTTGCTCGTTGCTATTGATTGCCTGCTCTCCGGAGGAAGTCCGGCAGGTCAATCTTATTCCCAAACCGGAACAGATGACAATGACCGGAGGAACTTTCACGGTCGATAGTCTCGCGTTATTTGGCGGGCAATCTTCCCGGAATATCAAAACAGTGATCGATGAAGCCTGGTCCGGTAACCCGGAAGGTTATCAGTTGGATGTGACGCCGGGAGGAATCGACCTGCGTGCCGGTTCGCCGGACGGTCTGTTCTATGGGATGCAGACGTTACGCCAACTCTATGCCGGAGGAGAGGTCCCATGTGTTTCGATCCGGGATAATCCTCGTTTTGGGTATCGGGGATTGCATCTGGATGTATCCCGTCATTTCTTCTCCAAAGAGGAAGTGATGAAATTGCTGGATGTGATGTCTTTTTACAAGCTGAACACCTTGCATATGCATCTGACGGATGCCGGAGGATGGCGTATCGAGATAGACAAATATCCGAAACTTACTTCTGAAACGGCCTTCCGCACCGAATCTGATTGGCGGAAGTGGTGGGACGGCCGCGACCGTAAGTATCTGCCGGAAGGGACGCCGGGTGCTTACGGCGGTTACTATACGAAGGAGGACATCCGGGAGATCGTGAAACATGCGGCTTCCAAACATATAAACATAATACCGGAGATCGAATTTCCGGGGCATTCGGAAGAGGTCCTGATGGCCTATCCTGAACTGAGCTGTTCGGGAAAGCCTTACCAGAACGGCGATTTTTGTATCGGTAACGAGCAGTCGTTTACATTCATGGAAGACGTATTGGCGGAGGTGATCGATCTTTTCCCGTCCGAATATATCCATGTCGGTGGCGATGAAGCCGGGAAGTCCGCCTGGAAGAAATGTCCGAAATGCCAGGCTTTGATGAAGGAAAAAGGAATGAAGAACGTGGACGAGCTTCAGAGTTACATGATTCACAGGGCTGAGGAGTTTCTGAATTCGAAAGATCGCAAGCTGATCGGTTGGGATGAGATTCTGGAAGGCGGCCTGGCTCCGGAGGCGACCGTCATGTCATGGCGGGGAGAAGACGGTGGAATCAAATCGGCCCGGATGGGGCATGATGTGGTGATGACGCCGGGTAATTATATGTATTTGGATTTCTATCAGGCCGATCCTAAGACACAACCGTATGCCATCGGTGGCTATACGCCGATAAAGAAAGTGTATAGCTATAATCCCGTCCCGGCAGATTCGTTGACGGCGGAGGAATGCCGGCATATTTTGGGTGTGCAGGCCAATACCTGGACCGAGTATATCCAGACACCCGAACATCTGGAATATATGATGTTCCCGCGTGCCCTTGCCGTAGCCGAGATAGGATGGACGCCGCAGGAATTACGGACATGGGAAGATTTCAAACCTCGCATGAATGCTCATATCTCCAAATTGCAGGGAATGGGGATCCGTACTTTTACCCTTTCGGACGAACTGGAGGTGACCATGCAGGTCGATACCGCAGGCAGAAAGATAGAAGTTATACTGGATGCCGAGAAATATCCGGCGGAAGTCCGCTACACGACGGATGGTTCGACTCCGGTTGCATCTTCCGCTTTATATGCCGGACCGATTATCGTGAGAGATTCAGCTTATATCAAAGCTGCTATTTTCCGGGACGGAGTTCTTCAGGGAACGCCGACGGAAAAGAAAGTGGATTATCATCGGGCCATCAATAAGCCTATACATTATAATAGTAAGCTCTACGAAGGCTATATGGCCGGAGGAACGAACGCCTTGTTGGACGGCTATCGGGGCGGCCTGACTTATCTGGACGGACGTTGGCAAGGTTATTTGGATGACCTGGACTGTGTGATCGATATGGAAGAGGAAACGGATATCCATAAAGTGTCCATTCGTTTCATGCAACTGACAGGTCCGGGTGTGTTCCAGCCCGGACAAGTGGAGTTGTTGACTTCGGAAGATGGTGAAAACTTTATTTCCCGCGGGATTGTTCCGACAACGGTTCCGGCTGATGATCCGGACCTCCTGTTCCAAGAATATACGTTCGACGGTAACTGGAAAGCCCGTTATGTCCGTTTGAAAGCGCCGAGGGCGAATCCCGGTTTTATTTTTGCGGATGAGATCGTTGTTTGGTAAATTAAAAATTAAGAATTAAGAATTAAAAAATATGAAGGTATTGTTGTTTTCTTTTTTGCTGGTTTCTGCGCAACAGCCGGTAGATTATGTGAATCCGTTTATCGGGACAAGCAACTACGGGACGACCAATCCCGGTGCGATTTGCCCCCAGGGAATGATGAGTGTCACCCCCTTCAATGTGATGGGGTCGAAAAGTAATAAGTTTGACAAGGACAGCCAATGGTGGTCCACGCCTTATTCGGCGGATAATAATTTCTTCACTGGTTATGCGCACGTCAATCTGAGCGGTGTCGGTTGTCCGGAGATGGGAAGCCTGTTGTTGATGCCTACCTCTGGGGAGCTGAATGTGGATTACCACGAATACGGTAGTGAATATAAGAACGAGGTGGCCCATCCCGGCTATTACAGTAATATCCTGACGAAATATAACATCAAGACGGAAGCTACCGCCTCCATGCGTACCGGCCTGACACGTTTTACTTTCCCGAAAGGGCAGGGGAATATCCTCTTGAATTTGGGTGAGGGGCTGACGAATGAAACCGGTGCGACCGTTCGTATGGTGAGCGATACGGAGATAGAGGGAAGCAAGTTGCTCGGTACGTTCTGCTATAACCCGCAGGCTGTTTTCCCGATCTATTTCGTGATGAAGCTCAGCAAAGCCCCCAAGCAGGCCGGCTACTGGAAGAAACAACGCGAGATGAAGGGAGTGGAGGCCGAATGGGATGCCTATTCCGGCAAATATAAATTGTACACGAAGTACGACCGTGAGATGAGCGGTGACGACATCGGTGTCTGGTTCAAGTATGATACCGAAGAAGACGAAGTGATCGAAGTAAAGATGGGTGTCTCGTTTGTCAGCATCGAGAATGCCCGCCTGAATATGAACACCGAACAGCCGGATTTCAATTTCGACAAAGTGCGTGCGGCAGCCGGCAAGATGTGGAACGACGATCTGTCGCGTGTGATGGTGGAAGGCGGGACGAACGACGATAAGACGATTTTCTATACCGCCATGTACCACCTGCTGATCCATCCGAACATCATCCAGGACGTGAATGGCGAATATCCGATGATGGAAAGCCTGAAAGTCGGCCATACTACCGGAAACCGCTATACGGTCTTATCGCTCTGGGACACCTACCGCAATGTCAGCACATTGATGACATTGCTCTATCCCGAAAAACAGCTCGACATCATCCGCACCATGATCGACATGTACAAGGAAAGCGGCTGGCTTCCGAAGTGGGAACTGTACGGACGCGAGACACTGACGATGGAAGGCGATCCGTCTATCCCTTATATCGTGGATGCTTATATGCGCGGTTTGCGCGATTACGATATCGAGACTGCCTACGAAGGGATGCGCAAGGGTGCTACTACTCCCGGAGAGTTCAACCTGCTCCGCCCGGACAATAACGACTATATGAGCAAAGGCTACGTCCCCTTGCGCGAACAGTATGATAATTCGGTTTCGCATGCCTTGGAATATTATATTGCCGACTGGAATCTCTCGTTGTTGGCAGATGCGTTGGGAAAGAAGGAAGACGCCAAGCTGTTCCGTGAGCGGGCTATGGGCTATAAGCATTACTATTGCAAGGAGTTCGGTACGCTTCGTCCCATCCTGCCCGACGGCACGTTCTATTCCCCTTTCGATCCGAAACAGGGGGAGAACTTCGAGCCGAGCCCCGGTTTCCATGAAGGAAACGCCTGGAACTACACGTTCTATGTCCCCCATGACATCAAAGGCCTTGCCAAACTGATGGGCGGTCAGAAGAAGTTTGTCGATAAGTTGCAGATGGTCTTCGACAAAGGGTACTACGATATGGCAAACGAGCCGGATATCGCCTATCCGTACCTCTTCAGCTATTTCAAGGGAGAAGCCTGGCGTACGCAGAAGCTGGTTCGCGAACTGTTGGGCAAATATTATCATAATGCTCCGAACGGACTTCCGGGTAACGACGATACGGGTACGATGTCTACCTGGGCGATCTTCTCGATGATGGGATTCTATCCGGCCTGTCCCGGTGACCTGGATTATGTTGTGACTTCTCCGACCTTCAACAAGGTGACGATCCGGCTGGACGAGAAGTTCTACCCGAAAGGCGAATTGGTGATCGAGTCCGCCCGCAAAACCCCGGAAGATATTTATATCAAAGAGGTGACAGCCGGCGGAAAGAAGCTGAAAGGGTATACGATTTCGCAAGACGAACTGGTGAATGCCGGGACATTGCGCTTTACGCTGGAAAACAAGCATTGATTTCCCCTCTCAATTTTATTTGAAATGGCATTTAAACGTTGAAAAACGGTTTCAAATTTTCTTGAAGCCGTTTTTCACTATTGAATCTCCGTTTCAATATTTCTTGAAGTGCCTTTTTAATGGTGAAAAACCGTTTCAAGAAAAATGGAGATGGGTTTCACCATTGAAAAATGGCTTCAAGAAAATTAGAAACGACTTTTCAACGTTTAAATGCCATTTCAAATATTCTTGAGACCTATAAATTATTATCTTTGCACACGTAAAAAAGAAAAACAGTTTAATCCATATTATATACAGTTTAATCCATATTATATAATGTATAGAACAAGAACATGTGGCGACCTGCGCCTCGCCGATGAAGGCTTGGTGATTACGCTGGCCGGCTGGGTACAGAAAACCCGTAAGATGGGTGGCATGACGTTCGTGGATATCCGCGACCGTTACGGTATTACGCAATTGGTGTTTAACCAGGAAGTGGATGCCGCTCTTTGTGAGAAAGCAAATAAGCTGGGACGCGAATATGTTATCCAGGTGACGGGAACCGTTCGCGAACGTTCCAGCAAAAATCCGAATATCCCTACCGGTGAGATCGAAATCATCGTTTCGGAACTGAATGTCCTGAATGCTGCCGTGACTCCTCCTTTCACGATTGAAGACGATACGGACGGGGGGGACGACCTGCGTATGAAATACCGTTATCTGGATTTGCGCCGCAACGCCGTCCGCAAGAACCTGGAACTGCGTCATCGTATGGCTTTCGAGGTGCGTAACTATCTGGATAAGCAAGGATTCCTGGAAGTCGAAACTCCGGTGCTGGTAAACTCGACGCCTGAAGGGGCGCGTGACTTTGTCGTGCCTTCCCGTATGAATCCCGGACAGTTCTACGCTTTGCCTCAGTCTCCGCAGACGTTGAAGCAGTTGTTGATGGTTTCCGGTTTCGACCGTTATTTCCAGATCGTGAAATGTTTCCGTGACGAAGACCTGCGTGCGGACCGCCAGCCCGAATTTACACAGATCGACTGCGAAATGAGCTTTGTGGAACAGGAAGACGTGCTGAACATTTTCGAAGGAATGGCCAAGCATCTGTTCAAGGTGATCCGGGGCATCGATATAAAAGAAGCTTTCCCGCGTATCAGTTGGTACGATGCCATGAAATATTATGGAAGCGACAAGCCGGACCTGCGTTTCGATATGAAGTTCGTCGAACTGATGGACATCATGAAGGGACACGGTTTCTCCGTATTCGATAATGCTGCTTATGTCGGCGGTATCTGTGCGGAAGGGGCGGCTTCTTATACGCGCAAGCAGCTGGATGCGCTGACCGAGTTTGTGAAACGTCCGCAGATCGGTGCAAAGGGCATGGTATATGCCCGTGTGGAGGCAGACGGCAATGTGAAGTCGAGCGTGGATAAATTCTATACCCAGGAAGTATTGCAGCAGATGAAAGAGGCCTTCGGTGCAAAACCGGGCGACCTGATTCTGATCCTTTCCGGCGACGATGCGATGAAGACGCGCAAGCAACTTTGCGAATTGCGTCTGGAAGTGGCCGGTCAGTTGGGCTTGCGTGACAAGAACAAGTTCGCCTGCCTGTGGGTGATCGACTTCCCGCTGTTCGAGTGGAGCGAAGAAGACCAGCGCTTCTATGCAATGCACCATCCGTTTACTTCTCCCAAACCCGAAGATATTCCTTTGCTGGACAGCGATACGGGAGCCGTCCGTGCGAATGCATACGACATGGTGATCAATGGTGTCGAAGTGGGTGGCGGTTCCATCCGTATCCACGACAGCAAGTTGCAGGATAAGATGTTCCAGTTGCTGGGCTTCACCGAAGAAAAGGCACAGGAGCGTTTCGGCTTCCTGATGAATGCCTTCAAATATGGTGCGCCTCCTCACGGTGGTCTGGCTTACGGTCTGGACCGTTGGGTCTCTCTGTTTGCCGGCCTCGATTCTATCCGTGACTGTATCGCGTTCCCGAAAAACAACTCCGGTCGCGATGTCATGCTGGATGCGCCCGGACAACTGGATGATTCGCAGTTGGAAGAATTATGCCTGAAAGTAGATATTAAGGAGTAATATACCGATAGGTCGATTTGCCGGTATGCTGGTGAATGGTTCACTGGCCTATTGGCAAATTGATTTATTTATAAATTATTGATTATGTTAAGGGTTAAGGATATACTGAAAGAAATCGAACAATACGCTCCGTTGCCATTGCAGGAGAGCTTTGACAATGCAGGTGTGCAGGTAGGCGATGTGAATCAGCCGGCTACCGGTGCACTTCTTTGCCTCGACGTCACCGAAGAGGTGGTGGACGAGGCGATAGAGATGGGGTGTAATCTGATTGTCTCTCATCATCCTTTGGCCTTTAAAGCCTTCAAATCCCTGACCGGTTCGACCTATATCGAGCGGTGCATGATGAAGGCCTGCAAGTATGACTTGGTGATCTATGCCGCCCATACCAATCTCGATAATGCGGCGGGAGGCGTGAACTTCCGTCTGGCGGAACTGATCGGGCTGGAAAATGTCCGTGTCCTGAGTCCCCAGAAAGGAGCTTTGCTGAAGCTGGTCACTTTCGTGCCGGAGGCCTATGCCGATTTGGTGAGGACGACCTTGTTCAATGCGGGAGCCGGAGCGATAGGCGACTATGATTCCTGTAGCTTCAGCCTGCCGGGGAGCGGGACTTTCCGTGCCGGCGAAGGGACGAACCCGTTCTGTGGCGAAATAGGCGAGTTGCATGTGGAGCCGGAAATCCGTATCGAAACGATATTACCCGCTTTCCGTAAGTCGACGGTGACGCGTGCGTTGCTTTCCGTCCATCCTTATGAAGAACCGGTATTCGATTTCTATCCTTTGGATAATGCCTGGAACCAGGTCGGTTCGGGGATAGTGGGAGAGTTGCCCGAAGAAGAGAGTGAATTGGGCTTCCTGCAACGGATCAAGGAGCTGTTCCAGGTGGGGTGCGTGAAGCATTCCGCCCTGACCGGCAAGCCGATACGCGAAGTCGCTTTATGCGGGGGGAGCGGCGCTTTCCTGATCAAAGACGCAATCAGTTACGGTGCGGACGTTTTCATTACGGGAGAGGCTAAATATAATGACTTTTACGATGTGGAAGACCGGATTCTGCTGGCGGTTATTGGTCATTATGAAAGTGAAGTCTGTACAAAAGATATCTTTTATAACATAATATCGAAAAAATTCCCTACCTTTGCGGTACATTTTTCGAATGTTAATTCAAACCCGGTAAAATATTTATAGAATGGCTACAGATAAACAATCAGCTGAAAAAGAGATTACAGTTGAAGAAAAGCTTTCTACGCTGTATCAGCTTCAGACGATGATGACTGAAATTGATAAGATCAAGACACTTCGCGGCGAACTTCCCTTGGAAGTACAGGACCTGGAAGATGAGATCGCTGGTCTGGAAACACGTCTTCAGAACTATCAGTCAGAAATTAAAGATTTTGAGAATGCTGTTGTAGAACAGAAACATAAGATTACGGAGTCAACCGGTCTGATTGAAAAATATAAAGCGCAGTTGGATAACGTGCGTAACAACCGTGAGTTCGACAACTTGTCAAAAGAAATAGAATTTCAGGGACTTGAAATCGAGTTCTCTGAAAAGAAGATTCGTGAATTCGGTGAAGCGATCAACCGTAAGAAAGAAGAGATCGCCGAACTGTCCGAAAGACTGGAAGGCCGTAAGGCTGATTTGGTTCAAAAGCAGGGCGAACTGGAACAGATCATTTCCGAAACCAAGCAGGACGAAGAGAAACTGCGCGAAAAAGCAAAGAAACTGGAGGCGAATATCGAACCGCGCCTCTTGACTGCTTTCAAACGTATCCGCAAGGGGGCACGTAACGGCTTGGCTGTCGTATATGTACAGCGTGGTGCCTGCGGTGGTTGTTTCAACAAGATTCCGCCCCAGAAACAGTTGGATATCAAGTTGCGTAAGAAAGTGATCGTTTGCGAATACTGTGGTCGTATCATGATCGACCCTGAATTGGCAGGCATAGAAGAATAATCGGATGCGCGACGTTGTCCGTGCATATATAGAGAAGTATCGGTTGCTTACGGAAAACCGTCCGGTTCTGGTCGGTGTAAGTGGCGGAGCAGATTCAATAGCCCTACTCACCATTTTGGTGGAGTCGGGCTATTCCTGTATTGCGGCGCATTGTAATTTTCATTTGCGGGGAGACGAATCCCTGCGTGACGAACAGTTTGTAAGGGAGTATGCCCGAAAACTGTTCGTCCCTTTCCTGATGACGGACTTCGATACCCGAAAATATGCAGCCGACCGGCATCTCTCCATTGAAATGGCTGCCCGCGAGTTGCGCTATGGCTGGTTCGAAGAGCAACGGGCTGCAACCGGGGCGCAGGCTGTCGCTGTGGCTCATCATCGTGACGACAGTGTGGAAACGCTTTTGATGAATCTGGTACGTGGGACCGGCATCAGGGGAATGAGCGGGATTCGTCCGAGGAACGGTTTCGTGGTGCGCCCTTTGCTTGCCGTGAGCCGTGAGGATATCTTGGAGTGGCTTGCCGGACGCGGTTTGACGTATGTGACCGACAGTACCAACCTTTCCGATGCTTATACGCGCAATTTTATCCGCCTGCGTGTCCTTCCGCTTCTGAAGGAAATCAATCCTTCCGTGAAGGATGCGATCGCCCGTACGTCCGAACATCTGTCGGCAGCCGAAGCCGTTTATCTGCATGTGGTGGAAGAGGCGAGGAATGCCGTGGTCGAGCAAGGGGACCGCCTTTCGATTGCCGCCTTGATGCGTTACCCGTCGCCCGATGCTATTTTATACGAGTTACTCAAAACCTATGGCTTTACTCGTCCGGTGGCGGAGGATGTTTATTTGTCCCTGACGAAAGAATCGGGCAAAATCTTTTTCTCTTCTACGCACCGGTTGATAAAAGATCGGGACTATTTATTGTTATCTCCCCTTGTAAAAGAAGAGGTCCGTGAATATACACTGACCGGTGGCGAGAAAGTTTGGTCCGGTCCTGTCGAACTTTCTTTCGAGAAGATTGTTATTAAGAAAGATTTCCATATCCGGAAAGATAAAAATATCGCTTATTTCGATTACGACAAACTGACTTTTCCGCTTACCCTGCGTACATGGAAAGAAGGAGATTGGTTTATTCCTTTTGGCATGAAAGGGCGGAAGAAATTAAGCGATTATTTCTCGGATCATAAATTCAGCCGTTTAGATAAGGAACGGACGTGGCTTTTATGCAGCGGAGGCGCTGTTATCTGGATTGTAGGAGAACGTTCCGATAATCGTTTTTGCCTGGACAAAACAACTAAAAGTGTGTTAGTTGTGAATTTTTTTCCGACAAAAAGCGAGAGTAACTGAAAATATTATTACATTTGCAAAGATTTACTCCGCAGATGTGTTACTAATGATTCAAATTAGCTCAACAATCCGGTTTTCACATGAAATTATTAATTATCAAATTATAAAAGATACAATGATTGCGTTGTACGCGTGCCGTGTCCGGTCGTGTAAGTACGTCGTTTTTATTATTCACTTCGCATTATGCAAAAATATAACATTCTAGAACTAAATGAAAAACTCCTTCCTGAGTTGCAAAGTATAGCGGAAGAGTTAGGTATTAAAAAAGTAAGTTCCCTTAAGAAAGAGGAACTTGTATACAGAATTCTTGACGAACAGGCCATTTCATACGCCGGCATCCAGGCTGAAAAGGAGAAAGAAAAGGAAGCAAAGAAAGCAGAAAGGCAGACTAAGGCTAAGAAAACAAAAGCTGCGGCTCCGAAAGGCGCAAAAGCTGATGCCAAAACGAAAGTCGCTGCTCCCGCCACACCCGTTGAAGCTTCGGTAGAAGAGGTCGCTCCGGAAGCTCCGGAACAGCCCGAACGTAAAAGACGGACTCGTATTGACAAGAAAGAAAAAGAGGCCGCGGCTGTTGTTCCTGTCCAGAAAAACGAAGAAGCAGCCGTTTCCAAAAGTCCGGTTTCAGCCAATGCCCCTGTATCCGAAACTCTTGTCCAGGTAGCTGATGCTACGGCCGACGTCCCTGCCGAAACGGTAAAACCGGCAGCAAAGAAAGTGGTTAAGAAGACTGACAAGCCTGTAGAGAAACCGTTGCTTCCTCCTGTTGTCGTGGAATCGGATAACGGAGAGCTTCCGGCCGAAATTGCTCCCGAAGTGACGGAAGAACCGGCTGTCGTGGAAACTCCTGCCGCTTCGACTCCGTCAGACGAACCTAAACGTGTGGTATTCCGCCATCCGGACACCAAATCAGTTCTCGATCAACTTTTCCCATTCTCTTCCACACCTGCAAAACCGGAACCGAAAGCGCGGGAAGAACAACCTGCAGCCGCCCAGCAGCAGAACAATCCTCGCCAGAATAACAACAGACAGAACAACCAGAATAATCATAACAACCAGCGCAACAACAATAATAACAATGCTGTGCAGGAAAAACAGTATGAGTTTGACGGTATACTGACAGGTGTCGGTGTGCTGGAAATGATGCCTGACGGATATGGTTTCTTGCGTTCTTCCGATTATAACTACCTGACTTCCCCGGATGATATTTACGTATCGCAGTCGCAGATCAAGCTGTTCGGCCTGAAGACCGGCGACGTGGTGGAGGGGGCTATCCGTCCTCCGAAGGAAGGTGAAAAATATTTCCCGCTTGTCAAAGTGGACAAGATCAACGGCCGTACGCCTGAAGAAGTCCGTGACCGTGTTCCTTTCGATCATCTGACTCCGCTTTTCCCGGACGAAAAATTCATGTTGACGGCCCGCAAGTCTTCGAAAGTATATGATAATATCGCCGTACGTGTAGTAGATCTGTTCTCGCCGATCGGCAAGGGACAGCGTGGTCTGATCGTGGCACAGCCGAAGACCGGTAAGACGATGCTGTTGAAGGATATCGCCAATGCGATCGCAGCCAACCATCCTGAAGTGTATATGATTATCCTGCTGATCGACGAACGTCCTGAAGAGGTGACCGATATGGCCCGTAGCGTAGATGCCGAAGTGATTGCTTCTACTTTCGACGAACCGGCTGAACGCCATGTGAAAATTGCCGAAATCGTATTGAATAAGGCTAAACGTATGGTGGAATGTGGACATGATGTCGTGATCCTGTTAGACTCTATCACACGTCTGGCTCGTGCTTACAATACGG
>ENA-ORRW01002640-ORRW01002640.1-human-gut-metagenome-genome-assembly--contig:-NODE-2640-length-14361-cov-4.139941_pt1 | contig 14361 bp, 19 predicted proteins | sample MGYA00242183_ERZ509150 | MGnify/ENA primary metagenome ERZ509150 (study PRJEB26280, sample SAMEA2338639) | human gut metagenome | biome: human gut; feature: human-associated habitat; material: faeces... | reverse complement strand
TTTCTAACGGGTTAAAGTCCCGAATCCGCCCGGTAGTGGGAAGGATATAGCCGAAGGCAAGACCTGCTAAGATTTGTCAAGTGGAAAGTCAAAAATTATTTAAAGTATTTTTGGGTATGAAAAATAGACTGCCTGAATAAGCCAGTCTAAAAAGGATTTATAAATAGAGTTATTTTTCAAGTGAATTCAGATATTCACTAACTCTTGCATAGTAGATACGCAAAAATTTATTGCAAGTATTGATAATACAACCTTTTCCGATTTTTGTTCCTGGATTAATTACAGCACCAGCCATAATCACTGTTCCAGCTCCAACCATTACATCTTCTGCTACTACAGCATTAGGGTGAATAAGTGTCACCAAATTAGCCTCTGGAACTATTTCTTGTATTCTTTTTCGGATACTCGCATTGCCAATACCTATAATTATATCAGCATCCATGTTTTCTGCCTTAGCACTTTCCCCGATTACCGGATAATTTCCGCACACTTGAATATTCTCATTATCATCTAAGAATACAATCTCTTTATATCCATTTTTTCTTGCAATATCTGCAATTACTTTTCCGTGCCCACTTGCACCGATTATTGCTAATTTTCTCATTTTCTAAATCCTAAATATTGTTATTCTCGACAGTTTTTGTTCCCTTAAATTCTTCCATAGTCGCAGATGTTTCCGAATTAATTCCTTCTCTCTTTAATACAGTCCACACAGTTTTTAAGATAATCTTCCAATCTCCGACAAATGTAATATGATCAACATATTCCACATCCAAATCAAATTTTTCTTCCCAACTGATAGAGTTTCTTCCATTCACCTGTGCTAATCCCGTAAATCCTGGTCTGACCTCATGGCGTCTTGCCTGATGTTCATTATATAATGGAAGATACTTTACCAAAAGCGGACGTGGACCACACACAGCCATTTTTCCAGTTAGGATTGCCAATAGTTGTGCATCAGTGGATCATGATTGCGATATTGGAGATTACGTTCATGTTGCAGTAGGCAGTCACGTATGTGGAACGGTTTCTGTAGGCAACCAAACATGGATAGGTGCTGGAGCCACAGTTATTAATAATATATACATTTGTCCAGAATGCATGATAGGTGCTGGAGCAGTTGTGATCAAGAATATAATACAAAATGGGACTTATATAGGCATTCCTGCAAAGGAGAAAAATGAAGAATAAAATATGTTATGTAGTAACTGTTCCAGTTACAATTAGAGCTTTTTTTATACCGCAGTTGAAATACCTTTCAAAGCATGGATATGATGTAACTGTAATCTGTTCAGATGATAAAAAAATAGAAGCAGAGTTAGGAGATTTGATTAGATATATACCGGTAGACATTCCCAGGGGAATATCCATTGGAGGTTCGATAAGAGCTATTAAAGAATTAAAAAAAATATTTGTTAGAGAAAAATTTGATTTAATTCAATATTCTACGCCTAATGCTGCATTATATGCATCTATTGCAGCAAAACGAGCAGGATGTGAAATTAGAAATTATCACTTAATGGGATTAAGGTATTTGGGTGCAAAAAGTATTGGTCGTTTTATTTTAAAAGAAATAGAACAAATTGCTTGCTATAATTCAACTAGCATTGAATGTGTTAGCAAATCAAACTTAAATTTAGCAATTAACGAAAAGTTATTTAAAAGTGAAAAAGCAACGGTTGTTTGGAATGGCAGCAGCGGTGGCGTTGATTTAAAGAGATTTGATTATAATAAAAGAGAAATTTGGAGAAATACATTACGATCTGAATTGGGATATTGTGATTCGGATTTTATATATGGATTTATAGGAAGAATTACAGGGGATAAAGGAATTAATGAACTATTGGCTGCTTTTTTTTCATTAAAAGATAATTCAAAGCTGATTTTGGTGGGAGATGTGGAAAATGAAAGCACATTAGATACTAACCTATGGGAAAGAGCACAGAACCATCCCAATATTTTGATACATAAGGCTGTAAGAGATGTTGAGAGATATTTTGCATTGATTGATGTTTTGGTGTTGCCTAGTTATAGAGAAGGATTTGGGAATGTTGTAATTGAAGCGGGTGCTGTTGCAACACCTGCCATAACGAGTGATATACCGGGGCCTATAGATACAATTCAAAAAGATATTACGGGTTTTGTTGTTCCAATGAAAAACATTACGTCATTGGCAAAAACCATGAAAAAAATACAAACAATAAATATAAAGAAAATGGGATATGATTCCTATAAGTTTGTTTCTACTCATTTTGATTCGGAAATATTGAATCAAAAAATTGCGGAGAGAAAAAAAGAATTATTAGATATATAAGGAAAAACATATGAAAAAAATTGCAATTGTAAATAGAACAAATTTAAAAAATTATGGATCAGTATTGCAATGTTATGCATTGTGTGAAGCAGTGAAAAAATTGGGGTTTGAGTCAGAAATTATATGGGAGCAAGGAAATGTTTCGAAAAATTATGATTTTCGTCCACATAAAATATTTATGACTGCATTAAAGTTACTGACGCATCCGTTTTTAACAATAGGGGTTTTGAAAAGTATGAAGGAAGTAAAATCAAAACCAGTGAGTGAAGAAAAGGCACAAAAATTTGATGCTTTTGTAGATGACTGCATTACACAACGACTTTTTCCAAAAAAAGAATTATCTCAAATTGCAAAAGGAAATGAATTTGCAAAATTTATTTGTGGCAGCGACCAGGTTTGGTGCTCTACCACAATGTATGTAGATCCGCTAATGTATTTAAGGTTTGCACCTAAAGCAAAGCGTATTGCATATGCACCGAGCATTGGCCGTGATTATATTCCTACTTATAATCAAAGACAGATGAAAAAATATATTAGTGAAATTCCATATGTTTCAATCCGGGAAGAAGAAGGGAAAAAAATAATTAAGGATCTTACGGGAAGAGATGTGCCGGTAGTATTAGATCCAACACTGTTATTGCCAAGAGAAGATTGGGTGAAATTGGCTAAATCTGAAATTCAATCAAATGATAAATATGCTGTTTTATATTTTTTAGATGAACCAGAAGAATTAAATCAAAAACAAATTATGAAATTCTTAAGAAATAATCATTTGAGTGCTTTTTCAATTGGACAAAATTTTTCAAATGTGGAAAAAGCAGAAAATATAAAATGTCCATCATGTGGACCGAAGGACTTTTTGAGTCTTATTCGTGATGCTGAAATTGTTATCACAGATTCTTACCATGGGATGTTATTTTCTATTATTTTTGGAAGAAAATTTTGGTCAGTTGAAAGAGCTTATCAACAGTATGACCAATCTTCAAGACAAATAACGATTCTCAAAAAATTGGGATTGGAAAGTAAGTATATTATAGATTGTAAAGATATTTCAATGGAAGAAGTGGATTATGTGGTAGTACAGCAGAACATAGAAAGATTACGGAAGGAATCTTTAAGTTATTTGAAGCAAGCAATTGTGAGTGAATTATAGTGAGGGAAGAAACAGTGTCAAAAAAAATGAAGTTAGAGGTGCTTATGTCAGTAATGCATCAAGATAATTTCGATATTGCATATAAAACTGGGATAAAAAGTGATTTGCTGATAGTAAATCAATGCGATAGAAATGATTATACAGAAATTAATGTAGAAGGGTATTTATGGAGAATGATTTCTACAACTGAAAGAGGACTTTCAAAAAGTAGAAATATGGCATTAAAGAATGCTAGAGGTGATGTATGTTTATTTTGTGATGATGATGAGACAATGGTCACAGATTACGCAAATATTATTTTGAATGCGTTTAGTAAATTAGATGATGCAACAGGAGTTGTGTTTAATTTAGACAGAATAAATTATACAATGAAAAAAAGATATTATCGAATTACGACAATACAGGAGACACCAAAACATAGAGCGTATGGTTCACCTATGTTAGCGGTGAAAAAAAGTGATATAGAAAAAAAAGGAATTACGTTTAATGAGAAATTTGGGTCTGGATCATCTTGGGGAGGGGGAGAGGATTCTCTATTTGAGCATAGTATACAAAAATCGGGTATGAAAATATATGAGTATCCGGCTACGATTGCAACGGTAGATTATAGTAATGAGTCAAAATGGTTTCATGGGTATACAAAACAGTATTTCTACAATTTAGGTGGCTATTATCAGTATTTATATAAGAGAAATTCCATTATTAAATTTTTGTGGATGATGTATAATTGCTATAAATTACGAAAAGAAAAAGAGTTATCTTCAATACAAAAAATGCATTGGATGTATCTAGGTGGAAAAGGAATAAAGAAGAATGTCACATATACAGAATTTTTGGATAGACAAAAAAGAAAGTAATAAAGATACTGTAACAGATTGCTGCGGATGTAGTGCATGTGCAAGTAAATGTCCTGTTGACGCAATAAGTATGGGGTATGATGAGGAGGGATTTTTATATCCAAGAGTCGATAGTCAGGCATTTTACGATGTTGTAATAGTATACTTAATCAAAGTTATAAAAATATAGAATTGATATTGGTAAATGATGGGTCTACGGACAAATCCCTAGAAATTTGTGATGAAATATGCGCAAAAGATCAACGTGTTACGCTTAAAACTATACCAAATCAAGGTGTTGCTGTTGCTAGGAATACAGGACTTGATTTAGCAAGTGGAAAATATATTATGTTTGTAGATGCTGATGATTGGTTGGAATTAGGAACATTAGATAAAATTGCTAATAAAATGAGTGAAGATTTAGATATTCTTGTTTTTAGCTATTATCAGGAATATGGAGAAGTCATTAAAAATATATCAATGAAATCATATACTGTTGATATGTTTCAATTATTGGACCATATTTATGAACTCCCAGAAACGAATTCATTACTTTGTACTGTATGGAATAAAGTTTATAAAAAGTCACTTTTAGAATCTAAGCAAATTAGGTTTATAAAAGATATTCCTTTTGGTGAAGACTTTTTATTTAATATGGATTACTTTAAAGTGACAAAAAGAATTACTTGTAATGAGTTATTTGTTTATCACTATAACTGTATAAATTTCGAAAGTGCTACACATAAATTTTTTCCGCAATATAAGAATTATATCAGGCTGATGTATGATAAATTCAAAGAACTTTTCGAGTATCATGATATTACATCTAATCAATCTTTTAATTATTTGTATGACTTTATCATTGATAGATATGAATATGCAATGGCATATGCGAAGAAGATGAATACGATTGTGTTATTACATATCATGGGATGAGCATATCCCAGTTATTAACTTCGTTATATGGTGTAAAAGCTGCTAAAAAGATTGCATGGATTCATGGGGATCATCCTTTCGAAGGAATACATAAAAAGGATGTCAACTTTGTGTATAGAAAATTTGACAAAATATTTTGTGTTTCACCATCTGTCTGTGTACGCTTTTTGAAAGATTTCCCAGAGTTAGGAAATATAGTGGAATCATATAAAAACTTATTGTTACCTCAGCAAATCCAGAAATTATCAGAAGAAACGGTTACGGAAAAAATTGATAGTAAAGTAGTTAATATTGCAACGGTAGGACGTGTTAGTAAAGAAAAAGGACAAGAGATGATACCGTCTGTCATTAAAATGTTGCAAGATAGAGGAGTAAAAGTATTTTGGTATATTGTTGGCGATGGTGATGATTTGGATAGAATAAAAGAAATAAGTTGTGAATATGGAGTGGCTGATTCTATTTGTTTTGTGGGATCAAAATCAAATCCTTATCCATATATGAAGATGTGTGATATTTATGTTCAGCCTTCTTATACAGAGGGATATTGTCTTACTGTTTGTGAAGCTGCCATTTTAGGAAAACCGATTGTGTTGACAGAAATTGCTGCCGCGGAAATCTTAGAAAATGGAAAAACAGCAATAGTAGTAAAACCAAATATAAATTCTATTACTGATGGAATTGAAAAATTAATTTTTCAGCCAGAAATTAAGAGAAATCTTATAAAAAATTTAGCAGAATTAGATTTATCAAATAGTCAGGAAATTGATAAATTGTTGAGAATTATTTAGTAATAATGAGAGTAGGATATGAAAAAAATATTATTTTGTTTGCAAACAATGGTTTGCGGTGGAGTAGAAAAAGAATTATTAACAATTCTTAATCGTTTTGAGCCGAAAGAGTATGAATTGTCTATATTATTGTTTTATTCACAAGATATAGAGATGGAAAAAAAGATACCACAGAATGTTAATCTTATAAATCTATCTATTGATAGATCATATTATTGTGGTTCATTTAAAGAAGTTATAAGAGAACGTGCTAGAAAATTTAAAATAGCTGATTTATCTAGGATTGCGTTGAATAGATTATGTAAGGGTATTCCTGTGCCAGTGAGTATATCAATAAATGATTTGCAAGCTCCAAATGAAACGTATGATTATGCAGTTTGTTATCATATGCATTCACCGCTTGTACTGAAATATGTAGCAGAAAAAATTAATGCAAAAGTAAAATATGCTTGGATTCATAATGATTTTTTGACAACTAATTATCCAATTGATCAATATGCTATTTGGTTGAAAGCGTATAATGCATTTTGGGGAGTGTCTGATAGATTAACAGAAGAGTTTAAGAATATATGTCCGGAACATAAAACCAGAGCATTTACGCTTCATAACATAGTGGATATTCAAGAAATAAAAGAAAAAGCTAATGATTTGAGGAATGTTGAGGAAAGCTTTTTAAATGACAAAGCTTTTAAAATTTTAACGGTTGGTCGTTTTGTAGAACAAAAAGGGTTTGATCTTGCAATCAAAGCAGCAGCTATTTTGAAGGAAAAAGGAGCAAAATTTGTATGGTATGCTATTGGATATGGTAAAGATGAGGAAATGCTGAAATCTTTAATAGAGGAATATAAGGTAATGGATTGTTTCGTTATTTTGGGGAGAAAAGATAATCCGTATCCTTATATGCTTAATTCGGATTTATATGTACAAACTTCTAGGCACGAAGGATATGCGATTACAGTTGAAGAAGCAAAGGCGTTAAAAAAAATCATTGTATGTACTAATTTTGCGGGAGCTTCCGAGCAAATTGAAGATAAGTTGACTGGCATAATCGTAAACACATTTTCAGCAGAGAAGATCAGCGAAGCAATTTTTCCATTTATTGAAGATGAAAATTATAGAAAAAATTTTCAGGAGAATATTTTATCAAGTACCTATGACGATGGTTGGAAATCTATCCAGGAGGTATTTGGGCAGTGAAAGAGAGCGAAGTTTTAGTAAGTATAATCGTGCCGGTATATAATGTGGAAAAATATTTGAAAAAATGTGTAGATAGTATAATTAATCAAACGTATAGTAATTTAGAAATTGTATTATCCGATGATGGAAGTACTGATAATTCACCTTCTATTTGTGATGAGTATGCTCTTAAAGATTCTAGAATTAGGGTGATTCACAAATCTAACGGGGGATTATCAGATGCTAGAAATGCAGCGTTAGATATTATTTCTGGAAAGTATGTTACTTTTATAGATAGTGATGATTATATAGAAAAAGAAGCAATAGAGATACTTGTCAATGCTATGACTAAGTATAATACATTAATTGCTCATATGAAAAGCTATATCATTTCTTCAGATTATAAGATTTTAGAAAATCAATCTACAGGCACGATGAAGGTATCACTATTTACTTCTGAAGAGTATATCAGGGGAATGTGTGAAAAACGTAAATCAGAATCTGTTTGTGATAAACTTTTTGATATATCATTATTTAAAGATCAACGATTTGAAAAAGGAAGATTAAATGAGGATTTCTTCTTTTTATCAAAACTGATGTTTGAAGATTATAAAATTGCAGAAATAGATTATTCTGGATACAATTATTATCAAAGACCAGGTAGTATAACAAATTCAGGATATGGAAAGTCTTTGGTAGATTCAGTGAAGAACGCATATGAGTTAAAAGAAATGGCACATGACAAGGTACCTAGGCTGGAAAAATACTTTGCAAGATTAGCATTGTTTCAAGCAAGAACACTATTTATTGTTATGCCATGGGAGATTGTAAAAAATGATGAAGAAGAGTATAAAAATTCACTGATATATCTTCGTGAGTGTATCCCATATTTGAAAGAAGTCAATTTATCAAAAGAAGATAAAATAATAGTACAATTTATTGATAAGACTCCTAAATTGACAAAAATATTGTTGGACTTAATATGGAGGATGAAATCAAAAGGCAGGGAGAGATAAAAAATGGGAATTTGTATCATATATTTGATGATTGTTTTAATAGCTTTTGGTGTATTTGAACTAAAAAATAATAAAGTATGCTTCAAGTATGAATTTATGGACAAACAATTTACTTATCATATATTATGTTTTGGTACATAATATTCTTTATGATCCAAATGCTTCTGGGTAAATATCGAAAATATGATATTATTATTTATTTGTTAGTATCTGTGGTGGTGTTTGTTTTTGTCAAATCTGCACTACAAGCACAGCAGGCATTTTCGTTCGTTACGGGAATTATATATTCAAAGATGAAGGATAAGAGTTCTGAAATAATTCAGAAGTATTCTTTTATATGGTGCATTTTATTAACAGGTGTAGGATTATTATTTTTTATATGCAAACAATTTTATCCGATTGCTGACGGTTCATACTTGGATTGGAGTGTGAAGTTAGGATATCGCTTTGCATGGGGATGTGACACAGTTATTGTTGTGCACCTTTTAATAAAAAAAATCAAATTTGTGTTGTTTGAAGCTATTGGAAATATTTCATATGAGATTTTTTGGGTTCATGGTTATTTTATTGAGACGGGAATGATGAGTGCATATAATATGATTATTCCATGTATAGTTATTACAATTTTAAGTGCGATAGTTTTATGTATATTTGATAAAAAGATACAAAATTCAAAATTGGTGAAAAATATACTATTATAAACCAGAATATCATATTTTATTAATTGCAGTATATATTTTGAGTAATATTAAGGAATTTTATATGGCAGAATATGTATTAACATTTTTGTATTATTGTCCAGTATGGATTTTCTTATTATCGGTAATAATGGCTATTGTTGTAATATTAATAGTGCATTATATGATATTAAAAATATTATATAAGAGACGAAGGGTAGCGGGCGTAATTGTAATATTATCTGTAGCAATGATAGTATGGATAACTTTACTTACCAGAAAAAGTTATAGATCTCAAATTGACTTGCTACCATTTCATTTTATTATAGGTGCTAGAGAGCATCCGCATATATTGAGAGCAGCTTTTATGAATGTTGCGTTATATATTCCTTTTGGATATGGAATGGCTGAATATGCAAGTGCTAAGGGAAAAAAACAGACGATAATTATTTTATACGCAATTATTCTTTCCGGTAGCACAGAAATTTTTCAATACTTGTTATCGTTGGGATATACGGAAGTTGATGACATAATATTGAATACATTTGGAGCTATGATAGGAATGTTTGTTCAAAAATGGATGAACAAAATACTGAATAATAAAATTGATTTTAATATTTAAAGGAGAAAATACTATGTCGTTATTTGAAAACAAAACACTTATGATCACAGGAGGAACAGGTTCTTTTGGAAATGCGGTTTTAAATCGTTTCTTGAGAACAGACATCGGAGAAATTCGCATTTTCTCTCGTGATGAGAAGAAACAGGATGATATGCGCCATGAATTTCAGGCGAAGATGCCGGAGGTTGCGGACAAGATTAAGTTTTACATAGGTGATGTACGCAGTCTGGAATCTGTTAAGGGAGCAATGCATGGTGTAGATTATATTTTTCATGCAGCAGCATTAAAGCAGGTTCCGTCCTGTGAGTTTTTCCCGATGGAAGCAGTGCGTACTAATGTAATAGGAACAGACAATGTTTTGACCGCCGCTATTGAGGCAGGGGTAGAATCAGTAATATGTCTTTCTACAGACAAAGCTGCATATCCGATCAATGCAATGGGAATCACAAAAGCGATTGAAGAGAAGGTTGCAGTTGCGAAATCGAGAATGTCTGGCAAGACAAAGATCTGTTGTACACGTTATGGAAATGTAATGTGCAGTCGTGGATCTGTAATTCCGCTTTGGATCGATCAGATCAGAAATGGTAATCCAATCACACTGACAGAGCCGTCAATGACTCGTTTTATTATGTCACTGGAAGAAGCGGTTGATCTTGTGTTGTTTGCTTTTGAACATGGAGAAAATGGTGATCTTTTGATTCAGAAAGCTCCGGCTTGCACAATTCAGACACAGGCAGAGGCAGTGTGTGAGTTATTTGGGGGCAAAAAAGAGGAGATTAAAGTAATTGGAATTCGTCATGGTGAGAAGATGTATGAAACATTACTTACCAACGAGGAATGTGCTAAAGCAGTAGATATGGGGAACTTCTATCGCGTACCGGCAGATAATCGTGGATTAAATTACGATAAATATTTTAAAGAAGGCGATGAGAAGAGAAATATATTGACAGAGTTTAATTCTAATAATACTAGACGTCTGAATTTGGAAGAAACAAAAGAAAAGATTGCTTCGCTTGCATATATTCAAGAAGAATTGACGAAAATGTAGTAATATGAGTGAGGATAGAGAGATGGGAAAATATGAATCAGTTAAATGGAAGGAAAATGGTAAATTAAAACTTTTAATTATTGTTGGTACTAGACCGGAGATTATCCGTTTGGCAGCAGTTATCAATAAGACACGCCAGTATTTTGATGTGATTTTGGCACATACGGGACAAAATTATGACTATAATTTAAATGGAGTGTTTTTTAAAGATTTAGGGTTGGAAGATCCGGAAGTTTATCTTAATGCAGTTGGTGAAGATCTTGGTGAAACTTGTGGAAATATTATTGCACAAAGTTATAAATTGATGAACCAAATCAAGCCAGATGCAGTTCTGGTACTTGGAGACACAAATAGTTGCCTGTCTGTTATTGGAGCTAAGAGACTTCATATTCCTATTTTCCATATGGAGGCGGGAAATCGCTGTAAAGATGAATGTCTTCCAGAGGAGACAAATCGTCGTATTGTTGATATTATATCTGATGTAAATATGGCGTATTCTGAACATGCACGTCGCTATCTTGCGGATTGTGGTTTACCAAAAGAAAGAACTTATGTGACAGGTTCTCCGATGGCAGAGGTATTGCATAACAATCTATCAGCAATTGAAGCATCTGATATTCATAAAAGACTCAGTTTGGAGAAAGGAAAATATATTCTTCTTTCTGCACATCGCGAAGAGAACATTGATACGGAGAAAAACTTTTTATCATTATTTAATGCTATCAATAAAATGGCCGAAAAATACGACATGCCAATTTTGTATTCTTGTCATCCTCGTAGCAAAAAAAGAATTGAATCTACAGGATTTGAGTTAGATTCAAGAGTAATTCAACATGAGCCATTAGGATTCCATGATTATAACTGCCTGCAGATGAACGCATTTGCAGTAGTATCAGATTCTGGAACATTACCGGAGGAGAGTAGCTTCTTTGCTTCTGTTGGACATCCGTTTCCAGCAATTTGCATTCGCACTTCTACAGAACGTCCGGAGGCATTGGATAAGGCTTGTTTTATTTTGTCAGGAATTGATGAAAAGGGATTATTGCAGTCAGTTGATACTGCAGTTGAATTAAATAAAGCAGGAGATTATGGTATCCCGGTACCAGATTACATTGAAGAAAATGTAAGTACAAAAGTAGTGAAAATTATTCAGAGCTATACGGGTGTTGTAAATAAAATGGTTTGGAGAAAAGATATTTAAGGAGCAGTTTGACATGAAAATATTAGTTACTGGTGCTAAAGGAATGGTTGGAACCGCTTTGGTCAATAATTTGAAAAATATCCGGGATAATAAAAATAGGACGAGACCGAATATTTTAGTAGAAGAGCTTTATGAATATGATTTAAATTCTACTCAAGAAGAGTTAGAAGAATACTGTAAGAAAGCCGACTTTGTATTTAACCTTGCAGGAGTTAATCGACCAGAGAATCCGGCAGACTTTATGAAAGGTAATTTTGGATTTGCCTCGTTGTTATTAGATACACTGAAAAAATATAATAATAAAGCTCCAATTATGTTATCTTCGTCTATCCAGGCTACCTTAGTCGGACGTTTCGGAAATTCTGAGTATGGTCATTCGAAAAAGGCAGGGGAAGAATTATTTTTTGACTATGCGAAAGAAAATGACGTGAAAGTAGCTGTTTATCGCTTTCCGAACTTGATGGGACATTCCCGACCGAAATATAATTCAGCAGTTTCAACATTTTGCTGGGCAGTTGCAAATGATGAAGAATTTACAGTGAATGATCCATCAACAGAATTGGAATTATTATATATTGATGATTTGGTAGAAGGAATGTTTGATTTGCTGGAGGGAAGGGAACAACATTGTGAATTTGATGGAATTGAAACTGTGGCAAATCCGGAAGGACACTATTGTTATGTACCAGTAACACATAAAATTACACTTGGAGAAATTGTGGATTTACTGCAGCAGTTCAAAGAACAGCCGGCAACATTGATGATGCCTAAGATGCCGGAAGGTTCATTTGCAAAGAAACTGTATAGTCTGTATTTAACATATTTGCCAACAGATAAGTTCAAGTATACATTAAAAATGAATGTAGATGATAGAGGCTCATTTACTGAATTAGTACATACGGAAGATTGCGGACAAGTTTCTATCAATATTAGCAAACCGGGAATAACAAAAGGACAGCACTGGCATAATTCTAAGTGGGAATTATTTATTGTTGTGGCAGGTCATGGACTTATTCAAGAGCGGAATATTAACACAGGTGAGACTGTAGAATTCGAAGTGACAGGAGATAAGATTGAGGCAATTCACATGATACCAGGTTGGACGCATAATATAATTAATTTAAGTGAGACAGAAAATCTGGTAACTGTAATGACTTGTAATGAGATTTTTAATCCAAATAAGCCAGATACATTTTTTGAACCAGTATAAAGCGCAAGTCCCGGAATTATTCTCCGGGACTTATAATATATTGTGCAAGATCGGTTTTAGTTTTTGTGATCTTATCGTAAGCGCAACACAATCCGTCGAATTATTTTGCACTTACTGAAAATGGGTATTAGAATATATGTTTTGTGCAACTTTTATTTTTCAAACACGCTCTAGGACATTATCATATGTGGCTCATAAAGGATTAACGATAAGATAAAAAGTAATTGACATTTTTCATACTTTGATGTAACATAAACATACTAAAAATACAACTGATAGTTGTAAGAAAGAGGAACTATATGGAAATATTTGTGTATAGGACTTCTGGTGGTAAAAATATTTTAAGTAAGCTTTCGAATGAGGTAATGCCAATTTTGCTGACTGTTTTAGAAGGGATGCAAAGAGATGGGTTAGAGAATTTTAGTACAAAGCCAATAGACAAAAATATACGGCCAGTATTATATGAAATCAGGAAAAACGATGTTCGTATATTTTACTATAAAGGTCTTGACGGTTCGATTAATATTACCAATATAACAGAGCATAAACAAAAGAATAGAACAGAAAAAAAGGATAAAAAGACGGCTGTTCAAAGAGAAAAACGGATGATTCAAAATCCGAAAATTTATAGAGAGCATATCTAAATTACCACCAGAGTCTGAGGGATTATATCCCTCAGACCAAAGTCCTGAAGTATTTGTGTAGTTTCTAAAATATATGCTGAAAGGAGTGATGATTATTATGATCTGGAGAACAGAATTATGCTTTTATGCTGAAAATGGATAATTAGTATATTAGTTTAGAAGGAAACATTAATATGGGCGTATTAGAGAAGTTGAAAAAAGAGGTAGTATTGGATCCGCTGCTTAAAAATCAATATGAAACGGAAATGGAAATTTACAATATTGCTATATATTTGAAAAAAATCCGCAAAGAAAAGAATTTAACCCAAAAAGATATTGCTCAAAAAACGGGCTTAACGCAACAGATGGTTTCGAAAATAGAATCATATAATGGTAATCCATCCATGGAGAGTTTTGTTAAATATTGTAATGGAATAGGGATTAGCTTATTAGAAGTGTTGTCAAAATATTGTTAGTAATATAAGTGGGGAAATGTATATTTGATAAGAAGATTAGATTTAAATTTCAAAGGAATTAGCTGATTGGATCCTATAGAGCTTACTGTTTTTATGAATAATCTCCAATAATTAAATTTTAAAGAAGAGGAAACTAGACAAGGAAATATGATGATCGTGAATATGATAATCCTTGAATAGTTTCCTTTTTCAACAATATAGTGCTGAGTTATGGTAAGTGCAAAATAATTCGACGGATTGTGTTGCCCTAAAAATTAATCCATAATAATCATTAGAGAATGCAGG
>ENA-ORRW01002609-ORRW01002609.1-human-gut-metagenome-genome-assembly--contig:-NODE-2609-length-14450-cov-4.359708_pt1 | contig 14450 bp, 8 predicted proteins | sample MGYA00242183_ERZ509150 | MGnify/ENA primary metagenome ERZ509150 (study PRJEB26280, sample SAMEA2338639) | human gut metagenome | biome: human gut; feature: human-associated habitat; material: faeces... | reverse complement strand
CCCGGGGCACCTTTTGCATGGAACCACCAGTCGTTTCCGGTTGCAAATTTAAAGGTCAGTTCTTCGTTCTGATAATTATTTTTTCCGACATAGATATCATAACCATCCGAAGAAAGATAGTGGAACGGTTTTGATGTGATCTTCACACGCTTTCCGGTGTATTTCCGGCGGATGTAGCCGTACTGTGTCAGTTCTTCTTTGACCTGTACCAGATCTTCTTCATTCAGGGCAATATCAAGAGCTGTGGAAATGGATTCCAGATGCTGGATCTCTTCTTTTGTCTCTTTAATCAGATGTTCCAGTGCCTCGTAGGTACGTTTCAGTTTTCCGTAACGGTCGAAATATTTTTTGGCGTTTTCCTGTGCAGTCAGTGTCGGATCGAGCGGTATTTTTACCGTTTCACCGGTGTAATAGTTCACTGCGGAAAGTTCCCTGCTTCCAGGTACTGCTTCATATCCATACGTGTTTAAAAGTTCTCCGTAAATGCGGAATTTATCGCGTTTTTCCGTGTCCTTTAACTGTTTTTTCTGAAGATCGTATTTTTTACGGCTGCGATCAAGTGCCGTTTGGACAATACGGCGAAGATCGGAAGATTTCTGGCGGATGCGTGTGATCGTATTCTTTTCCGCATAATACCTTTCCAAGACTTCTGACATCGTATCGTAAGTTTCCGTGTGCATGTCCTGATACTGGGTAAGCAAAAAGGCTGCATATTCCAGCGGAACTTTTCCGTCATAGACAATATTCGGCGTAAAAGCATGGGTTTCAAGATCCTCCATCATCCGTTTCAGGGTATGGAAAAGGTGGATCTGCTCGATCTCCTGAAAAGAATTTGCACTCTGATCCGACTCCAGGTTGCTGCGGTGGCAGAGTTCTTCGGCAATCAGCGGACTGATACCGGTCAGAGTTGTATAGATCGCCTTTGAGAGCGGCATCGGCTTCTGGCAGACACTGCTGAAAAATTCTTCTTCTGTGATCGTCTGTGGATCGTACTTATGCTGCGTTTCCGGGATAAAATACATCCGCCCCGGAAGGACTTCACGCACGGAGCTGACCTGTGCGGAGACATGTTTGATGGAGTCCAGGATCATGCCGTCCTCCTGGCAGAAAATAATATTGCTGTGCTTGCCCATCAGCTCGATGATCAGAAGCTTGCGGCAGATATCACCCAGTTCATTTAAATGCTCAATCTCCATATTTAAGATACGTTCCATGCCAGGCTGCCAGATCCTGAGGATGCGTCCGCTTCCGATATGCTTACGCAGCAGCATACAGAAATTCGGAGCAGTCATAGGACCGGTCTTGTTCTGATCTGTCAGATAGACCAGCGGAAGGCTCGCACTGGCAGAAACAAGGAGACGGTATTGTTTACGGTTATTTTTTATAGTAAGCATCAGCTCATCTTTTTCCGGCTGTGCGATTTTGTTGATTTTTCCGCCCGCAAGAGCATGGTTCAGTTCCCATGCTATGCAGGAGATGACGGTTCCGTCAAGTGCCATATCAATTTCCTCACTTTCTGAATATTAAGACGTTTGAGTCAAAAGATGCCGTACGGATCCTAAAGCCATAAACCGCTCCTGTGCAAGCACATTGATGTTTCTGACTTTTGATCCCGACATTTTTTACTATCATAACATTTTATCGGGAGAAGAACAATATTTCTTTGGAAAAGCTTGCTATACCATGACAGCATATGTTAAAATCAGACAAATCCTTTGTGCTTTTGAAGAGGGAAAAGTGACAAAGAAAACAAAAACAGGAGGATATTATTTATATGAAAAAGAAAAAGTGGGAACTGGCTGCCATGACGGCTGTAACAGCTTTTCTGATGCTTGGAACAAAAGCAGAAGCGATGGATGATGCCTATCGTATGCCTCAGCTTTCCGGTGTCACAAAAACCTGGGTTTATCAGGGAGAAACTTCTGATCAGAACTGGGAGCGTATGCTTGCGGATGACCAGGAGGACGGCGATCTTACGTCCGTGATCAAAAGCAGCGGAAGTGTCAATACGTCCAAAACAGGAACTTATGTGCTCTCCCGAAGTGTAACCGATTCGGATCAGCATACTGCTGCACTCGATACGCAGGTTACGGTGCTGGATAGAAATGCATCTGAAGAAGAGAAAAGCATTCAGCGTATTTTGTATACACTTCCGGATGCATCACATCTGACCGGCATCAGTTTCAACCGTGGCTATTATCACGACCGTCAGAATCTCGGACTGTGGATGCCGCATGGGAGCAGTCTTCAGATCCGTATCGTCAATGCAGAGGAATTTCAGCAGGATCTTACTGTTCAGTTTAAAAACGATGATTCGCAGACAGAGTCTTCCGCGACCATTCCAAAAGATGGCAGCTGGGTGACTTTATCCAATACGTTCACCGGTGATAATGGAGAAGAAAGTGCCGACAGCGTGCCGTTTATCACAACACCGAAAAATACGGCCGTTCAGCCGGTTATCGAATACCGATGGACCGACGATCTGAAAGAAATCCCATATTATCGCTACGGAGATTCCCAGCAGGCATTTTTTGAATCCTGGGATAAAAGCCAGGCACCATTTGCGATCATAGAGGGAAGTGCCGCAACGTTCCTTGTTCCGATCTGTGACCGAAATAACATTCTGAACTCTTCCTATGGCAACAAAAAAGAAGTTTACCGTTTTAAAACACTGGATGAGATGCTGGACTGGTATGCATCCTTTGTAAAACAGTACGATGCTTATTCCGGTCTTGACTATTATGCAAAAGATCCATGGAATCAGGATATCCGTGCAAAATTTTTCATCAAAGCAAATGCCCATGGGGCAGGGCAGGCTTATTATACAACCGACCACAGTGCTTATAATGGAAAAAGTCTTGAGACATACCTAGTGCGGGACTGGCTTTCTCTTCATGAATTTGGTCATGGATACGAGGGTGCGATCGCAGCACAGGAAAATCCTTTTGTGGAAACGACCAACAATATTCTGGGCTATTATTTTGAGCCGACTTATCGCCCGGCTGAGGATTTTGGCTGGCTGCTCGGTGATTTTTCCGGCACAAAAAGTGAACGTTATGCACAGCTTGGAAACCGCATGAAAGAAAGCCTTGCTTCCAGCAATACGTTTGCCGATATTGTATCCGATCCATGGCATTACAACGTAAGCCTTTATATGTTTACCAACCTCATGGACAAACTCGGTCCGCAGCAGGCTGTTTCCGCAATGCATTCTCATTACCGGGAAGTTTATTATAAAACCGGCAAAAAAATGGGATCATCCGACGCCCTTGCGGAAAGTCTGGACAGCCTGGATTATAACGTGCTTCCTTACTTTGCATCCTGGCATATCCTCCCGTCAGGAAGGATTGCCGATCAGGTCTATGCGATGGACAAGCCGATGATCTATTATCTCAAGGAACTGATCCCGGACGATGCTGCGTGTGAGAAAACAAGGGTAGCACTTGGACTGGACGGCATCTACAGTCTGGTAAACACCGATGACCTGGCAGATACCGGATATACCAGCAAAGTCCGTTTGAATATTCAGATCGATGATCTGACACAGATCAAAGGCAAAACAATCCGGATCAAAAACGGCAGCAAGATTGTAAAAGAAGTGATTGTTTCTTCAGGTGAAATACAGCTGGAACTTCTGGTCGGTATCTATGAGCTTGAGATGCCGCTGCCAAAGGCAACCGCTTATCAGTACGATAACGAATATTTGATCGCATCCGCCGGAAACGTATCAAAAACAGTCTCCTATACCAGACAAACCGGAAATCCGCTGGCAGACGATATGCAGATCCAGATGCTTGGCCTTGGGGATGCATCCGTAGCATCCGTCAAGATTGATACAAACATGCAAAAACTGACCTGGACGGTGAATAGTACCACACCGCATTTTTATCTGGATGGTACTTACATCAGCATCCGGGTACTTGATCCGGATGGAAATGAGCTTTTGAACCAGTCTTTGCAGGCGAATGAAAAAGCAGATGGCGGAAACTTTGAGGTCGATTTTAAAACAGGTTCCACGCTGATTCTCTATCACCGAGAGGCAAGAGGAAGACAGCGTTTTGTAAGTTCCTACACCGGCGAGTCTTTAGAAGAATATCAGCTTGCAGCAGCTGACCAGACTGCCACTTACCGTATGACAGACAAAGGCCTGATGCAGGACGACTGGAGCAAAGAAAAACAGATGCAGGTTTATCTGCAAAGTTTAGAACAGTATTCTGCCTTTCTGATGAGCCATATCACAAAGGCTGAGATCGCCGATTCAGAAAAATATCATAATGAAAAGACAACACTTTTGCTTGCATATGAAAAACTGGATCAGGCAGCAGCAGACAATTATCGGAACAGCTACGGTATTCTGATCGGACAGAAACCGGAAGTCTCTTATGGTTACACACAGATCGCACCGAAGCATTTAAAAGGAAGCGCTGACAGTGAACATCCGGGAGAAGAGGCTTCTCTGGCCGTTGACGGAAAAAAAGATACTATATGGCACAGCAATTATGGAAACGGCACAAAAGCAGATATTGTCGGCAATAAAAACAATACCTACACCATTCTTCTGGATCAAAAGACGGATATCGGAAAACTGACTTACCTTCCAAGACAGACCGGAAATAATAACGGAATTATTTTGAAATATGAACTTTCCTACAGTCAGACAGAAGATGGTGATGATTTCCAGATCATCCCTCTGGCAGACAATACCTGGGCAAATAACCGGACAGAAAAAAGTGTTTCTCTGGATCTTACAGATGTAAGAAGAATCCGCATCCGTGCACTTTCCACGGCCGGAACCCCTGCAGATACCTATATTTCCGCAGCTCAGTTTTCTCTTTATGAAAAATACAGTATCTACGACAAACATACGTATCTCAGTGATCTTTATCAGACGCCTGACGAAAATGGAAACACGGTAAAAGAAAACGCAAATGCCGACGGGACAGCGATCACACTGAAAACAAACGAAAAAGAACGAACCTTTGAAAAGGGAATTGGCATGAGATCCGGTGATACTGCCGTCTGGGATATCTCAGGGCTGAACAGCGATGCACTCTCCTTATGGATCGGTATGAATAAAAAAGGAACTTCTGATGCATCAGTACAGATTTACGGCGACGGAACGTTGCTTTACACTTCTGTTCCATTTAATGGAAGTGACAATGCCATTTCCGTTTATCTGGATATCACCGGCGTAAAGATTTTAAAATTCTGTGCAGACGGCAAAAACGGATCAGAACAGATCGCTCTTGCAGATGTCATGCTTGAAAATCAGAAAGACAAAGAAACCCTGAATTTAAAAGTCGGGGATCAGGCAGTGTTTCTTCGAAACACTTCCCTTACACCGGAAGACCGCGGAAAAGCAACGTTTGTCAGCAGTGATCCTTCCGTGGCAACGGTAAATGAAAGGGGTGTTGTGACCGCACACAGTACCGGAAGTGCAACGATCCAGGTAAAATTTGGCAGCAATGAGACAGTTGTATGCAAAGTAACTGTAACAGAAAAGCCAAAGAAAAAGGAACCAGAAACACCGGATACGGAAAACAAGATACCTTCTGTATCTGACAGACCGGAAACACCTGAAAGCGGCAACACCAGACCATCGCAAAAGGTTCCTTCTGTTGGCAGTGTGAAAAAATTAAATGGTGTCCACTATACTGTTACAAAAACTTCCGCAAAAGGCGGAACGGCGGAAGTAACGAAAATAACCGGCAAAAAACGCAAGATTACCATTGCATCCGAAGTGAAGATCAACGGATTTTCTTTCAAAGTTACTTCCGTCCGGAAAAATGCCGCTAAAAACAACAAAAAGATCAGCACTCTGACTATTGGAAAAAATATCATTTCCATCGGTGCAAACAGTTTTTCCGGATGCAAAAATTTAAAGAATATTACACTTAAGGGAACAAAATCCATAAAAATCAAAGCAAAAGCACTGGCAGGTACTTCCAGAAAGATAAAGATAACCGTACCCAAAAAAATTTCTGCAAGGACATTGAAAAAACTGAAAAAGAATCTGCAAAAAGCCGGGATCAGCAAAAAAGCTGTTTATCAAAAGAAATGATCCGTATAGTACAAAAAGAAAAAGAAATACGGTCACAGCTTGACGGAAAAGTCAAAAATATGCTATGCTTATCTGAGAATAGTTTGTGCATATTAAACAAAAACTGTTTTGAATTATGAAAAACTATTTTTCTGGTATTGTCTATTTTCTAAAGAAGGGAGAATGAAAATGAAAACAAGACATAAAATCATGAGTTTCTTGCTTTCAGGTGCTATGGTATTCAGCCTGTTGCCGGCATCGGCAATTGGTACAGTAAAGGCAGCTTCTGTGAATTATGCACTGACTGCAACAGCAACCGCATCTGGAAGTGAAACATCGGCATTTGGTCCGGAAAAGGCAAAAGACGGAGATGCAACAACAAAAACTTCCCGCTGGGCAAGTGAAGAACGTGATGCAAGTGAGAGCAATCCGCACTGGCTGGCCATGGATCTTGGTGAAGTCAAGACTGTAAACAGTGTTATCATCACCTGGGAGAGACGAAATCCAACCAATTATGCAATCGAAACTTCCGAAGACGGAAGCACATGGAAAGCGGTAAAAACTTTTACTTCTGCTCCTGCGGAAAAAGAGCAGATCATCAATCTGGATAATCCGGTGCAGACCAGATATATCCGTGTCCGCATCAATACGTTTAACCCAACCGCAGAAGGCATTACCTGGAAAACCGTTTCTATCTATGAATTTGAAGTTTATGGGGAAAAACAGAGCAGCGGCAGTGAAATCTGGGATGCTCTGAACAATCTGACTGTAAAAGCAGGAGACAAAAAGTTGAATCTTCCGACCGTAGAGGGCGGAAAAGTAGAAGCCTATGCAGACTATGAACAGATCATCGACACAGACGGAACCATTTATCAGCCTCTGGAAGATAAGACCGTTTCTGTTGAATTTAAAGTTACCGATCAGAACAACAAGGTAACAAAAAAAGAGATTGCAATCACCGTTCCTGGAACGCATACAGCGACCGCAGATGAGAATGCAAAACCTGCCGTTCTTCCGGAACTGGCAGAGTGGGCAGGTGCTACCGGCAATTTCACCATCTCGAAAAACTCACGCATCGTGATCAATGCTGCTGACAAAGATACACTTTCTTCCATGGCAGAAACATTTGCAGCAGATTATAAAGACATTGTCGGAAACGATATTTCCGTTGTATATGGAAGTGAAAGCGATGTGAAAGCAGGAGATTTTTATTTTGCATTGACAGCAAAAGGAAAAGGCCTGAAAGACGAAGGTTATCTTTCACAGATCGGAGATTCCATCAAAACAGAATCCGAGACTGCAACAGGTGCTTACTGGGCAACCAGAACTTTCCTTCAGATCCTGAAGCAGAACAAAACAACGATCCCGAAAGGAACAACCAGAGACTATCCAAAATACAAAGTCAGAGGTGTGATCCTGGATGTCGGACGAAAAGCAACCGAACTTCAGACCGTAAAAGATGTTGCGGCAACAATGTCCTGGTACAAGATGAATGACTTACAGGTACATCTGAATGATAACCTGATCTTCCTTGAGGACTACTGGGATACCAATGCGGAGACTACGATGCAGAACAGCTTTACAAAGGCCTACGCTGCTTTCCGTCTGGAATCTTCTGTAAAAAATGATGAAGGTAAAACTGCGACAGCAACCGATCTGTATTATACAAAAGATCAGTTCCGCAGCCTGATCAAAGATTCCAGAACGATCGGTGTCAATATCGTTCCGGAAATCGATGTACCGGCACACGCACTGGCATTTACAAAAACATTCCAGAACTGTGCTTTAAAGAAAATGAATTCCAGCAATTGGAAACGTCCACTGACAGATCATCTGGATCTTTCCAAACCGGAATCCACGCAGCTGGCAAAAAATATCTTCTCCGATTATATTGATGGAGAAAATCCTGTTTTCGATGAACAGACAACCGTACATATCGGTGCGGATGAGTACGAAGACGATGCAACCCTGTACCGCAATTTTGTAAATGAAATGGATGATTATATGAAGTCCAAAAACCGAAAAATGCGTATGTGGGGCGGTCTTACCAGAATCAAGTCTGATACAGAAGTCCGCGGCGATGGTGTGGAGATCAATGTATGGAGCAAAGACTGGGCAGATCCTACGGAAATGTACAATCTTGGCTTTGAACTGATCAACTCTCTGGACTCCAATGTATATATCGTTCCGGCAGCAGGATACTATGCAGATTATCTGAATGCTGCAAGCCTCTATGCAAACTGGAAACCGAATGTATTTAAAAGCGGTAATTTAAATACAACGATTCCGGCCGGTGATCCGCAGATGATCGGTGGTGCTTACGCACTGTGGAATGACTCCATCGATACCAGAGGAAACGGTGTCACAGACTATGATGTCTTTGACCGTATCTACCAGCCGATGTCTGCACTGAGTGAAAAACTCTGGGGCGAAGGCACAAAGACATACAACGAAGTAAAAGCAACCACTGCAAAAGTTTCCACTGCTCCGAACACCAATCCGTATCATGAAATTGAGAGTGCGGGAAGTACTTACGCAGAATACAATTTTAACAAAGAAGACGGAAGTGATGCTTCCAAGAACAAATACAATGCAGTGTCTGCTGAACATGCAACTTACACAGAAGGAAAAGTCGGCAAAGCCCTGTCTATGGAAAGTGATACCTGCATTGAAACACCGCTTGACAAATCTCCGGCAGGAACCAGCCTTTCCTTCTGGGTGAAAAAGGCAGCAGGAGGATCCTCTGATGAACAGGTTCTGTTTGAAGGTTCTTCCACACTTGGTGATTACACGATCAAAGCCGTTCAGAAGAATACCGGAAAAGTCGGATATTCCAGAGAAGGTTATGATTATTCCTTTGACTATACACTTCCGGAAGACGAATGGGTACATCTGACGATCAAAGGCTATAAAGACAAAGCAGAACTGTATGTAAACGATTCTGATACAGCTATTCCGGCTGTTATGGATACTGCAACAAAGCTTGGTACACAGTACCGTCTTGCAACATTAAACATCCCGATCAAATACATCGGAAGCACGACTGGAAACAGTTTCAATGGTCTGATTGATGAAATCGAACTGACAAACGATCAGGATGACAGCATCATCCCTACAACGGATTTCAGCTTCACCTGTGATAACGAGCAGAATCCGGCAGAGGGCAGCGACGGTCCGATCTCCAATGCATTTGACGGAGATACCAGCACCTTATGGCACAGCCAGTACTCACCATCCATAAAAGCACTTCCGGCAACGTTTACCGTAGATATGGGCAAAGAATATAAGATCAACAAACTGACTTATGTTCCAAGACAGTCCGGCGGAGCAAACGGATATATCACAAGCTATGATTTGTATGTCAAGAAAGCAGAAAGTGATGACTGGACACAGGTTGTAACAGATGGTGTATGGGCATCTGATACAAAAGAAAAGACCGCAAAATTCAACACAGTTGATGCAAGATATATCAAATTTGTTGCAAAAGAGGGAAGCAATGGTTTTGCTACTGCAAGCGAATTCCATATCCATCAGGTTCTGAATGAAGAAGAACAGGAAGTAACAAAAGCTCAGGAAGCACTGAATGAAGCGGTAAATGACAGCAGCATAAAAGGTATTTATGAAGCAGGAAATGCAGACGGAACGTATACAAGTGCAAGCTGGACAGCATTCAAGGAAGCATACGAAGCAGCAAAAGCACCATCTGAAGGAGCAAGTGCAGAAGAACTGAAGACACTGCTGACAAATCTCCAGAATGCAAAAGCAGGTCTTAAGAAGTCACAAACAGAGACACCACCTACTCCAAACCAGACGGAAACACCGGCTACACCTGGACAGACAGAAAAACCATCTACACCGGAAAAACCGACCGTTGTTCAGAAAGTAAGCAAGAATGTGACTTACCGTGTTCTGGATACAAAGAAAAAAACAGCAGCTGTTGTTGGTGTCGGAGGCAAAAAAGGCAAAAAAGTTACTTCTGTGACCATCGCAAAAACAGTGAAGATCAATGGCGTTACCTATAAAGTAACCAAGATTGGCAAAAACGCATTCAAAGGCTGCAAGTATCTGAAGAAAATTACAATCGGAAGTAATGTGAAGAAGATTGAAAAAGGTGCATTTGCAAACTGCCGAAAACTTGCAAGTATCAATATGAAAAAGGCAAATGGAATCACATCCATCGGAAGCAAGGCCTTCAGCAGGATCAATTCAAAAGCAAAAGTGAGCGTACCTTCCAAAAAACTTTCCAAATATACAAGAATGCTGAAAAAAGCTGGACTTCCAAAGAAAGCGGTTATTAAAAAATAGAAATATGCTTTAAAAGCATATCTTCCGGAAAAAGAGACGGAGAGAACAAAATCTGTTTTCTCCGTCTTATTTTTCTTTGTTTTTCGGTTGACGCTTCCGACGCTTTCGACTATAATAAAAATAGTATGGCTTTCTATGCCGCAATTTTGAAAGAAAAGAGCGAATATAATTATGATAAAAAGTATGACAGGCTTTGGAAGATATGAAAATCACCAGGGCGACCGCAAGTTTACGGTTGAGATGAAGTCCGTCAACCACCGCTATTTTGATTCCAACATCAAAATGCCGAAAAAACTCAGTATTTTTGAATCTGCTATTCGAAATCTTCTCAAAGAATATATACAGCGTGGAAAAGTTGATATTTTTATTACTTATGAGGATTTCACAGAAACCAATGTCTCTTTGAAATACAACGAGAACATTGCAGCAGAGTATGTAAAATATTATCAGCAGCTTTCGGAAAAATTTGATCTGCCAAATGATATCCGTGCCTCCGTGATCGGACGCAGTCCGGAAGTTTTCACAATGGAAGAGCAGCCGGTAGATGAACAGGAGATCTGGGCAGTCCTTGAAACAGCACTTCGTGGGGCATGCGAGCAGTTTGTAGAATCCCGCATCCGGGAAGGGGAAAATCTGAAGCTGGATCTGATTGAAAAACTGGACGGTATGCTTACCGATGTGGCAGCGATTGAAAAACGTTCCCCGGAAATTCTTCAGGCATATCGCACCAAACTGACCGAAAAAGTAAAAGAACTGCTTAGTGACACACAGCTCGAGGAGAGCCGTATCGCAACAGAAGTGATTCTTTATGCAGACAAAATCTGCACGGATGAAGAAACGGTTCGTCTGCACAGCCATATCGAGAGCATGAAACAGACACTGCAAACCGGCGGAAGCATCGGCAGAAAACTGGACTTTATAGCCCAGGAAATGAACCGGGAGGCAAATACTATTTTGTCCAAGGCAAACGACCTGGAAACTTCCAATCTTGCGATCAATCTGAAAACAGAGATTGAAAAAGTAAGAGAGCAGATCCAGAATATAGAATAGGGGGGATACGATTGTCAGGATTGATCAATATCGGGTTTGGCAATGCAGTCAATACCGCCAAAGTCGTGGCAGTCATCAACCCGGATGCAGCACCGGTCAAACGTCTGGTGTCCCATGCAAGAGAAGAGGGACGCATCATTGATGCCACACAGGGAAGACGTACCAAGGCTGTGATCATCACGCAGGAAGACCATATCATTCTGTCGGCACTGCAGCCGGACACGATCGCAAAACGTTTTTCACAAAAAGATGCATTTCAGGAACGAGAGGCTCAAGGAGGCAGTTTATGAATAAAAAAGGCATTCTGATTATTTTATCCGGATTTTCCGGAGTAGGAAAAGGAACCGTTGTCAGACGTCTTCTTTCCGATTACGATAATTACGCACTTTCCATTTCCGCAACAACACGAAAACCACGTGAAGGAGAAGAAGATGGGGTATCGTATTTTTTCAAGAGCAAAGAAGAGTTTGAACAGATGATAAAAGAAGACTCTTTTATCGAACATGCCAGATATGTTGAAAATTACTATGGTACGCCAAAAGCATATGTACAGGAACAGTTAGATGCCGGAAAAGATGTGATTCTGGAGATTGAGATCCAGGGGGCTTTAAAAGTAAAAGAAAAATATCCTGATGCTCTGATGCTGTTTCTGGTTCCGCCGGATGCACAGACTTTAAAAGAACGTCTGGTTGGCCGTGGCACGGAAACAGCCGATGTCATCCATGACCGTCTGGAACGTGCAGCACAGGAAGCCCAGGAAATGGGCTCTTATGAATACATTATTGTAAATGATGATCTGGATACCTGTGTGAAACAGGTGCACGAATTGATACAGAGTGCACACTGTAAGAAATCCCACAATACAGCATTTATCAAAGAACTGCAGCAGGATATGAACTGCTTTTTGAAAGGAGAATGATTTTATGTTACATCCATCTTACACAGACTTAATGAAAGTTGCAAACAGTGAGGTAAATGAAGGCGAAACACCTGTCGTAAACAGCCGCTATTCTATCGTAATGGCAACGGCAAAACGTGCCAGAGAACTGATCGACGGTGCACCGGCACTGGTATATAGCGACGGCAAAAAACCGCTGTCCATCGCAGTAGAAGAATTAGATAAAGGAAAGATCAAAATCCTGGCTGAAGATGAGAGCGGTGAAGATGAAGAATAAGAAAATTTTATTTATCTCTCTTGGCTGTGACAAAAACCTGGTTGATTCGGAAGTGATGCTTGGCATCCTCGCTGACCGCGGCTTTGAGATGACGGACACGGAAGTCGATGCGGATATTATCATTATCAACACCTGCTGTTTTATCAATGATGCTAAAGAAGAAAGCATCAACACGATCCTGGAAATGGCAGAATATAAAAAGACCGGTCCGTGCAAGGCTCTGATTGTAACGGGCTGTCTGGCACAGCGTTATAAACAGGAGATTGTCGATGAAATACCGGAAGTCGATGCGGTGATCGGTACTTCCAAGTACGATGAGATTTTTGATGCAGTAGATCAGGCTTTAAAAGGTTCTCATTTTCTGGATGTAGATGATCTTGACCGGCTTCCGTCCGTACCCGGCAAGCGTATTCTAACAACAGGCGGGCATTATGCACATCTGAAGATTGCAGAGGGATGTGACAAGCACTGTACCTACTGTATCATCCCGAAGATTCGCGGCAATTACCGCAGCGTCCCGATGGAGCAGTTACTTGCAGAAGCCGCTTCGCTTGCAGAGCAAGGTGTAAAAGAGCTGATTCTGGTTGCCCAGGAGACGACACTGTACGGCGTGGATCTTTACGGCAAAAAGTCTCTGCATATTCTGCTCAAGGAACTTGCCAAGATCAAAGGTATCCGTTGGATCCGTATCCTGTACTGCTATCCGGAAGAGATATATCCGGAACTGATCGAGACGATCAAGAATGAGAAAAAAGTCTGTCACTATCTGGACATGCCGATCCAGCATGCCAGCGATGCCATTCTCAAACGCATGGGAAGACGCACGACAAAAGCACAGTTAAAAGAAACCGTTTCCCTTCTTCGAAAAGAGATTCCGGATATTGTTCTGCGAACCACGCTGATCGCCGGCTTTCCGGGAGAGACACAGGAGCAGCATGAAGAACTGATGGAATTTGTCGATGAGATGGAGTTCGAACGCCTTGGCGTCTTCGCTTATTCACCGGAAGAAAACACACCGGCAGCCTCTATGCCGGATCAGATCCCGGAGGAAATAAAAGAAGAGCGAAGAGATGCTATCCTCGAACTTCAGCAGGAGATCGCTTTTGATAAAGCAGCCGATATGGTCGGACGTACCTTATATGCCATGATCGAGGGAAAAGTAGCGGATGAGCCTGCCTATGTTGCAAGAACCTATGCCGATTCCCCGGATATTGACGGTTATGTCTTTGTCAACACCAGCGAGATGCTGATGTCCGGCGATTTTGTAAAAGTAAAGATCACAGGTTCCGCAGAATACGATCTGATCGGAGAACTTGTGTAAAAATAATCGAACATTGGGTGTAACTCTGGTAACACAGGGCTGCACCTTTTTTTGTGCATTTTTGCTGCGATAAAAAATATCTATATGTTCGGTATTTATTGTAAATGGATTGATTGTCATTACACCGGATTTTGATAATTTTACTGCAAAGCTCATCGCAGCAGATAAATATCAAAATATATGACAGAAATACCAATTTTGGAGGGAGTTAAAAACAGGGAATATTATGGAAGATCAGCAACGACTATTGAAAACAAATGCAAGATAGAGTATGGAACAGAGCAAGGATTAGCAGCACTGATTTATGGAGAAAAAGGATTAAGCTCGTTGCCAATACAGGATATTGCAGGGGAGCATATAGATACAGATAATGAGTACATGTATTACTATTCGGTTGAATTTATAAAATAGCACTAATAAAAAGAAGAGGATGTCACGTAATCTGCTTTGATTCGTTGGCATCCTTTTTTGACATTTAGTTTTTATGACATTATAGATTTCATAACCTATTTCTTATTTTTCGGTATTCTCTCGGCGAATATCCTTTCAACTTGTGAAA
>ENA-ORRW01002602-ORRW01002602.1-human-gut-metagenome-genome-assembly--contig:-NODE-2602-length-14485-cov-3.353153_pt1 | contig 14485 bp, 9 predicted proteins | sample MGYA00242183_ERZ509150 | MGnify/ENA primary metagenome ERZ509150 (study PRJEB26280, sample SAMEA2338639) | human gut metagenome | biome: human gut; feature: human-associated habitat; material: faeces... | reverse complement strand
CGAAGAATCATCGTAAGAGCTTCCTCCGTTAGACGGTGTTGTTGTCGTGGTGGAGCTTCCTGTGCTGGACGGTGTGTTGTCTGCCGTTGTTGTATTATTTGTAGCACTGCTTGCGGCTGCTTCTGCCTGTCTTGCAGCTTCTGCCTGGCGCGCTGCCTCGGCTGCTTCTGCTGCCTGACGTGCCTCTTCTGCTTTTCTTGCTTTCTCAGCGGCTTTCGCTGCTTCTTCGGCTGCAATCTCTTCCTGAATCTGCTGGATCTTTGCGTTCTGCTCTGCCAGGACTGCGTTGTACTGTGCAGCCATGTCATTCAGGTCTGCAATCTGGTTCTCGTAGTCATCGGAAACAGCTTTCTTCTGCTCGAGCATTTCCTCGAGGGACTGCTGCTGTGCTTCCTGCTCTGCCTCGCTGGCTTCCAGGTCTGCTTTCTCGTCTGCGAGCTGATTGCTGTAATCCGTTACCTGTTGTACCAGATCCATGTACTCCTGCAGGCACTCTCTGTCGTATTTGTATAATTTCTGGGTGTACTCAGCCTGGTTCAGGATGCTGCTTAAATCTTTTCCTTCCAGAATCAGTGCTGCCCAGCCGTTGTCTCCGCCGCTTTCATAGAGGAATTTGATACGTTTTTTCATCTGCTCGTACTGCTCGTCCTCTTCTGCCTGTGCGTCACTTAATTTTTTCTGAGTATCTTCAATCTCAGTCTGTTTCTCTGCAATTTCATTTTTCAAATTTTCAACGGATGCCATGGTTACGACAAGCTGTGCGTCCAGGTCATCAATCTCGCCGGTAATCTGATTCTTTTTGGTTTCCAGATCATCGATTTCTGCTTTTGCGTTGTCAAGCTGTGCGCTGGTCTCGGCCTGTGCTGCCTGCTGCTGCTGTAACTGCTCCTGTTTGGAGGCGCTTACTGTCATTACCTGAGCTGCACTTACGATCACTGCTAAACTTAAGGCAAGAAATTTTTTTCTCATTCTTTCACTCCCAAATTGATTCGTTGTATGTAGGATTTCTGTTTCCAGTTTTACCTGTTTCTTAGAAATTCAATTATTCTGTAACATTTTTGAAATATTTTTCCCAATTCTTTTACATAATATCACAATTCACAAATGGATGCAAGGAAAAATATCCCGCCTTTTTGTAAACAATTCGTGAACAGTAACGATACATGTTATTTTACCTTCTGTACACTCACACAACTCAATTTGTATTGATCCGGCGAGGAAAGCGCATCGCCGTCGGGGATTGAAAAGTCCTCTGCGGAGAATTTCGCACAGAGTGCCCGGTACTGATCCTCTGTAAAGGACGGCACCGCATCCTGATTCCATTCCAGACTGATTTCCTGATCGGCCACGCCGCGCGTTACAATTTTCCCGCCTTCAAAATCCTTTTGTTTCATTTCTTTTAACGCATTGTAAACTGCAGTTCCATAATCCAGACGTACTTTCAACACGGCATTGGCGTACTCCTCCACGCCGCCGTTTGCGATCAGTGCTCCGCCTGCCGCAGATGCTGCTGCGCCAAGTACATTCTGATACGATGCACCGTCCGAGAAGAGAATCTGTCCGCTCTCACCGTACCAGCTTTTGATTTTTTCCAAATACGACGGTGATACGCTGCTGCTTTTCCGATACGTATAATCCAGCGTGATGCTGTTTTCTCCAAGTCCCAGATCCGCAGCGGCCGCCTCTGCACCGAGTGCATAACCTGTCCCGTACTTTGTTCCGTTCTCTTCGTTTTTCTGTCCGATATAGCCCAGGTGCGTGTAGCCGGCCTGTACTGCCGCATAGCCTGCCAGGTAGCCGGCCTCTGATGCATCAATTTCCAGGCTTTCTGTATTTCCGCGGAGACGGCTGCGGCCGCTCTCACTGACCGGTTCTGCCTCCAGCAGCAGAAAACGGACATCCTTCCAGTCGCGCTGTGCATCGTAAACGGCGCGGCTCATGCTCGTTCCGGCACAGACGATAACGGATGCTCCCTTCTGCGCCGCCTCTTTGATGGTGTTTTCATAGTCCTCTGTTGTCCGTCCTGCCGGAACACTTGCTTCATATTTCAGACCGCTCTCGTCTCCATACTGCGCAAGACCGTTCCATGCTGACTGATACACGGCATCGGAAGCTACCTCACTGCCGTCGGTTACCAGCACCAGATCCACTGGTTCCGTCTTTTCTTTTCCGCAGCCGCCCAGCAGCAGCAACGACACTACGCCAAGACAGAGCGCCCATTTCCAGCTCTTTCGCATGTTTACTCCCCTTGTATTTTTATTTTCCAGATTTTTTCTTTTGTATTTCTGATCTGCGTCTTTCACGCACCTTCTAGTATAGACAATTCCAGCGCAAAAAGAAAGAGAGAATACACGAACTACAAAGTTTTTTTGTATTCTCTCTTATTTTTTATAGAAGATATTTTACTGGAACAGATCGTTCAGGATTTCTGCCGGTTTCTTCCTGCGGTAGCCTTCACTGTCACTTAAGATACTGCTGCTCCAGGTGAAATGATTCACACCGGTCAGATAGGACCGGTCAAGAACTTTTACACCATACCGCTCATACGCAACCGGATAATACATTTTCATGTATTCATTTGCCAGCTCAATAGCTTCACTGTTAATGCTTCCTGTTGAAGAAACGGTTCCGCCAAGCTGAATATACGGCGGTGTCGCATGAATGACAACCACGCTGCCGTCCGAGCACTGGCCAATGACAATCCAGACATGACCGCTCTTGCTGACCACATCACCCGGCGTAAATTTCTGGGATGTATCGCCTGTCACGCAGGTTCCCCAGCCTTTTCTTGCAAAGTAGGCCGGCATTCCAGTGGAGGTTGTCGTTGCATACTCTTTCGTCACCTGATGTGCGGTCCATCCGACATAGCCGGAACAGTCAAGACCTTTTCCGTACTCATACAGATGATCGGAATAGTTGTAGGTGGAATTCTGTGTATTGAAGAATTGTTTCCACTGCGCATTGACGCCGTAACTCTCTGCCTCTGCGTCTGTGTGGCCGCCTCCCCAGATATACAGGGTGTTTCCAAGCGGAAGCAGTGCATTTTTCAGAAAGTTCCGTACGGTGCGGACACCGATCTGCGCGGACGGTTCAAATCCGTCCGGACTCTGTACCAGCTTGCCGTCCTCATCGAACACATACGTTTTTCCGTCGATCACCTGTTTTCCGGTTATCATGCCGCCCCAGTTTCGGAAATAGTATGTATTTCCGCCAATCGACTGCCAGCCGATTGCCATTTTCGAGTCAGATCCAAGGTAATAGAGGTTATTATCATAGGTAATAAACGCATTCTTGTACATGCCGCCCCAGCTTCTCGGATAATAATAGTTATAATCCCAGTATACCCAGCCGCTTGTCGCCATAACGCCGTTTTTGTCTACATAATAATAGTTTCCGTCGTACTGAAACAGCTCGTCATCTCTTCTGGTTCCATTGGCGTTGATCCAGTAATGCGTTCCGTCCAGAAGCAGCCAGCCCGTATGGCTTGTGCCGTCCTCATCGAAATAATACGTTTTTCCGCCGTTCTGCACCCAGCCGGTGGCAAATGTTCCATCTGAATTGGCATAGTATGTTTTACCGCCGATGGTAAATGTCTGATCATGGTACAGACCGCCCCAGCTCTGGAATGCGTATTTTGTTCCGCCGATGGTATGAATTCCGGTGTACATGCCGCCCCAGCTTCGGAAATAGTAGCGGTTTTTGTCGTAGGTGATCCATTCAGACGATGCCATCGTACCGTCTTCTTTCATCCAGTACCAGTTGTTGTCATATTTCACCCAGCCGGTCTGAAGCGACGTATCCTTGTTGATCCAGTAATACGTTCCGTTGGTCAGATACCAGCCCTCTTTTGTAATCTGCTCGCCGTCTTCCAGAAAATAGTATTTCTTTCCATTGATATCGCAGACACCTGTATAGAAGGTTCCGTCATCCTTTGCCCAGTATTTCTTTCCCTGCCAGGTAAAAGATTCGTTATGGTAAACGCCGCCCCAGCTGTGGAAATAATATCTTGTTCCGTCAACCTCTTTCATTCCGGTGTACATCACACCGTCACCGTCAAAATAGTATCGGTTGTTGTCATACGTGATCCATTCAGATGCAGCACGTGTGCCGTCCGCTTTCAGCCAGTACCATTTGCCTTCCAGCTTCAGCCAGCCGGTCTGAACAGAACCATCCTGATTAATCCAGTAAGTCTGATCTCCCAGCTGAACCCAGCCGGTCTGGCTGGCATGATAGATCGATCCGTCATTCTGCGCTATGTAGGTTTTCCCTTTTACGGTAAAGAAGGTGTTTCGATATACACCACCCCAGCTCTGGAAATAATACTCGTTTCCTCCGATGCTCTGGAAACCGTTTTTATAAATGCCGCCCCAGCTCCGGAAGTAATACAGATTGTTGTTGATTTCTTTCCAGCCGGATGCCATCATGACACCATTATCATCAAACCAGTACCAGTTATCATCGTACAGCAGCCAGCCGGTCTGCAGGACGCCGTCTTCTCTTACCCAATAATATGATGTGCCTTTTTTCAGCCAGCCTTTTTGTGTGATCTGCGCTCCCGTAGTATCATCAAATGCGCAGAGATCACCATGTCCATTCATTGTTCTGACTATTCCACGGGCAACGATACCATTTTCCTGTACATAGTACATTTTTCCGCTGATGCTGAGATACACATTTCTCTGAATGCCGCCCCAGCTCTGGAAATAATAGAGGTTTCCATCTACTTCCTGAAAACCATTTTTATAGATTGCTCCGTCTCCCTTGGCATAATAAAGATTATTATCGTATGTGAACCAGCTGTTTTCTGCCATGCGGCCGTTCCGGTCCGGATCCAGCCAGTACCAGTTTCCATTCCGGTAAAGCCATCCTGTTTTCAGCTGTCCGTTCTCATAAAAATACCAGCCGCCGTCGCCTGCCTTAACCCAGCCATTCTGACTGGCCCGCACAGCAGCAACGCTGTCCTGTGAAGCCTGTGTCTGCGTTTCACTCTGTATCCCGCTCTGCTGATCCTCTGTCTCCACAGACTGGTCCATCACCGTGCTGCTCCCCACAGCACTCGCGGAAACAGTCGTCGGATGTACGCTGAGCATCAGCACCATAAAAAGTGTACCGCCCAGAAGACTTCTCAATTTTTTCTTCGATGTCATTGGTAAGTAACTCCCTTACTATATTATATCTGCTTTTCTCTCCATGTTATCATTAGAAATTATATTATCTTTTGTAATATTTTGCAATAAAAACGTAAAAAAAGAGACATTCACGAAGGAATGTCTCTTTTTTCTGTGTTTTATTTCATGCTCTATTCTGTCTTTTCAAGACAATATCCTGTGTTATTAGAACAGTCCTGTAATCTTTCCAGTAGCGTCTACATCGATACGCTCTGCTGCCGGAACTTTCGGCAGACCTGGCATGGTCATGATGTCACCGGTCAGGGCTACGATGAAGCCTGCACCTGCGGAGATTTTCAGGTTACGTACGGTAACTTCGAATCCGGTCGGTGCGCCGAGTTTGGTCTGATCATCGGTCAGGCTGTACTGGGTTTTTGCCATACAGATCGGGCAGTTGCCAAATCCGAGAGCCTCTAACTGTTTTGCCTGTTTCTGTGCATTTGCGGTCAGGACAACTCTGCTTCCGCCGTAGATCTTCTGAACGATGGCGTTCAGTTTCTCTTCGATGGAGCCTTCCAGATCGTATGCATAGGTGAAATCGTTCGGCTGCTCGCAAAGACGGACAACTTCTTCTGCCAGGGCTACGCCGCCCTCGCCGCCTTTTGCCCATACCTCGGACAGAACAACGTTGACGCCGAGCTCTTTACATTTCTCCTCAACCAGCTTCAGTTCTGCTTCGGTATCGGTCGGGAATGCATTGATTGCAACAACGCAAGGCAGTTTGTATACGTTTGTGATATTGCTTACATGTTTCAGAAGGTTCGGCATACCTTTCTCCAGAGCTTCCAGGTTCTCGCCGTTCAGTTCTGCTTTCGGAACGCCGCCGTTGTATTTCAGGGCACGAACAGTTGCTACGACTACAACTGCATTCGGTTTCAGGCCCGCCATACGGCATTTGATGTCGAGGAATTTCTCAGCACCAAGGTCAGCACCGAAGCCTGCCTCTGTGATAGTGTAATCTGCTAATTTCAGGCACATTTTGGTTGCTGTTACAGAGTTGCAGCCGTGTGCGATGTTTGCGAATGGTCCGCCGTGAACGATAGCCGGAGTTCCTTCCAGAGTCTGTACCAGGTTTGGTTTCAGAGCATCTTTTAAGAGTGCTGCCATAGCGCCCTGCGCATGCAGATCTCCTGCTGTTACCGGTTTCTGCTCTGCTACTTTTCCGTAGGTATATCCGATGATGATCTTGGAAAGTCTTTCTTTCAGATCTGAGATGTCGCTTGCCAGACACAGAACTGCCATGATCTCAGATGCTACTGTGATATCGTAGCCGTCTTCTCTCGGCATTCCGTTTGTTTTTCCGCCAAGGCCGTCTACAACGCTTCGAAGCTGACGGTCATTCATATCTACGCATCGTTTCCAGGTGATCTTTCTCGGATCGATATTCAGAGCGTTGCCCTGGAAAATGTGGTTGTCGATCATAGCTGCCAGCAGGTTGTTTGCTGCACCGATTGCATGGAAGTCACCGGTGAAGTGAAGGTTGATATCTTCCATTGGAACAACCTGTGCGTATCCGCCGCCTGCTGCTCCGCCTTTTACACCGAAGACCGGTCCAAGAGATGGCTCGCGAAGTGCAACCATTGCTTTTTTACCGATTCTGGAAAGTCCGTCTACCAGACCTACAGAAGTTGTTGTTTTTCCTTCTCCTGCCGGTGTCGGGTTGATGGCTGTAACGAGGATCAGTTTTCCATCCTCCGCATTGGTGTCTTTTAACAGGTTGTAATCAATTTTTGCTTTGTACTTTCCGTACTGCTCCAGATATTTGTCATCAATACCTGCTTTTTCTGCGATCGCTGTGATCGGCTGCATGGTACATTCCTGTGCAATTTCAATGTCTGATTTGTAACCCATTGTTTTAAAATCCCCTTTCTTTTTCCGCTTTGTCCGCCGATTGATAGCCATATTTTACCATGTTTTGTAAGATGATTCAATTGATAATTATTTATTTCACAATCTTTATACGTTTTGTACCAAAAAATGCAGAAAATTCCGCCAAAAGGCGGAGCGGCACAATTCTGCATTAAAAAAAGAAGGATTCCCGGCTTTTTGCTGCCGAAAATCCTTCTCTTTTTTATTTTTTAAGAATACTGCGACTCATCCACCTCAAACGGTTCGTCGCACGGTCCTTCGAGGAGGCGGTAGCTGCCCTGTGTGGAGAAGTAATACCATTTTCCGTCGATCAGTTTCCATCCTTTTACGGCGTAGCCGTTTGCGTCAATGTAGTATCTCTGCTCGGTGTCGTTTGCATAGCGGTGCGGGTTCAGGGAAACCCATTCGCTTTTGGCCCAGCGGTCTTCGTCTTCGATGTAGAACTTCCAGCCCTCATCGGTTTTGGTCCAGATGGAGGTTACCTGCTCTTCCATTTTTTCGAAGAATTTGGATTTCTGGGAGAGATCATCATTGAGCTGGTCGAAAGTCAGCTTCTCTGCAAGCGTCTGTTCACCTGAAAACAGGTTTGTTCCAAGACCGAGGCGGTCACCCTCAATGGTAGCTCCGAGACTTGCGATGGTGGTCGGGAACATGTCCATGGTGGTGAAACTTCTGTTTTTCTCCTGCTGCGGCTGGATCGGAGAGTTGATGATCACGTTGTATACGGTTCTGGTGTAGTCCGGATCAATGTTCTCACAGAAATCGGAATCCATCGTCAGATGGTCGCCAGAAATTACGATCGTTGTGTTCTCGTAGAAATCCTGCTGCTGAATCCAGGAAACGAACTCGGTGACCTGCTTGCTGGAGCAGTGCAGAACCATTCCGTACTGGTTGTCACCGTCGTTTTCTTCATCGCAGAGCTCACACGGATATCCATCCTCAAAATGGGTGTCTGCGGTCAGCATGGTGAAGTTGAACGGCTCTCCCTCTGCTGCGATTTCGGTCAGGCGGTCTTTGGCAAAGGAAAAGAGTTTTTCATCCTCATAGCCCCACCATTCGTAATATCCTTCCGGAATCAGGCCTTTTTCCATAGCCCAGTTGTAATCGTCTACTTCGTAGTCGCCGTGCTCTTTAAAGTACTCTTCCCGGCCGCCGAACTGTCCGATTGAACCGATGAAGAAATACTGCTTGTAGCCTTCATCCGCCAGGACATCACCCAGGGTATTGATTTCCGGGAAGAAGCTGGTCTGATATGCCATCTCATTTCGCTGGATTCCGATGCTGAGAGGCAGACCGGAGGTCTGTGCGAAAATTCCGGCAATGGTCCAGGTTGCGTTTACGGTAGGCTGGCCGCCGCCGAGCAGCTCCGAATTGGAAAAACTGATGTTGTCTGCGGCAAGCTGGGTCAGCTCTGGGATATAGTTTTTATCGAATGCTCCGCCGGAGGCTTTGTCTGCGTAGGTGCTCTCCATGGATTCCAGATAGAGATAGATCAGATTTCGTTTCTGTTCCGGGAACGTGATATTCACGCGGTCCGGATCTACGTAGTTGTCTTCTACCACGGTATTGTACGTGCTCTGATTTTTCAGATAATCTTTTACGTCCAGTGCTGCCCACACGTCATTGATGGAATAGACGATGCTGGCGGCTCCTGCCGCGATACAGATCATCCCGAACGCCACATGGGCTTTGCGTTTTTCTCGAAGAAAAATGCTGACCAGAATCAGAAGGATGAGTGCTGCCGCTGCGATCAGCGCACTTGAGCAGATATAACTCATCAGAAGATCATGGCTGGTTCCGGCAATCGGGGCCTTTAACTGGTAAACAAGCTCTTCCATGCTCAGATTCGGCCATGTTTTCCGCATCCAGCGCTCGGACGTAAACAGCAGCACGCCAAGCGTTCCGATCACCACTGCAAACACAGCCAGCAGAATGCGCCCTGCTTTTTTCGTTTTTTTCTGTTTCTTGTGTTTCATCTTCCTACCTCCAAAAAGCATTACAGCTTACAAAATCTTAACTTTTCTTTACAATCGCCTTACGTATTATAGCAAAGACCGTTTTAAAAAGATAGAAAATTTTTATAAAATTTTTGCACAAAAAGTGCAGCCAAAAACATATTTTTTGCATGACACATAAAAACCCGCCCGGCACCGCAAATCTCTTCGCGTCCCAAGCGGGTTTTTCATCTCTATTCCGGGAAAGCCTTATCAGCTTGCCTTGTTCTTTCTCTGTTTGATGACCTTCAGTCGTGTGAACTCCTCGCGCTCCTTCTCCTCCAGTGCGTCCGCGATATCCTTGGACAGCTGGGTGTAATGCGGAATCGTGATGTTCTTCAGCGCGTTGGCACGCTTCTGTGTTTTCTTGATTGCCGCAGCAAGGCGGTACGCCGAGTTCTCAATCATGGAAAGGTTTAAGGTCAGGTCTTTTACTTTTTCAAAGGCCTGTCTTGCCTGATCCAGGGACTCCTTCGTGCTGTAGTAAGCATACGTCGGGGCCTGTCCGGACGGATCAGCCTCTACCAGCGGAATTTCCACGCCCATGATACTCCTTGTCTTGATCCGGATGGATTCCTCCACCGGAACGGTATAGGACACGGTCTGTACGTTGGTGATACCGATCTCCATATTCGCAATCTGCAGTGCCGCATAAGCCTCGCGGAATGTCACATCGATCTGACGCTGAATGTCTTTTGCCTCATCGATCAGGCCCATGAGCTCGCGGATCAGAATATTCCGCTTCTTGTCCATCAGCTCGTAACCCATGTGGGCAAGTTTCAGAGAGTTCTTTGCAAGAATCAGGTTTCCCTTGGTAGGAAAGGTATTCGGGTCCATTCCGATCTCACTCCTCTCGCTTACTCATTCATGGCATCGGCTTCCGCCTTTGCTTTTGCTACTGCATCAATGGTGGTCGGATGATAATACTGATCCAGAACCTTGGTGTTGACACGGTCGAGCTCTTCTCTCGGAAGCAGTCCAAGAAGCTCCCATGCCTTGTTCAGCGTATCTTCCATGGAACGGTTTTCATCCATTCCCTGGCCGATGAATTCATGCTCGAATTCATTACCGAATACCAGGTACTGTTTATCGATCGGAGAAAGCTCATCCTCACCGATAACGGATGCCAGGGAACGCGCATCTCCTACCTTTGCATAGCAGGAGAACAGCTGGTTCGCTACGTCCTGATGATCGGCTCTTGTGTAGCCCTCACCGATACCATCCTTCATCAGACGGGAAAGACTCGGCAGTACGCTGATTGGCGGGTAAATAGACTGGCCGTGAAGCTGACGGTCCAGTACGATCTGACCCTCGGTGATGTAACCGGTCAGGTCAGGGATCGGGTGCGTGATATCATCGTTTGGCATGGTCAGGATCGGAATCTGTGTTACGGATCCCTCTACGCCCTGTACGATTCCGGCGCGCTCATACAGCGTAGCCAGCTCACTGTACAGGTATCCAGGATAACCTTTACGGGAAGGAATCTCTCCACGGGAGGAGGAAACCTCACGCATAGCCTCGCAGAAGGATGTGATATCGGTCAGGATAACCAGGATATGCATGCCTTTCTCGAATGCAAGATACTCGGCAGCTGTCAGTGCTACCTTCGGAGTGATCAGACGCTCTACAACCGGGTCGTTTGCCAGGTTCAGGAACATAACAACGTGGTCAGATACACCGCTTTCCTCAAAGGTCCGGCGGAAGAACTCTGCTACGTCGTATTTAACACCCATAGCGGCAAATACGATTGCAAACTTCTCATCGGAATCTCCAAGGGATGCCTGCTGTACGATCTGTGCTGCCAGCTGGTCGTGCGGAAGTCCGTTTCCGGAGAAGATCGGCAGCTTCTGTCCACGAATCAGGGTGGTCAGACCATCGATTGCAGAGATACCGGTATGGATATAGTTTCTTGGGTATTTACGGGTAACCGGGTTCAGCGGCAGGCCGTTGACGTTTCTTCTTACCTCTGCGTCAATCGGTCCCATGCGGTCGATCGGTTTTCCGATACCGTCGAAGGTACGTCCCAGAATTTCCTCGGAAAGTCCGATCTCCATCGGATGTCCGGTCAGACGGGTATGGGTATTGGTAAGAGACATGCTCGAAGTTCCCTCAAATACCTGAATAACGGCTTTGTCTTCGTATACAGCAACGATACGTCCCAGTTTTTTCTCATTGCCGTCTACGGTAAATTCTACGATTTCCTCGTAGGAAGCATTTTTTACACCTTCCAGAACAACCAGAGGGCCATTGACCTCACTAAGGCCTAAATATTCAATTGCCATGATGAATTCCCTCCTTAACCATTCTTCTCGAGTACCTTATCGTAGAAGGTGTCGATATCTTTTTTGTATGTGTCAAACAGATCCAGACGGTCATTCGGTACATCGTATTTAATAGAAACGACGCGGTCGAAGATCTTGTCCTCTTTCAGTACGGACATTGGCATGCCCATCGTCACGAGCGCTTTGGATTTCTTGTACAGATAAAGAATAACTTCCATCATCTTGTACTGTTTTTCCAGAGATACGCAGGTGTCATCCGGATGGAATGCGTTCTGCTGCAGGAAGCCCAGTCGAATAACTCTGGCGATTTCCAGGGTCAGCTTCTGGTCATCCGGAAGAACATCGCTACCGATCAGTTTTACAATTTCCATCAGGGAGCTCTCGGAGTTCAGGATTCCCATTAACTGGTTCCGCATATCTACAAAGTTTTTGTTTACGTGATCTTTGTACCACGGCGACAGATCCTGCAGGTATTCACTGTAGCTGGTCAGCCAGTGGATCGCCGGGAAATGACGGGCGTAAGCCAGAGATTTGTCCAGTCCCCAGAAGCAGCGGACGAAACGTTTGGTGTTCATGGTAACAGGCTCGGAGAAGTCACCACCCTGCGGAGATACGGCTCCGATGATGGATACGCTTCCCTCTGCGCCGCAAAGGGTCTGCATCATGCCGGCACGCTCATAGAAAGCGGACAGACGGGATGCCAGGTATGCCGGGAAACCTTCCTCGGCAGGCATTTCCTCCAGACGGCCGGACAGCTCACGGAGTGCCTCTGCCCAACGGGATGTGGAGTCTGCCATGATTGCTACATCATAGCCCATATCGCGGTAATACTCAGCCAGTGTCAGTCCGGAATACAGAGATGCCTCACGGGCTGCAACAGGCATGTTGGATGTGTTGGCGATCAGGGTGGTACGGTCCATCAGCGGGTTGCCGCTCTTCGGGTCGATCAGTTCCTGGAACTCCTCCAGAACCTGTGTCATCTCGTTTCCACGCTCTCCACATCCGATATAGATGATGATATCGGCATCAGACCATTTTGCGATCTGGTGCTGGGTCATGGTTTTTCCGGTACCGAATCCGCCAGGGATGGCTGCTGTGCCGCCTTTTGCGATCGGGAACATCGTATCCAGGATACGCTGTCCTGTGATCAGCGGAACGGATGCCGGATATCTTTTCAGGGTTGGACGCGGTACACGGATCGGCCATTTCTGTGCCAGTGTGATCTCTTTTTCGGTGCCGTCTTCCAGTTTCAGTTTTACAATCGGATCAAGGATGGTATACTTTCCGTCTTTGGCAGCCCAGATAACCGTGCCGTTGACATCCGGCGGAACCATCGATTTGTGTACGATGGAACGGGTCTCCTGTGTCTCTGCAATGATTGCGCCGCCCATCAGCTCTTCGCCTTCTGAAACAGTTACATGGACATCCCATTTTTTCTCTGTATCCAGAGAATCTACGGTAAGACCACGGCTGATATATTTACCGGACTGCTTTGCAATCTCGGACAGCGGACGCTCAATACCGTCAAAAATGTTGTTCAGGATTCCAGGTCCCAGTGTAACAGAGAGGGCATCTCCGGATGCGGTAACTGTTTCGCCTGGTTTCAGTCCTGTGGTTTCCTCGAAAACCTGTACTGTAGTGGTATCCTTTGTCAGGGCAATAACCTCGCCGACCAGACGTTCTTTACCAACGTAAACCATCTCGGACATTTTAAATCCGGTGTTTCCTTTCAGATATACGACCGGACCGTTGATTCCATAGATAACTCCGGTTTTATTCATGCTCTACACCTCCGTGAAAGATGAAATTCTCCCGCTCTTCGTTCAGAAGGGTCTCGAAGGAATTATCGATCAGAATATTTTTCTCCGGAATGACCGCGCGCACGCCGCCAAGGAACGGCATGGCCGAAATGGTAAGGGTTACGGAGAGTTTCTGCTCCAGGGAAGCCTTATGAGCTTCGTCTGACGGATCCAGATATAAGGTCAGTTTGTCGTTTCCGGCAAATGTAACGGCTTCGCGGATTTTGCGCTCCAGATACTCCTCATAGGATGGATCCTTTTTATAAGCGGTAAGTTTTTCACGAACTTCTTTAAACAGTTTTTCTTTTAATTCCAGATTTTTACGGGACAGCTTCCGTCTGATATGAAGCTGATCCGCAGACAGTGTCTTGTTGACATCACGTTTTGCTTTCTCGGTCTCGGCAGCAACTTCTTCTTCTGCCTGACGTCTTGCGGTTGCTTTATGCTCCTCGAAGATCTTATCCAGAGCTTTCTGGTGATCGCCGATCACACGTTCTGCTTCACGGTTTGCACTGTCCAGGGAATGATTATAAAAATTCTGAAGTTTTTCCTCAGTAGTCAATGTGTGTCACCTCCAGGGCATTCTTACAGTTTTAATCCAATAGATTCATTTACAAAGGAAGTGATAAAGTCTCTTCCGGTACCGTGACGGTCCGGAATTTCAATGAGCAGCGGAAGCTTATGGTTGAGGCGGACATCCTCCAGAATGTCCGGGAATTCCTTCCCGAACTTTTCTGTAAGGAGAATAATTCCGATCTCTTTGTCTGCCAGTGTTTTCTGCAGTGTATCATAAAGCTCCTCGCGCTCATGAACGACAACGCCTTCCACTCCGGCCAGGCGCATGCCCGTCTGAGTGTCTACGTTATCACTGATCAAGAACATTTTCATTTATGATTCCTCCAACTTAAGGTGAAGATCAATACCTTCCGGTTTTGGAATCAAAGTTTACCAAGAATCATGAAGGAGATGATCAGACCATACAGAGCGATACCTTCGGCCATAGCTACGAAGATCATGGATTTACCAAAGATGCTGCCGTCTTCGCTGATTGCTCCAAGAGCTGCGCTTGCGGAAGATGCAACGGCGATACCGGAACCAATACCGGAAAGACCTGTAACAAGAGCTGCTGCGATATATCCAAGACCTGTTGCAAGACCTGCATCAGCGCTTGTTGCAGCCTGTACAGAAGAGCTTCCTGCAAACATAACCATTGCTGCTACTAACATGGTACCAAAGAAGAAAAATGCGTTTGTTGCAATTGTTGTTTTGTAACGTCCACGGCTCTTCTCGCCGATGAAATAATAACCAAATGGAACGATAATGCTTAATACAAGCGCTACTGCTAAGATAATCTGTGTCATAACTGTCATGAT
>ENA-ORRW01002587-ORRW01002587.1-human-gut-metagenome-genome-assembly--contig:-NODE-2587-length-14545-cov-9.176259_pt1 | contig 14545 bp, 10 predicted proteins | sample MGYA00242183_ERZ509150 | MGnify/ENA primary metagenome ERZ509150 (study PRJEB26280, sample SAMEA2338639) | human gut metagenome | biome: human gut; feature: human-associated habitat; material: faeces... | reverse complement strand
TTAGGTGGTCTGTCACACACCTTCGTAGCTGGTGAACGGCAATGCTCCGTTTTTTGAGGCGTTTTGGGGCGTTTTAATCGATGTTGAACGGCAATGCTCCGTTTTTTAAGCCTCTTTTAACCCATTTCCCGCATCGAAAGTGAGTGGATACAACCATTCCGAGTGGGTGGGAATGCTCCGTTTTCGCCACATATTGGAACCTATCTTCAGGATAAAGGACTTCCATGATACAGTTTCATCATGCCAATCGTCCTCCATGCTTTTGACACAACAGCGTTATATCCTCCACGGCGTTTTCCACAGAGAGCGTATGTTCTGCCGAATAGCAATCTATCAAGAAATCTATTGCTTTGAATCGGCGAAGGTACGCGTAAGCAGACGCCATTGGCAAATTAAAGCGATTGGCAAAAGCACCAACACAGCAATTTACGTATTCCAATATATGATGCGCCAAATCCATATTATTCAACTTTAATACTTCTAATTGCAAATTTACGGTATTATTCTGATATCACAAACTTTTCGGGTGCCTTTCTTTGTTTTCAACGACAAGTATCCACCACACAGGCAGTTCTTTATCTGTTTTTTTAAAAAACGCTTGGCCAATTCAGATTTTGTTCGTAACTTAGTAGCTTGAAACGTAGAGCATGCAGAAAAATGGCTAAGATTGTAAATAGATATCCCGTTGGAATTCAGACTTTCTCGAAGATTCGCGAGAACGGTTATTTCTATATAGACAAGACCCAATTCATCGTGGATTTCCGGGAAAAGCAGATGTCGTATGTCTTTCTGAGTCGTCCAAGACGATTCGGAAAGTCGCTCTTTGCCTCTACCCTTCAAGCCTATTTCGAGGGAAGAAAGGAGCTTTTCGAGGGATTGGCCATTGCCGAATACGAGAAGGAATGGGTGAAGCATCCTGTGCTTCATTTCGACCTCAGCGGTGCCAAGCATTTTGACGCCAATGCCTTGAACAATTATCTTAATCTGGAACTTTTACCCTACGAAGAGCTTTATGGTAAGAGAGAAGGCGAGATTTACCCTAATGAAAGACTGGAAGGTATCGTAAAGCGAGCTTACAAGCAGACGGGCGAAAAGGCAGTCGTTATCATTGATGAATACGATGCCCCTTTGCTGGATGTGGTGCATGAGAAGGAAAACCTGCAACCGCTTCGCCACATCATGCAAAACTTCTACAGCCCTCTAAAGAAGCTCGACCCATACCTGGAGTTCTGTTTCATCACGGGTATCACCAAGTTCCCACAACTCAGCATCTTCAGCGAGCTCAACAACCTCGACAACATCAGTCTGTTCGACCAGTATTCGGCCATCTGCGGTATCAGCAAGACGGAACTAACCACGCAGATGAAACCAGACGTCGAAGCATTGGGCGAAGCCCTTGGCATGACGTACGAGGAGTGTCTGAAAGAGCTGACGCAATTCTATGATGGCTATCATTTCAGCGAGAAGTCAGAAGACGTCTTCAATCCGTTCAGCCTGGTGAAGGCGCTGAACGCACGCAAGATAGCTCCTTACTGGTTTGGTTCGGGCACGCCATCTTTCCTCTTGAAATTGCTGGATAAGTATCATGTCAATCTTGCTTCTTTGGAAGGCCAGGAGGCGGTTTTGAGTTCCTTCGACCAATCGACAGAGGAAATGACAGACGCCCTGCCTCTGCTTTATCAGAGCGGTTATCTGACCATCAAGAAGTATGATCCGATGTTTAGGGAATACACTTTGGGCATCCCAAACAAGGAGGTCCGTGATGGTTTGCTCAATTCGCTGATACCTCACTATGTGAACCCTCGCCGTTCCGACAACGACGCCTTCCTCTTGGGGTTTTGCAAGGCGGTTTACCGCAATGATATCGAAGCAGCATTGGAACACATGCGCACCTATATGGCTACGATCCCATACGATCTGGAGAACCATAGCGAGAAGCACTATCAGACCATCTTCTATCTGATGTTTAGTTTCCTCAACATCTATATCCGCACGGAGGTGAAAAGCGCCATCGGCAGGGCTGATGCCGTGATGCACATGCCGGACACGATATACGTCTTCGAACTGAAGGTTGACAAGAGTGCCGAGGAGGCTTTGGCCCAAATAGACGAAAAGGGCTACATGCTGCCTTATCATGCTGAAGGTAAGCGGCTGGTAAAAGTGGGCATTAGTTTTGACAGTACTCAGCGCACGATCAGCGACTGGAAAATCAAGGAGGATTAAGAGGATTAAAAGGAGAGGCTAAGAACATTGCCCGCCATTGTACCATCGAGCCTTTTTAGTGTATTGTCTTCGATTCGCATTATTAGATTTATGTATAGATATTTCATTTACCTATCGTTTGACGGGCGCGCCTACCACGGTTGGCAGATACAGCCCAACGGCATCACCGTGGAGGAGGCGCTGGAGAAGGCGCTCTCGACCCTGCTGCACACCCCCATCGACGTGACGGGGGCGGGACGGACTGACGCTGGGGTCAACGCCCGGCTGATGGTGGCCCATTTCGACCTGCAAGAGCCGCTGGAGCTTCCCCTCGACTGCCACCAGCTGGCCTACCGCCTCAACAAGATGTTGCCCCGCGACATCTCCGTGAGCCAGATCCTACCCGTGCCCTCGGATCTCCACGCGCGCTTCTCGGCCAAAAGGCGCACCTACCACTACTACATCCACACGCGGAAAGACCCGTTTCGCAGGGCCTACTCCCACGAGATCCACTACGCCCTCGACTTCGACCAGATGAACGCGGCAGCACAGATGCTTGTCGGCACACGCGACTTCCAATGTTTCTGCAAGGCGGGAAGCGACGTGAAAACGACCGTCTGCGACCTCTACGAGGCCCGATGGGACCATCTGGACGGCGAGGCCTGGTGCTTCACCATCTCCGCCAACCGCTTCCTGCGCAACATGGTACGCGCCGTGGTGGGCACCCTGGTGGAGGTGGGTCGCGGACGCCTCTCGCTGCAAAGGCTGGAGGAGGTGCTCGCAAAGGGCACCAGGAGCGACGCGGGCGAGAGCATGCCAGCCCACGCGCTATTTCTGTGGGATGTGGAGTATGACGGGCTGGAACCGCAGGAAAATGGTGTTTTGGCTAAATAAATGAACACTTTGGTTGCCAGTTTGAGAAAAAAGGCTTATTTTTGCGCCATCAAAGTCAAAACATAGCATCTTTTACCCAGTTCCTTCCACCGGAAAGCGGGGAGGAGACACAAGAACAGACAACAATATGAGTAATATTTTCAGAGGATTGGGAGTTGCGCTGATCACTCCTTTCAAGAGCGACATGAGCATCGATTTCGAGGCTTTGGAGCGACTCGTCAACTATCAACTGGACAATGGTGCCGACTTCCTGTGCATCCTGGCCACAACGGGCGAGACGCCCTGCCTGACGCGGAGCGAGAAAGACGAGATCACCCGGGTCGTCAAGAGCGTGGTGAAGGGCCGCGTGCCCCTGCTCAAATACTGTGGCGGCAACAACACGCGGGCTGTCATCGAGGAGATGAAGTCCAGCGACTGGGAGGGTATCGACGGCATCCTGAGCATCTGTCCTTACTACAACAAGCCGTCGCAGGAGGGCTTGTACCAGCACTTCAAGGCCATCGCCGAGGCCAGTCCGCTGCCCTTGGTGCTCTACAACGTGCCGGGACGCACGGGAGTGAACATGAAGGCGGCCACGACGTGCCGCATCGCCAAGGACTTCCCCAAGATCGTGGGTATCAAGGAAGCCTCGGGCAGTCTGGAGCAAGTCGACGAGATCATCAAGAACAAGCCTGAGGGCTTCGAGGTGATCAGCGGCGACGACGCGCTGACGTTCCCGATGATAGCCAGCGGAGCCGTCGGTGTGATCTCGGTCATCGGCAACGCCCTGCCCCGCCAGTTCTCCCGCATGATCCGCTTGGAATTTGAGGGCAACTATGGCGAGGCGCGCAAGATCCACCACCAGTTTACCGAACTCTACAAGCTCCTCTTCGTCGATGGCAACCCTGCGGGCGTGAAGGCCCTGCTCAACGACATGGGAATGATAGAGAACGTGCTCCGCCTGCCGCTCGTACCCACAGAGGTGACGACGAAGCAGAAGATGGCCGATATCCTCAAGGTCCTCCATGTAGAATAAGAGAAAGAAACTGGAACGGGACGCCCATGGAACCACGGGCGAAAGACCCAAGACCCAGACCGGCTTTTCCCAATCCGACATCCTATTGCGCAGACAGACTGCTTCCATCTTCCTCTCTCCAAACAGGACAGAAGGCAGACACGGAAGCAGTTTGTCGGCGTTCGCACACAACCTTAGTTATCAATTAAGTCAAACCTATATCACACCACGACTATGAACAGTCTGTTTATCGTATTGCCCATCCTCACCATCCTGATGTTCGACCTCGGACTGACGCTGGAGGGCAAGGATTTCCGCTTGGTCATGCTCCGCTACAAAGCTGTCCTGGCCGGCATGATCGGCCAACTGCTCCTACTGCCCCTCATCGCCTGGGGCGTGGCAGGCGCCTTGTCGCTGAGCCCGCTCTTCACGATCGGCCTGATGCTCATCGCCTGCTGTCCTGGAGGCAGTTCGTCCAATGTCTTCTCGATGCTGGCCAAGGGCGACGTGGCCCTGTCGGTATCGCTCACGGCCGTCAGCAGCCTCATCACCCTCTTCACCGTCCCGCTGATCATGCAGGCCACCACCGCCCACCTGGGCGAGGCCATGGGGGTGAAGTTGCCCGTGGTCAACCTGCTGATGCAAAACGTGGTGACGATGCTGCTGCCCATCCTTCTGGGCATTGGCGTGCGCCACTACTGGCGAGAGACGGCCCGAAAGATCGAGCGAGTGCTCTCCCGACTGGCCTTCCCGGCCCTGATGCTGCTGGCCGGCATCTTCTTCGTGCAACACAAGACCACTATCGCCGACAACTTCGGCACGCTGGGCCTGGCCACCACCCTGCTCCTCCTCTGTGCCACCACGGGGGCGGGACTGCTCTGCTACGTCTTCCACCTGCGTACACAGGAGCGGCGCACCATCGTTATCGAGGTGGGCATGCAGAACGCAGCCCAGGCCATCGCCGTGGCCTCCAGCCCCTTTGTCTTCAACGACGGGCGCATGGCCATCCCCGCCATCATCTACGCCCTGATGATGAACGTAATCCTGCTGACCTACGTGGGCATCATCAACCGGGGAAAGATCCTCGGATAAGGAGGGGGACTACCGCTAATATGAGACATGGGCCTTGTCTCCAGCTTCGCTTGATCGCTGGTGGCAAGGCCCATGCTCCAAACAGGGGGCTCAGTCCAAAATCTAAAAACTGAAATTGAAGCCTATCGAGGCGTACTCCTTAAACTGCAAGTAGCCGTGGTGGCTATCGCGCGCCACGCCATCGTCGAAGCGAGGATAGAGGAAGATCTGCGCTGAGACGAAGCGGTTGAACTGGAAGACGAACGTGTTTTCCCATTCCAACTCCACACGCTCGTAGGTAGTGTAGCCATAGAGGCGCGTGCGCCAAGTCAGGTCCTCCATCAGCGTCCACGAGAGATCGACCGTAAACTCCGAACCAAAGTCGTTGAGCACCCTGCGGTTGTCTTCGATGCCGAGACGGGAGGAGAGGGAGCGCACGCGAGTGTACTTCATGTTGTAGGCCAGCGGAGCGAGATGGATGTTGCCCTTCAGCCGATGGTGCTGCCAATCGACACTATAGTCCATACCCAAAGAGAGGTTGACATTGAGCGGGGCAAGGAAGTCGGAGTAGAGGGTCGGGTCGTTGGACCGATAGCTGTGGGTGAACTGCGTATAGGTGAGCAACTGGAGTGTGTAGTACCAGCGTCTCGATGCCTGCAGGCCCAACTTGGAGGTGAGTCGGATTAGGTCCTCCGTGGTCTTGTAGCGATGGAGCGAGTCGGAACGGGAACTCTGAAATCCGAAGCGCATCTCCAGCTTGTTCTCCCACTTCACCTTCTGCTTGTTGTTGTAGTTGGCCTCCATGATGACGGATCCCAGGGCGGAGTAGTTGCTCTCACCTCCCTTATACCAGTTGTCGGAGACGTAGTTCTGCATGAAGCGCAGGGAGTAGTAGCCCGAGTAATGCCAAAAGTTGGGCTTATGGACCACCAGCTGGACGGGCACGACGTCGGGCTCCACGGGCATGGGGTCTGCATGGTCGCCCATCTCCGTCTCAGTCTGTATGGGCGCCTCGATGAGGTCGAGGTCGGAACGGTCGGCACGGAGGCGAGCGGAAGTGGTGCGCACCAAGTCGGGCCGGCGCACATAGAGGCCCAGCAGGGTGCTATCGACAAAGGCCTGCTCCCCCGTGCCTCCACCAGAGAGGGAGAAAGCATCGAGCACCTTGCCCTTGTAGAAGGTCAGAGGCAGGAAAAGTTGTGCTGCGGAGAGCGGAGCAACCTTGGAAGGACGGTAGGCAGGTCGACGAGCCGCATCACCAAAGATAGAATCGCGCAGGAGCGCGAGCGAGTCGACAGGTTCCGAGAGATCGCCATGGGGCTTTTCTACGGAAACCGCTGAAACTGCGGATCTTGAGGCGTGCGATCTGGCCTGGGCCGTGGCGATTGTCGGCAGGCAAAGCAGGCTAAACGCCATCCATATCATCGTTTTCATTCGTTCGAGCGTTATTAATTTAGGCGCAAAGATACAAATAAAAGCCGTAAGAACTTGCCACTTTCGGTTATTTATTGTAAATTTGCACCTTGTTATAACATATACATTTATCAACAAAGTGGCTGAGACAAAATACATCTTTGTGACCGGCGGTGTAGTTTCATCGCTTGGCAAGGGGATTATCTCCTCATCTATCGGCAAGCTGCTCCAGGCAAGGGGCTATAACATCACCATTCAGAAGTTCGATCCCTACATCAATATCGACCCGGGAACGCTGAACCCCTATGAGCATGGCGAGTGCTATGTGACGGTCGATGGTATGGAAACGGACCTTGACTTGGGACACTATGAGCGGTTCACCGGCATCCAGACCACCAAGGCCAACTCCATGACGACGGGCCGCATCTACAAGAGCGTCATCGACAAGGAGCGCCGCGGCGACTATCTGGGCAAGACCATCCAGGTCGTACCGCACATCACGGACGAGATCAAGCGCAACATCAAGCAGCTTGGCCAGAAATACCACTACGACTTCGTCATCACCGAGATTGGCGGTACGATCGGCGACATCGAGAGTGCGCCGTTCATGGAGGCGATCCGCCAGATGAAATGGGAGCTGGGCGACCGCGCCATCAACGTCCACCTGACCTACGTGCCCTACCTGCACGCAGCGGGTGAGCTGAAGACAAAGCCCACGCAGCACAGCGTGAAGGAGCTCCAGAGCGTCGGTATCCAGCCCGACGTGCTCGTCCTTCGCACGGAGAAGCACCTCGACGAGGGCATTCGCAAGAAGGTGGCCAACTTCTGCAACGTCGATTTCGACTGCGTCGTGCAGAGCGAGGACCTGCCGAGCATCTACGAGGTGCCCGTGGCCATGCAGAACCAGGGGCTCGACGAAGCAATCCTGCGCAAGTGTCATGAGCCTATCGGAGAGCGTCCGGCCCTGGGTCCGTGGAAGTCGTTCCTCGACCGCCGCGCCAAGGCCACCGAGGAAGTGCACATCGGACTCGTCGGCAAATATGACCTGCAGGACGCCTACAAGAGTATCCGCGAGGCGCTGCTTCAGGCTGGCACATACAACGACCGCAAGACCGTACTAACGTTTATCAACTCCGAGGAGATCACCGAGGAGAACGTCGGCGAGATGCTCAAGGGACAGGACGGCATCGTCGTCTGCCCGGGCTTTGGCCAGCGTGGCATCGAGGGCAAGGTCATCGCCGCCCACTACAGCCGCACCCACGACATCCCGACCTTCGGTATCTGCCTCGGTATGCAGATGATGGTGGTGGAGTTTGCACGCAACGTGCTGGGCTACGCCGACGCCAACAGCCGCGAGATGGACAAGAAGACACCCCACAACGTCATCGACATCATGGAGGAGCAAAAGAACATCACCAACATGGGTGGAACGATGCGTCTGGGTGCCTACGAGTGTATATTAAAACAAGGTTCGCGCGTGTTCAATATATATAAGTCTGAGCACATCCAGGAGCGCCACCGCCATCGCTATGAGTTCAACAACAACTTCGAGAAGGAGTTTGAGCGCAACGGCATGAACTGCGTGGGACGCAATCCCGAGAGCGACCTTATCGAGATTGTGGAGATACCGGGGCTGAAATGGTACATCGGCACGCAGTTCCACCCCGAGTATCAGAGTACGGTGCTGAAGCCACACCCCCTCTTCCTCGACTTCGTCCGCATGGCAGGCGAGAACCACAAGGCGTAGTAGCACCTCTCATCAGACAAAGAAACAGTATCAGATAAACGAATGGACAAAAATACGATTACCGGCTTTGTGCTCATTGCGCTGATCCTCTTCGGCTTTGCTTGGTGGCAACAGCCCTCGGAGGAGCAGCTTGAGCAGCAGCGGAAGGAGTTTGTAGAAGACTCTCTCCGTGCGGTCAAAGCCAAAGAGCAGCAGGCCAAAAAGGAGGCGCTGCAGCAGCAACAGCAAGAGAAGGCCCAAGCCGATACGTCGGCCCTCTTCCACAAGTCGCTCTCGGGCACGGCACAGGACGTGGTGCTCCAGAACGGAAAGCTCGCCCTCACGCTCTCCACGAAGGGTGGTACGGTGGCCAAGGCCGTCATCAAGGACTATGTGGGCCACAACCTGAAGGTGCAGGACGGTTCGAAAGATACCAAGGACGTCACCCTCTTCGAGGGCAACGACCAGCGGCTCAACTACTTGCTATCGGGCAAAGAACTCAATATCGAGACTGAGGACCTTTACTTCACGCCCAGCAACGTCACCGACTCCACGGTGACGATGACGGCGGAGGCTGCACCGGGCAAGACGCTGACGCTGGACTACGTCCTGGGCAAGGACTATATTCTCCGCGTGAGCCTGCGCGCCAACGGTCTGGGTGGCCTCTTCGCCCCCGACTACAACGAGGTGGGCATCTCCTGGGAGGAGAACGCACGACAGCAGGAGCGCGGCTTCACCTTTGAGAACCGCTATGCCACACTGACCTACAAGAAGGCCGACGGTGGCACAGACCATCTGAGCGAGGCTTCGGAGAAAGAGGAGACCACGGAGGACGCCCTCGACTGGGTGGCCTTCAAGAACCAATTCTTCTCGGCAGTGATGATTTCGAAGGACAACTTCCAGACGGGCGCACGACTGAAGAGCACCCCGCTGAAGAAGGAGTCGCACTATCTGAAGAACTACCAGGCACGCCTGAAGACGGCCTTCGACCCCACGGGCAAGAAGGCCACGGAACTGGAGTTCTACTATGGCCCCAACGACTTCCGCCTCCTGCAGAAGGTGGAGAAAGAGAGCGCCTTCGGCAAGGATCTGGAGATGCAGCAGCTTGTCTATTTGGGCTGGCCGCTCTTCCGTATCATCAACCGCTGGTTCACCATCTATGTCTTCGACTGGCTGAGCACCTTCTTCCCGATGGGTGTCGTGCTCATCCTCATCACACTCCTGCTCAAGGTCATCACCTTCCCGATGGTGAAGAAGAGCTACATGAGTTCTGCCAAGATGCGCGTGCTCAAACCGAAACTCGACGAGGCCACGAAGCAGTATGACAAGCCGGAGGATCAAATGAAGAAGCAGCAGGCTATGATGCAGCTCTACTCGGAGTATGGCGTCAGCCCGCTCTCAGGCTGTCTACCGATGCTGATCCAGTTGCCGATCTGGATTGCAATGTTCAACTTCGTGCCAAATGCCATCCAGTTGCGCGGACAGAGTTTCCTGTGGATGCAGGATCTGAGCACCTACGACCCCATCGTCGAATGGGGTACGAATATCTGGCTCATCGGCGACCACCTGTCCCTGACCTGTATCCTCTTCTGCGGTGCCAACATCCTCTACACCTGGTTCACCATGCAGCAGCAGAAGGACCAGATGGTCGGTCAGCAAGCCGAGCAGATGAAGATGATGCAGTGGATGATGTATCTCATGCCACTGATGTTCTTCTTCATGTTCAACGACTACTCGTCAGGTCTCAACTTCTACTACTTCATCTCCCTGTTCTTCTCCGCAGCCATCATGTTCACGCTGCGCAAGACTACCAACGAGAAGAAGTTGCTGGACTACCTTGAGGCACGCCGTTCGGAGAACCAGAAGAACCCGAAGAAGCAGAACGGCCTGATGGCCCGCATGCAGGCCATGCAGGAACTGCAGCAGAAGCAGCAGGAGGAACTGAGAAGAAAGAAGGAGGATCTAAACAGGAGGAAGAAGCAATAGCTCTTCCCCCACCAACCGGGTGTCTTACAGCACCCGGCCTCTCTTTTCAGACAGAAGGATCTTTCCTGGGAAGACACCAAAAGGACTATCCATGGAAAAAATCACTTTTTCAGAAATAACAACGGTTACTCACGGGCAAAAAATGTCCGTGAGTACTTTAGATTTATAACGATGAACAAAAACCTTACAATCGCCATGACGACTGCAATGCTACTGAGCGGCGGCGTGGCACAAACGCAAGCACAAGACGTGAACATTGGCAAGAGCAAGCAGGTGATGCTGAAAGGCGACATCATGACTCCCGAGACTCTCTGGGCCATGGGACGTGTGGGCTCTGCGGCAGCCTCACCCGACGGCAAGCAGGTCGTCTATCAGGTGGGCTACTACAGCGTGAAGGAGAACCGCGGCCACCAAGTGTTATTTATCATGAACGCTGACGGCACGGGCCAGACCAAGCTCACCACCGACGCCAAGAGCGAGAGCGACCCTGTATGGATCGAAGGCGGCAAGCGCATCGCTTTCCTTCGTGGAGGCCAGATATGGGCCATGAACCCTGACGGCTCGGGCCGCACACAGCTCACGAAGGACGCCACGGCCATCGAAGGATTCAAGTTCTCACCCGACGGCAGCCGCGTACTGCTCATCAAGTCGCTGCCCTATCACGGCACGATCAAGAAGAACCCCGACGACCTTCCTATGGCATCAGGCCGTCTCGTCACGGACATGAACTACCGCCACTGGGACCACTATGTGGAGAGCATTGCTCACCCCTTCGTCGCACAGGTATCCGCCCAGGGCATCGACGCAGGATGGGATATCCTCGAGGGACAGCCCTACGAGAGCCCGCTGGCACCCTTTGGTGGTATCGAGCAATTTGACTGGAGCCCCGACTCCAAGCACATCGCCTACACCTGCCGCAAGAAGGTGGGCGTGGACTACGCCGTCTCCACCGACGCCGACATCTTCCTCTTCAACATCGAGACCAAGACCGACCGCAACCTCTGCAAGCCCGAGGGCTATGTGGCTCCAAAGATCAACTATACCAAGTCGCTCCGCAACCAGAAGGTCAACCATCAGGAGGGCGACATGAACGTCGGCTACGACGTCAATCCGCGCTTCTCGCCAGACGGCAAGTATGTGGCCTGGCTCAGCATGGAGCACGATGGCTACGAGAGCGACCGCAACCGCCTGTGTGTCTATGAGCTGGCCACGGGCAAGAAGTCGTATGTCGCAGAGGCCTTCGACTCCAACGTCGATGACTACTGCTGGAACACCGATTCCAAGACCCTCTACTTCATCGGCTGCTGGCACGCCACGGTCAACGCCTACCAGACCAACCTCAAGGGTGAGGTGAAGAAGCTGACCGAGGGCGACCACAACTACGTGGCTCTCCAGCTTCTGGGCAACACGGGCAAGCTCCTCGGCACACGCCAGAGCATCACCGTCCCCAGTGACCTCTACGTCATCAAGCCCGCCAAAAAGGAGGGACAGTCGGAGCAGACGCAGATCACCTTCGAGAACAAGCACATCTACGACCAGATGGCTGTGGGCAACGTCACGGACCGCTGGGTGAAGACCTCTGACGGCAAGGAGATGCAGGTATGGATCATCACCCCACCCCACTTCGACCCCAACAAGAAGTATCCTACGCTGCTCTTCTGTGAGGGTGGCCCGCAGAGCCCCGTCTCACAGTTCTGGAGCTACCGCTGGAACTTCCAGATCATGGCTGCCAACGGCTATGTGGTCGTCGCCCCGAACCGTCGCGGACTGCCTGGCTATGGCAGCAAGTGGAACGAGGAGATCTCTGGCGACTGGACGGGCCAGTGCATGAAAGACTATCTGGCTGCCATCGACGATGCTGCCAACAACCTCCCGTTTGTTGACAAAGACCGTCTCGGTGCCGTCGGCGCCTCTTTCGGCGGTTTCTCCGTCTATTACCTTGCCGGCCACCACGACAAGCGCTTCAAGTGCTTCATCTCCCACGACGGTGCCTTCAATCTGGAGTCGATGTACACCGACACAGAGGAGGCCTGGTTTAGCAACTGGGAGTATGACGACGCCTACTGGAACCAGGACCGCACGGACAACGCCCGCCGCACCTATGAGAACAGCCCCCACCTCACCATTGACAAGTGGGATACGCCGATCCTCTGCATCCACGGCGAGATGGACTATCGCATCAATGCCAACCAGGGCATGGGCGCTTTTAATGCAGCCCGCCTTCGCGGCATTCCCGCAGAACTGCTCATCTTCCCCGATGAGAACCACTGGGTATTGCAGCCGCAGAACGGCATTCTCTGGCAGCGCACTTTCTTCGAGTGGCTCGACCGCTGGCTGAAGAAGTAATCACAGGAAAGTCAATCAACAAAATAACAAAAAATGGAAAATAAAACTTTGCGCGACTCGGCAGCCATCCGTTGGACCGCCTTGTTGCTCCTGGCACTGGCCATGTTCTGTGCCTACATCTTCGTAGACATCTTGTCTCCGATCAAAGACCTCATGCAGTCGCAGCGCGGCTGGGATTCTGACGCCTTCGGCACCATGCAGGGTTCCGAGACGTTCCTCAACGTGTTCATCTTCTTCCTCATCTTTGCCGGTATTATCCTCGACAAGATGGGTGTCCGCTTCACGGCCCTTCTCTCTGGTGGCGTGATGCTGGTGGGCGCCTGCATCAAGTGGTACGCCGTCAGCGACGGGTTCATCGGCAGCGACCTGGAGACTTGGTTCACCAACAACCTCAACCATATTCCCGTCTTCGAACAGCTCGGCGTCTCACCCTTCTATGAGGGAATGCCCGCCTCTGCCAAGTTGGCCGCCATCGGTTTCATGCTTTTCGGTTGCGGTACGGAGATGGCTGGTATCACGGTCTCGCGCGGTATCGTGAAATGGTTCAAGGGCCGCGAGATGGCACTGGCAATGGGATCAGAGATGGCATTGGCCCGTCTCGGTGTGGCCACCTGTATGATCTTCTCGCCGTTCGTAGCCAAGTTTGGCGGTGTCGTCAGCGTGTCGCGCTCTGTAGCCTTCGGTGTGGTGCTGCTCTGCATCGCCATGATCATGCTGGTCGTCTATTTCTTTATGGACAAGAAGCTCGACGAGCAGACTGGCGAGGCCGAGGAGAAGGACGAGCCGTTCAAGCTCAGCGACCTTGGCCAGATCCTCACCTCCAGTGGTTTCTGGCTCGTATCACTGCTCTGCGTGCTCTACTACTCCGCCATCTTCCCCTTCCAGAAGTATGCTGTGAACATGCTCCAGTGCAACCTCACCTTCACTGAGGTGCCCGCCGACTCGTTCTGGGGTTCTCAGAGTGTGACCTACATCCAGTATGTCATCATGCTCTTCGTAGCCGCCACCGCCTTCTTGTTCAACTTCATGAAGCAGAAGGCCGTGAAGTTCTTCGTACTGGCCCTCTCCATAGCTGGTCTCGTCACCTATTGCTACATGGGCTACATGCGCCAGTCAGCAGAGTCTATCTTCGCCGTCTTCCCCTTGCTCGCCGTAGGTATCACGCCGGTACTCGGCAACTATGTCGACCACAAGGGTAAAGCAGCTTCCATGCTCGTGCTGGGCTCTATCCTGCTCATCGCCTGCCACCTCACCTTCGCCTTCGTACTTCCTGAGTTCAAGGGCAGCCAGGTGGGCGGTGTCATCGTGGCCTATCTCACCATCCTCGTCCTCGGTGCTTCCTTCTCGCTCGTACCGGCCTCTCTGTGGCCCAGCGTGCCGAAGCTCGTCGATGCCAAGGTGATTGGTTCTGCCTACGCGCTCATCTTCTGGATTCAGAACATTGGCCTGTGGCTCTTCCCGCTCCTCATCGGTAAGGTGCTCAACGCTACCAACGAGGGTGTGACCGACGCCACGCAGCTCAACTACACTGCCCCGCTCGTCATGCTGGCATGCCTCGGTGTGGCCGCACTCTTCATCGGCTTCGTCCTGAAGATTGTGGACAAGAAGAAGAACCTCGGCCTTGAGTTGCCCAACATTCAGGAATAACCTCTCCTGTACAACCCACTTATACGAAGGGATGGCTTTCACGGGCCATCCCTTTGTTTTTTAAGGAAAAAACCGTATCTTTGTACACCGTAATCATATCAAGTAAACGACCAACATGGCAAAAGTAAGAATCAAGACTCCCGAGGGCGACATCCTTGTACGCCTCTATGACGACACACCGCGCCACCGCGACAACTTCCTCAAACTGGCCCGTGAGGTAGGGTGTTCAAAATCCGTTTAAAATCCGACGCATTTTTTCCCTAAGG
>ENA-ORRW01002581-ORRW01002581.1-human-gut-metagenome-genome-assembly--contig:-NODE-2581-length-14556-cov-2.250879_pt1 | contig 14556 bp, 6 predicted proteins | sample MGYA00242183_ERZ509150 | MGnify/ENA primary metagenome ERZ509150 (study PRJEB26280, sample SAMEA2338639) | human gut metagenome | biome: human gut; feature: human-associated habitat; material: faeces... | reverse complement strand
TCTGCTGTTCTTCTACTTCAATACTGCAGCCGGCAGCCAGCATACATACAGAAACAGCCAGAAGAAGGACACTTAAAAATTTCTTCATCTCTCTTTCTTTTTATTATTCGATCTTACAAAAATAGGACATTTGCTAAAATAACGGACGAAGTAACCTATTTTAAGTAATTCTACTTGAAGAAATGCAAGTAAACCATTAGCTTTGCAATATAATTTATCATAATAAATGGCTAATAACAAACATCTTACAATAAGATAAAACGTAAAGCATACAATATCTAAAATTTAATAACATGAGAATGAAACATCTGACGGTAGCAGCACTAACATTATTGCTGTCTGTTTCTTGTAGCCAAAGACAAGAAGATTATCCGTTTCGCAATCCTGATCTCCCTATCGACGAACGCATAGACGACCTCTTGAAACGTCTGACTGCTGAAGAGAAGATCGGCCAAATGATGAATACGACTCCGGCAATCGAACGCCTCGGTATACCCGAATACGATTGGTGGAACGAAGCCTTGCACGGTGTCGCACGTGCCGGAAAAGCGACTGTTTTCCCACAGGCTATCGCGATGGCGGCGACTTTCGACGACGACGCACTGTACGAAACATTTACAATGGTGAGCGATGAAGCTCGCGCCAAATACCATCAGTATCAAAAAAATAAAGAATATGACCGCTACAAAGGCTTGACCTTTTGGACGCCGAATATCAATATCTTCCGTGATCCCCGCTGGGGCCGTGGCATGGAAACCTATGGAGAAGATCCGTACTTGACAGAACGGATGGGGGTTGCCGTAGTGAAAGGCTTGCAGGGAGACGATCCGAAATACTTTAAGACACATGCTTGCGCCAAGCATTATGCAGTCCATAGCGGACCGGAATGGAACCGTCACGAATTTGACGTCACAGTGACGCCCCGTGATTTATGGCAAACCTACCTGCCAGCTTTCGAGGCTTTGGTAAAAAAAGGAAATGTACAGGAAGTCATGTGCGCCTACAATCGCTATCAAGGCAAACCCTGCTGTAGTAGCGACAAACTGCTCATCGACATCCTTCGGAATAGTTGGGGATATGAAAACATCATCCTTTCCGACTGTGGTGCGATCAACGACTTCTGGCAACGGGACGAACGCACGCCTCGCCACGAAACACATCCCGATGCGGAAAGCGCTTCTGCAGATGCTGTCCTGAACGGGACTGACCTGGAATGCGGCAACAGCTATAAAGCTTTGATCAAAGCTTTAAAGGAGGGAAAGATATCCGAAAATGATCTGGATGTCTCCCTACGCCGCCTGCTGAAAGGTCGTTTTGAATTAGGCATGTTCGATCCGGACGAGCGGGTTCCTTATGCTCAAATCCCATACAACGTGGTGGAAAGCCCCGAACATGTGGCACAAGCACTCGAAATGGCGCATAAGAGTATGGTGCTGCTGAAGAACAAGAATAACACACTTCCACTGAGTAAAACGATCCGGAAAATTACAGTTGTCGGTCCGAATGCCGCCGACTCGACCATGCTTTGGGCGAACTACAACGGCTTCCCGACGCATACCGTAACAATATTGGAAGGTATCCGCAACAAAGTGCCCGATACAGAAGTAATCTACGAATTAGGATGTAATCATGCGGCTGACTTCGTAATCCAAGACTTGGGCAACCACATCACCTCCCCTGCCGGACAGGGATTCGCCTCCGAATTCTACAACAATACGGAATTCAAGGGAGAAGCCGTTTATAAAGGTTTAGCAAGCCAATTACATTATACGACAGGCGGAAACACGCAGTTCGCACCGAATGTAAACCTGACAAACTTCACAGCACGTTTTACCGGCGAGTTTGAAGCACCAGAGACGGAACAGGTTGAGATCAAGTTGTCAGGAAACGACGCCTTCCGCCTCTTTATCGGAGATGAAAAAGTAGCCGAAGTTTGGGAAAACGAATACGGGGCAGAAAAGACGTATATGCTGAATGCGGAAAAAGGAAAGAAATATCCTGTCAAGATCGAATATATGCAACGCACGGGTAGCGCTGACCTTAACTTCCAGATCGGTACGCGTCGACCTGTCGATTATGCCGCCACTGCCGCTAAAGTCAAAGATGCAGATGTGATTGTCTATGTCGGAGGTATTTCGCCTCGCTTGGAAGGTGAAGAAATGCCGGTCAACGTGGAAGGTTTCAAGAAAGGAGACCGCACCAATATCGAGATACCGAAAGTACAACAAGAAATGGTAAAAGCACTGAAAGCAACGGGTAAACCGGTTGTCTACGTGCTTTGTACGGGTAGTGCCCTGGCTTTAAACTGGGAAGATGCCAACATCGACGCCATTCTGAATGCCTGGTATGGCGGACAAGAAGCCGGGACAGCGGTTGCCGACATCCTGTTTGGCGACTACAATCCGTCAGGTCGCTTGCCAGTCACATTCTATAAATCGATCGACCAGTTGCCGGACTTTGAAGATTACAGCATGAAAGGCCGTACCTACCGTTATATGACCGAAACACCACTTTATCCGTTCGGATACGGCTTGAGCTACACGAACTTTGCCTATCGGAATGCGAAGCTGTCTTCTGGCAAGATTACCAAAGACCAATCTGTCACACTGACGTTCGACATTGCCAACACCGGCAAAATGGATGGTGACGAAGTCGCACAAATCTACATCAAAAATCCGAACGATCCGGAAGGGCCGATCAAAGCGCTGAAGGCTTTCTTGCGTGTACACGTAAAAGCTGGCGACAGCCAGGAAGTCAACATCGAGCTGACACCCGAAGCATTCCACTCTTTTAACGACAATACACAAACGATGGAAGTCCGTCCCGGAAAATATCAGATACTTTACGGCGGTTCATCAGACGAAAAAGCCTTAGAGAGATTAGAGTTGACAATCGAATAAAAACAAATGCCGCAGGTCTCCGGATAATCCGGAAAAACCTGCGGCATTCTATCTATTCCATAACCCTATGCATTACGCCTCCTAACCCATAAGGTTAAAGGGCGTAACCCTATGGGTCTTATCCAATATACGTCTCCATAAATTTGGCACCCGGAACCGGTGAAATCGTCACGACATCCGTATCTGCCGGAATCAGGACCGTTTGTCCTTGGTGAATATAAATTTCATTGCCTTTATTGTCACGGATAGAAGCTTTACCCTCCATACAAATATAAACGACGAAAGAATCCAGTTCGGAGAAATCACGAACCATGATCGTATCGACATCCAGCAAATTCGTTGTAAAATACTTGCAGGCTGCAAGCTCTACAGTCGCATTCGTATGTGCTTTGTAATGGGTGCGGTAGTCCGGATACAAGGTATAGTCGATCGCATCCTTTGCCAGTTCGGTATGCAATTCACGCCCTTTGCCATCCGGTCCCTTACGGTCATAATCATATATACGATAGGTGATATTGCTCGTCTGCTGGATTTCAGCAATAAAGCAACCGGCTCCGATAGCGTGTACACGGCCCGCGGGCAGGAAGAATACATCGCCAGGATTCACCTCGTATCGTTGTAACACATCCATGATCGTATTATCCTCGACACGTTTCACGTATTCATCCGCATTGATCTGCTTTGAAAAGCCTGAATATAAGCCGGCACCTTTGGCAGCATTGATCACATACCACATTTCTGTCTTGCCAAAAGAATTATGGCGTTTCTTTGCCAATTCATCATCCGGATGAACCTGAATAGACAAATTATCGCGTGCATCGATAAACTTGATCAACAAAGGGAATATGGAACCAAATTGTTCGACCACCTTTTCCCCTAACAGTTGCTTGCCATATGTACGGATCAGTTCATCTAGCGTTTTACCCTCAAGTGCACCATTATCTACAACAGAATAATTGCCCTCTACATGTGAAAGTTCCCAACTTTCGCCAATACCTTCCTGCACCGGAGTGATGCCCTTAAACGGGCAAATGTCAGAGCCTCCCCAGATAATCTTCTTGAGGATAGGCTTAAATGTCATTGGATATAACATATTTGATTTTTGATTTATCAGATTTATAATTTATGATTTACGCATTGACCACAAATCACAAATTATAAATCACAAATTATTTCGCTTTCTTTACTTTCTTCAATACAACAGCGCTGCGTGCCGGAATGTATAATTTGAGCCATTCTTTTTTCTCTTTTTTATACAATGGATCGAATTGCGTGAAATGATGAATGGTATCATCCGCGAGCCCGAAGCCACCGAATCGGTTAGCATCGGTATTCAGTACCACCTCATATTCACCCTTAGGCACAAGGAAACCGTAATCGGCAAACGATTTTGTCGGATTGAAATTGAATACGAACACCAAGTCTTTTCGCATATAAGCCAAAATCTGATCCCCATCGTTATCCCAAACTTTCTGTATCGGAGTGGACTGGAAGTTCTTCACGCTACGGATCAATTCCAACATTTCACGATCGAAATCGCCTAAGAAATGATATTTCAAATCCATATTATCGACCAAATCCCATTGGCGGCGTGCATACTTATGCGACCAGCCATTTCCTTCACGCGGGAAATCGATCCATTCCGGATGGCCAAATTCATTCCCCATAAAGTTCAGATAACCACCGTTGATGGTGGAGGCCGTGACCAGACGGATCATTTTATGCAAAGCTACACCCCGTTCCACCATAAAATTGTGATCATCTTTCTGCATATGCCAATACATGTCGGCATCGATAAGACGGAAAATGATCGTCTTGTCACCCACCAACGCCTGGTCATGACTTTCCGCATAGCTGATTGTCTTTTCGTCAGCACGGCGGTTCGTCGTCTCCCACCAGATGGAAGAAGGATGCCAGTCTTCGTCTTTCTTTTCCTTGATCGTCTTGATCCAGTAATCGGGGATATTCATTGCCATACGGTAGTCGAAGCCATAACCGCCATCTTCATATTTGGCAGCCAATCCGGGCATTCCGCTTACTTCTTCGGCAATCGTAATCGCATTCTTATTGACTTCGTGGATAAGCTTATTAGCCAACGTCAAATACGCAATAGCATCACCATCCTGATGACCGTTAAAATAATCAGCATAATTACAAAATGCTTCGCCCAGTCCGTGACTGTAATAAAGCATCGAGGTCACGCCATCAAAACGGAAACCGTCGAATTTATACTCGTCCAGCCAGAATTTGCAGTTCGACAACAAAAAATGAAGCACTTCATTCTTTCCATAGTCGAAACAAAGGGAATCCCATGCCGGATGCTCGCGACGGGCACCGCCCAGAAAATATTGCGTGTAAGATCCATCGAAACGTCCGAGGCCTTCTACTTCGTTCTTGACAGCATGACTATGTACGATATCCATAATCACAGCAATCCCCATACTATGAGCCTCGTCTATCAACTGTTTCAGTTCTTCCGGCGTACCAAAACGGGAAGATGCGGCAAAAAAACTGCTGACATGATAACCGAACGAACCATAATAAGGATGTTCCTGGATAGCCATAATCTGAATGGCATTATATCCTTCCTTCGCAATACGGGGCAGCACCATACGACGGAATTCGTCGTAACTGCCGACTTTCTCTTCATTCGAAGCCATACCGATATGACATTCATAAATCAGCAATGGAGAGACATTAGGCTTAAACCGTTTATGCTTGAACACATAAGGTTTCTCCGGATTCCATACTTGCGCGCTGAAAATTTTGGTATTTTCATCCTGAACGACACGCCGTATCCATGCAGGAATACGTTCCCCGCAGCCTCCTTCCCACTCGACTAGGAGTTTGAACAGGTCTTCATGACGCAGCAAACCTTCAGCAAGCGCAATCTCCCAAATGCCATTGCCCAACCGTTGCAACTTATACCGATCGTCCTTCTTCCATTCGTTGAAAGTCCCAATCATATATATAGCAGTAGCATTGGGTGCCCACTCACGAAAAACCCATCCACTCTTTGTCTTATGCAATCCGAAGTAGAGATACCCGGAAGCCATTTCCGACAACGTCTGTCTGCCGTTACCGGTCAGGTTCTTCTCTTTGTTTACCACGTATTGGTACCGTCCTTCTATTGCCTCCTTATAGGGGGCCAGCCAAGGGTCATTCTTTATTAGATTTAGCGACTCCATGATTTTTTGAGATTGGTTTCGCACAAAGATAGAAGAAAAAACTCACATATAAATAAAAAGTCCGTTGCAAATGCATAGGCTTAAATCAATTATCCGAAGAACTCCGTCTGTTCTTGTTCAAAATCAATGTTGACGGCATCTTTTGAAGGGCCTCTTTACGGTGTTCGGATACGTCATTCCAAGTGTTGTAGCCGATCAGCATGAAGTTATAGCTATTGAACAATCCCGGCGTCAGGTCTTTATCCGGTAACAGCTGGGTTTGTGGGATGGACGAGACGAAATCCCAAAGCTCTTTGAGAATTTGATCATGTCCGGGTGTTGTGGTGGACATCTTGGCTACAATACCGACAGAACCGTGAGTCGCTTTCAGCAATGTCCTTGTGTAGTCGAGCAGAAAGAGATCTTCTTCGGAACTGATAACCACCAACGTATTGGTGGCCTTCACGAAATTTCGGTTAATAAATACACCGACGTCGCAATTACTGCGGGCAATAAACATCTTAGTCTTATCTTTCAGCAACGCACCAGGATAAAACCAGGATTCGGGAGCTTTGAAGCGTTTGAAATAACGGTTATAGAAGGAAGTACGGTAACGGGTAGCCGCGATATCGTCCGGCGAGTCGCTCATGGAGATGCCGGAACCGACCAGCAGGAAGTCAAATCCTTCGTTATTGACGATGTCGCAAATATCCTGTCCGGCGTTATTCGAAACCTCATAGCGTGTATGGATGTGCATACCTAATTTTTTGGCTCCATACAAGATCGGTCCGAAACTCACTTCCTCAAAATTATCCGTATGTAACGGATTGACATCGGACCCGACGGTCAGGTGTAGCGCCGTCAAGTCCAGTTTGTTCTTTCCACGGGCAAACATCTGGTGAGCCACATCAAGCATAATCTGTCCATTTCCGGCACGTCCGAATGAAAGGAGAACCTTAAATATCCCGTCGGCCGGTTCCACACAAACCTGATGTTCCTTAATCTTTTCACGTGTCTTGAAACACAATTTAATGAAAGAAACCAACGGGATTGTCATAAAGGTCGTGACCAGGGTCATCAAAACCAACATGACGAAAATAGAAGGCGGCAATATCTTCATCTCATAACCGATCGTCAACACGACCAGCTCCATCAGACCGCGTGTATTCATTAAAGCCCCAATGTAAAAACTGTCTTTCCAGCTTTCACCGACAAAACGAGCGGAAAACAAAGCACCCCCGAACTTACCGATAATAGCCACTACGATGAAGATTCCACACATGACCCAAAGTTCCGGTGTGTTCAGCAGACCGATCTCCGTACGCAGTCCAGTCGAAACGAAAAAAAGCGGCAGGAAGAGCGCCAATGATACGTCTTCCACCTTTTCCGTCATGATCTTGCGGAATTTGATGTTCCCTGGCATGACCACGCCTGCAATAAAGGCGCCGAAAAGAGCATGCAACCCTAATATCTCGGTAAAATAGGAGGATACGATCAGTAACAGGAACATCAGGGCCACCAGTGCTTTGTCAATCACTTCTTTATTATGGTATATATGCCCGATCATCCGTAAGAAAGGACGAACAGCAAGAAACATAAAAAGAATGTACAGAATGGAGAATAATATATTGTAAACGGCACTCAGCATACTACCCGCCTGAGCGATGGCAATCACGACGGCCAACAGGCACCAGGCAGTAATGTCTCCGTTGGCAGCACTTGCCAATGAGATAGTTCCCAAATGTGTTTTGGTCAACCCTTTTTCCTGGATAATCCGGGCTAAAACGGGAAAAGCCGTGATACTCATGGCGATCCCGATAAATAGAGCGAACGACAGGAATGGTGTTCCTTTATGAGCATAAGATCCATAGACATAATAAGCAGTCAGCATACCGAAGAAAAACGGCACGATCGTACTGGTATGGCTGATCAGGATAGTTTCCTTCAATTTTTTACGAACTTGGCCGATATCCAGTTCCATACCGATGGCAAACATGAAAAGGATAAGACCGAATTGGCTTAATATGGTGATATTACCTAATGACTCGAGTGGAAAAAGAAACGCAGATACCCCCGGCAAAAGATGGCCGAGCACAGACGGACCGAGTACGATACCAGCTACGATTTCACCGATGACGGTGGGTTGGCCGATCTTTTGAAACATCCAACCGAACAAGCGGCAGACAATTATGGTAATAATTTGCAGAAGAAGGATTCCCATCGACGACTGGATATGGCGAGTAACCGAATCCCAGAACACAAGAAATCCCTCCCCCATAGTTTGGGGAGCATTTTGCATGGTCTGAACGGCTGTTCCGACCTGCTGGCTTTCTCCTTCTTTGACTATGAAATACATGAGTGAGCCAAAGACCAGGATCATCATCAAATAAAAGGCTATGCTTTTTGTTCCTTTACCCATCTGCTATCTCTGATACGGTTTCTTGCAAAAATAGCGAAATGAATTAATATAACTCCTTGTATAAGGAAATATTTTACTGGCGATTTTGTTTTTTTCAAAAAGCCACTAAAGCTACACGATCCAGATAAGCTTTAGTGGCTTTTATAGTCAAGGTCAGCTATATTTAATTAGTATGTTATTTTTATTCAAACCCTGCATGTACACCTTTGATGGAAAAGGAGTCCGCTTCCCGTTTTTTCTCTCCGGTATACATCCATTCGATAGTGTCTTCGTATGTCTTGCCGTCTTTGCTTGCAACGGTCTTCACAATGTTCTTTCCGTCTGCCAAGGTGACATTGTCTATAATATAATGTACGTCTGTATAACCTTTATGGATACCGGACAACTCTTGGCCGTTCAAGAAAACTTTAGGTTCTCCGATATTAGAATAAACGGTGATAGAAGTGACTTTCTTTTCGCGATCCACATTCCGGCGCTGTGTCAAGTACAAGACAGGATCTTCACTCCAGTTCGCCTTGTACCAGAAATAAGAGTCTTTCTTCGTCTTGCGGTCAAAAGTGACCATGCCCTTCATGTTACGGGCGGGAAGATCGCCGCGATTAGCCAGCGGAGTGGCAAAATCGAAAGTGTTCCACAAATAAGAAGCGACAATATACGGATGCTTGGCGATCACGCTCCACTGGTATTCGTGTGTCTTCGTCTGAAAAGTTTCCGGATAGAAAGGTTTCGTCCAATTCAGTGAATTGTCCAGATATTCGGTCTGATGGACAATGTTGGCGTCGGCTCCATACTCCGTCAGCATCAATTTCTGTTCCGGATAGTTCTTTTCCAAGCCTTCTACCCACGGTTCGATATCCTGCAATTTCTTTTCGTACCAGCCGAAATAACGATTCATTCCCTGTATGTCAGCATTCAAGTTGACCGGATGCTCCATGTGCCCGTAGCCATTTACCGAAACAGTGTAACGGTCGGGGTCTTCCGTCTTCGCAAGATCATGCAAGGATCGGGTCAATTCTTTTGTATATTCGTGCGGATGATAGACTTCGTTATGTAGCCCCCAAACATAGATGGACGGATGGTTGAAGCTCTGGCGGATCAGTTCGCGGAGTTGGTTACGGGCGTTCTCGGCTTCCTGTCCGGAGACACGGTTCACAAAAGGAATCTCCGCCCAAATGATCAATCCTAAGCTGTCACAACGCGAATAGAGGTAATCTGATTGCTGATAATGAGCAAAACGGACGGTTGTCGCACCGATATCCATAATAGTAGCCAGGTCGAAGTCATGATTTTCATTCTTCAACGCACTACCCAGCCCCCACCAGTCCTGATGGCGGGTAACACCGTACATCGGATATTTCTCGCCATTCAGATAGAACCCTTCGCCTGCAACAATCTCGTATTTGCGCAAGCCTAAGGGCTGTACCACTTCATCTATCACTTTCCCATTCCGGATCAGGCGACTCACGATCTTATATAAATAAGGATTCTTCCGCCCTTGCCACAATGTAGGATTCTTGATCTTGAAATCGGCTTCGAACGACTGTACGCCCTGCGGTGTCAGGTCAAACGAGCGGCTCTGGGTTGCTACCAGTTTCCCTTCTTGATCATAAATCGTATTCTGTAAGGTGAGCGGAGCCGGTTGCAACGTTCCATTATCCAACTTCACTTTCACTTTTACATCCGCTTGCTTTTTGGAAACATTCTTCTGGGTGATGTAGACACCGGAAGAAGCACAATCGGTCACGCAGATATTATAAGGCTCTGTCACGATCAACCAAACCGGACGGTACATCCCGCCATAAACGCCGAAAAGCACATGATTGATAGGAATCACGTCCGGACGTGACGCATTGTCGGCTTTCACTATGATCTCGTTATCCGCCCCCGGTTTCAGCGCCGTACCGATCTCGCATGAAAAAGCAGAGTAGGCTCCTTTATGAGTTGTCACAAGAGAACCGTTCACATACACCTCCGCAACAGCTCCCACACCTTCGAAACGCAGGAAGACGCGTTTGTCCTTCAGTTCAGCAGGAAAGAAATAGTGCTTTTTGTAGTAGGCAGGTCCTTCGTAGAATTGGTCATACTGCGTCTGCATATCTTTTGCATTCCACGTGTGAGGAATCTCGACCTCGGTCCATCCACTCTCCCATTTCGGCGCATTAACGGCCAGTTCCTTACCTGCCGGCGCTTTCTTAAATACCCAACCGAAATTAAACGGCTCGACAATCCGGCCTTCGGCCTGCATCACCAAACTGAAACAGACCAGCAACAAGGTTAAACTCAATACTCGTTTATTCATGATGTTTTAATTGATTGAGTTACAAAAATAGGTTTATCAACTTGTTTAACCGTGTAAAATCATCTCAATCCTGTTCAAGATCGTCTCCAAATCACTATCTTTGCGGTATAAAAGATATACAGTCATGCGTCTTTACTCATAAACCATGAAACTACGGATGATAAAAAGATTCTATACCGCATTCACTATATATATTATGGTTATGCTATATGCACCTCCTGTATATAGCATAAATTTCTTCTTCTCCCACCTGGGAGTAGAAGATGGCCTGTCGCAAGTTTCCGTTCTTGATATTTTCCAGGATTCGGACGGTTACATCTGGTTCGGGACGCGCAACGGCGCGAACCGCTACGATGGCTACGAATTCGTTGTCTATCAAAACGAAGTCAACAATAATGCAACATTAACAGACAACTACATTCGGGGATTTGCCGAGGACAACCGGAAGAATATTTGGATCGCAACTTCGAACGGGATCAACTGTATCGATTATAAAACCAAAAAGATAACCCGTTTTTACCCCAAAAGCATCAACAAGGAATGCACCACCAATATCATCAACCGCCTATTAAAACATTCGGACGGGAATGTCTATGCTTTCTGCAACCGATCCGTATTCAAATGCAGTATGAACCAGACGGTCGAAACGGTCTTCCCCGACATAGCAATCCCTTCACCGACCTATTCCGTAGCACAGGCTCCGGACAAGGACATTTATATCGGAACGGAGAGCAACGGCTTATTCCGAAAACTGGAAACTAAAAAAACACGTACCCATCGACGGTATCATTGCAACCATATTACCAGACAACAACGGGGATATATGGCTGGGACTAGACGAAACCGGAATTTGCCTCTTCAACAAAAACAAACAGACCTTTACATGGTTGCACAAGGATAACACCAACCTCAATAACAACTCGATACGCACATTCGTTTCCTACGGCGACAGTTCCATTCTGGTCGGAACATTCCGGGGATTAAACATACTGAATAAAAAAGAACTCACCATCACTCCTGCCAATATCAATATCGCCGGGAAAGGAGGCCTGAGCCACTACTCCATCCACAGCATGCTGATCGACAAAGATCAGACACTCTGGATCGGGACCTATTCAGCAGGAGTCAATTATCATAGTCCCTTTTACAGGCCGGTTTCCTATATCACGCCAAACGAATATGCCGGCATCATCGGCAAAGGTCAACAAGACAAAGACGGGAACATGTGGTTTGCAACAGAAGGTGCAGGATTGTTTTACTATAACCCGGAAAACGGGCGACAACAGCTTTATCCCATCAAACCTCTTCACGAAGGGAATTATGAGATTAATATCATCAAATCGATCCTGATACAAGGAGACTCGATCTTGTGCTCTACCCATTTCGGGTCAGTCTATTTGTTTTCCATTCGGGATAAACAGTATAAAAAGCTATACGACTTCCAGCACAACGACATTTTCTTCCTATACATCGATAAAAGCAAACGGCTCTGGATACCGACAAACAGCAGCCAGAACTTAGTGATGGTCGACAAAGGAAAGCAAACCAACCGGTTCATGGCCAACGGCATTTCCCGCTCTTTCAAATGGGTTACTGTTATCCATGAACTTGAACCAAATCTGTTTTTGTTCGGTACATTGTCTGACAGCCTTTACCTGTACGACATGAAGAAAAAAACCGTCCGCAACCTTTCCACCGAACTGCAACCGGATCCCAAATTCGAAAAGTTGGGAAATATCACGGCCATTACGCAGGACAACGAAGGCTACGTCTGGATTGCGACCAATAAAAACGGCTTATACCGCCTGAACTGGAACCTGAAATTGGCCAAACACTATCAGAAAAAGGACGGGCTGTCCGACAGCTATATTAACTCACTTACAATCGACCAACACCAAAATATCTGGGTAACGACAGGAAAATCCATATATAAACTGAATCGCACAACCGATACTTTCAGTGAAATGAAAATAGCTGATACCCCGGCAATGGAGTTTACACGATTTTCAGGCAACAGCATTTCTGCCGACGGCAGCATCTATTTCCCCGGAGACAAAGGGGTCCTTTTCTTCAATCCGGACAAGATCATGGTGAATCCCAACATTCCGCCAGTAGATATCACTTCCCTGATTGTAAATAATAAAGACGACGTGACTGGAAACATTGAGGACGGGGAGATTACGCTCACTTCCGATCAGAATAACATCACGTTCAGATACACGGCGTTAAACTTTATCCATTCCGAACGGAACCAGTATGCCTACAAGCGGGAAGGAGCCGATCCGGCATGGCACATGGTCGGAAACCGACGGGAGGCTTATTACAGCAACTTGGCTCCCGGCACCTATACATTCCGGATCAAAGCCTCAAACAACGACAACATATGGAATCCCGAAGAAGCAACACTACGCATCACAATCGATCCGCCTTTCTACAAGACTTGGTGGGCTTACCTCTTATACTTTTGTATAATCACATTCGTCATCGTGAGAATCATTCGTCATCAGCACGATAAACACGAACGGGAACGGGAACTTCGCTACAAACAGATGGAGCAGGATAAGGTCAACGAATTGCATGAGGAACGGATGCGTATGTTCACCAATTTCTCACATGAACTGCGTACTCCCCTGACGCTCATCATTAACCCGCTAAACGACCTGATGCAGTACGTATCTTTCTCGCCTGAAATAAAGGAGACACTTCAGTTGATCAAAAAGAATACCGGACGGATGTTGCTTTTAGTCAATAATCTGATGGATATACAAAAATACGAAGCGGGCAAAACAGTCCTACAAAAGACCAGTTTTAATTTTTCCTCCTTTATCCGCGAGATGTATCACTCTTTCGAGAGCGTGGCTGACAACCGGGAGATCCGTTTCGTGTTGGACAACGAGCTACCGGAAACATATAAGGTTTGTTTTGACGAAGCGGAGATCGAAAAGGTATTCTTCAACCTGCTCTCCAATGCCTTCAAATTTACACCTTCGGAAGGACAGGTGACCATCCGTGTCAACACGGTCACACAGGCGGAATGTGAACTGCTCCCCCATTTCCCGGCTCAATACAGCTCCATCCTGATAGAAGCTGGATACCTGTTTATCGAGGTGATAGACACCGGAAAAGGTTTCAGCGAACAGGAAGCAGAAAAGATTTTCGAACCTTTCTATCGTTCACAAGAAGATATACACCGGCAGATTTCCGGTACAGGTATCGGGCTCAGCTTGACACGCTCCATCATTTTGCAGCATAACGGTTGCATCTGGACCGAAAGTTCAGAAACGGAAGGCACCCGCTTTATGTTCCTTCTTCCCGACACCGAAAAACAGGAAGAAGGGAAGAACGAATCTCCCGTCCTATCCAAGTCCGCCGAAATCAGTAAAAAGTTCGATTTGCTGGTCGAAGAGACCCAGAACAAAAATAAGCAGACGGTTTTGCTGGCCGATGACAATCAGGAAGTGCTTCAATATCTGGAACAACAGCTCAGCCTCGATTATATCGTGGTTAAGGCTTTCAATGGCAAAGAGGCATTGGCGATGATTGAGGAGTCATATCCCCATATTGTCATCAGCGACATCATGATGCCAGAAATGAACGGGCTCGAACTTTGTAAACGTATCAAGGAAAACCAGAACTACTGCCATATACCGGTTATCTTGCTTACCGCCAAGTCAATGATATCACAGATCGAGGAAGGCCTAGATGCCGGCGCAGACGACTATATCGTCAAGCCATTCCAGATATCTTTACTCAAAGCCCGTATCCGGAACC
>ENA-ORRW01002566-ORRW01002566.1-human-gut-metagenome-genome-assembly--contig:-NODE-2566-length-14627-cov-3.049890_pt1 | contig 14627 bp, 9 predicted proteins | sample MGYA00242183_ERZ509150 | MGnify/ENA primary metagenome ERZ509150 (study PRJEB26280, sample SAMEA2338639) | human gut metagenome | biome: human gut; feature: human-associated habitat; material: faeces... | reverse complement strand
AGTGATCTTCGTCGAGGATCTTCGCAGCACGAGCCAAATCGCGAGAGATGCGCGACTTTTCCGACCAAGGAATATCGAGCATCGTATCGAGGTAGCTGCGCACCACGGTGGCTTCAGAGCTCATCGCGGGCATCTGACGCAAGCGCTTCAATTCCTGACGAAGCGTGGCTTCAACCTTCTTCGGGAGCTTGGCCTTCGCAATGCGTTCAGCCAATTCCTTATATTCGTCAGCGGCGTTTTCTTCCTCTGGCGAGTCTTCACCACCAGCCAATTCCTTACGGATAGCCTTGATCTGTTCGTTCAAGAAGTATTCGCGCTGGTTCTTTTCCATCTGACGCTTGACGCGACTGTCGATGCGCTGCTGAATGTCGCGCAACTGCACTTCGCGTTCAAAGAGTTCCGTCAAACGTTCCACACGCTTAGCCCAACTCGGTTCAACGAGCAATTCAGCCTTTTCAGCGGTGTTGAACTTAGCGCTCGAGAGCACAAGACCGACGACCTGTTCAAGATCATCGACGTCCTTGTACTTGTTATAAACCTCGAGCTGAGCACGATCCATCTCGGCGTAAGCACGCCAGACTTCCATCAAGGCGCGCAGATAGAGCGACTTTTCTTTTTCGCTGGGTTCACCGACTTCGAGGATTTCGCATTCCGCGAACAAGGAGCCTTTTTCCTCGAAAACACGCTTCACTTTGTAGCGTTCAAGACCGTAGACGAGCGCCTTCACGGTGCCGTCAGGTAAACGGAGGAGTTGTTCGACGCGAGCAAGCGTCCCCACTGGATAGAGATCCTCTTGCTGGGGATCATCCACCTTGGCATTGGTCTGCGTGATCAAGATGATCTGAGAATCATATTGGTCACGAGCCAAATCAGCTGCTGCAATCGATTTATCACGGCCCATGAAAATCGGAGAGCGGCTGTATGGGAATACGATCACATCTCGAATCGCCAATGCGGGGAGCGTGATCTGGGTGGGATGTTGTTCTACTGTCATTCGTTTCAACCAAAAAATTCAAGCTTGAAAAAAGGGATTGCTTTTTCTCTCACATATAAACTCTATGGGGACGACTGGACCAGTTTTCAAGAGCAGAGAGGAGGCGAGAGATAACCTCATCTGGTGGGTTCGTTACGTCCAGAAATCCGATTGGGCTGCCCTACTTTGCTACTCATTACGCCTCTTTTGAGGTGTCAAGCGAGTCGACAAAGCGACGATAAGGAGCCTTTTCTTTTACATTCAGTATCAAAAAGAGATTCCTCTGCCCAGAGTGGATAAATCCTCACGGATCCGAAAAATCCGTGAGGATATCCTTCACTGTTTATTCCATTCTACAGTAGTGAACCACAATCTCTCGCTCTCTCCACCATCATATGTAGGTGGTTTGGTGAAGAGTCTTGAGGTATTGCCTCAAAAGGCATTAGGAAGCGGTTTTCTCGCCGCGGATCAACTCCACGGGAGCCCCCTTCTCAATCGTATCTTGGTTCACAATGGCGCGCACCACATTGCCGTCCGTTGGAATATCGAACATCACGTCCAAAAGAACGCCTTCCACAATGGCACGCAACCCACGCGCCCCAGTCTTGCGCGTAATCGCCTTGTGAGCGATGGCTTTAAGCGCTTCTGGGGTAAATTCCAAATCCACCCCTTCCATATCGAGGAGTGCCTGGAACTGCTTGACGATGGCGTTCTTGGGTTCCGTCAAAATATTGATCAAGGCTTTTTCATCGAGTTCTTCCAAAACGGTGATCACTGGTAAGCGACCCACCAATTCAGGAATCAAGCCAAATTTCACCAAGTCGCCTGGTTCAATCTGGGAGTAAACCTCAGTCAAATTCTTCTTTTCTGGGTCCTTACTAAAGACCTTGCCACCAAAGCCCATTTCGGCCTTTTCGGTACGGCGGCTCACAATGCGCTCCATCCCGTCGAATGCCCCACCACAGATAAAGAGAATCTGGGAGGTATCCACGTCGATCATCGACTTGCCAGGGTTCTTGCGACCTCCCTGTGCTGGCATCGAGGCAATCGTGCCTTCGACCAACTTCAAAAGGGCCTGTTGCACGCCTTCACCCGAAACGTCACGCGTAATCGAGGGGTTTTCACTCTTGCGAGCAATCTTATCGATTTCGTCCAAGTAGATAATGCCGCGCTGAGCACGTTCCACATCGCCGTCAGCGGCCTGCACGAGCTTCGCGACAATGTTTTCCACGTCTTCGCCCACATAGCCCGCTTCCGTCAAGGTCGTGGCGTCAGCAATGGCGAAAGGCACATCGAGCGCGCGAGCCAAGGTCTGCGCCAGCAACGTCTTCCCAGAACCCGTTGGGCCCAAGAGAAGAATATTGGACTTTTGCAATTCGACCTTTCGCTGCGCATCGTCATGGTTACGCAAACGCTTGTAGTGGTTATAAACAGCCACCGAGAGCGTACGCTTAGCCTTTTCCTGACCAATCACATAGTTGTCGAGCAACTCATAGATTTCCTTGGGTTTAGGCAGAGGCTTTTCAGCGGGCTTTTCGCCAGAGGCAGCATCAGCCGCAGGGACGCTCCCAGGATTGCGCAAATCTTGCTCCATCGCACGCACGCAATCCCCACAGAGAATTTCCCCGTGTAGCCCACTAAAGAGCTCTTTACACTTATCTTCGGGTGTTCCACAAAATGCACAAAAACGCATGAATGCCTTCCACTGTCAAAATTCGGTATTGATTCTGCACTGATTACTCAGCCTTAGCCATTTCTTCACGAGAGGTGAAGATGCGGTCGATTAAGCCATACTTCAAGGCTTCTTCGGCCGTGAGCCAGTAGTCGCGCTCGGTGTCGCGAGCCACTTCTTCAATGGGTTTGCCGGTGTTATCGGCCAAAATCTTGTTCAATTCAGCCTTGGTGCGCAAAATTTCACGCGCGACAATTTCCAATTCCGTCGCCTGACCCTGCATGCCACCCAAAGGCTGGTGAATCATCACTCGGGAGTGAGGAAGTGCAAAGCGCTTACCCTTTTCCCCAGAGCTCAAAAGAAGCGCACCCATACTCGCCGCCAAGCCCACGCAAATCGTGTTCACCTTCGGACGAATAAAGCGCATCGTGTCGTAAATCCCCATGCCAGCCGTGACGCTGCCGCCCGGGCTGTTGATATAGAGATAGATGTCCTTATCGGGATTTTCGCTCTCTAAAAACAGTAACTGCCCAATAACGGAACTTGCCGACTGATCGTTCACTTCCCCAGTGAGAAAGACGATGCGATCGCGCAAAAGACGAGAATAAAGGTCGTAGCTGCGTTCGCCACGGCCGGTATCTTCAATAACGTAAGGAATGAGATTCATAACTCTACAACTCTCTTTATTGGGTTAGTTTTTTAGCGTTGCCAGAAAGCTCGGTCACACCAGCAGTCTTCCAGCACAAAAATCCGACAAGATTTTTCAAGTATAGCGCGTTAGTGCTTTTTCTTTCCAAAGAAAGAAAAAGCACTGCGCAATAAGGACTCAGTGCCACACGCTGTGGACTTAAGTACATGTTTGCCGCAGTGCTCGGGTGCAAGAGAGGTCAGAGTAATTTACCGACCTCTCAAGAACCAAAATATCCAGCTTTCAGATTAGAACTGAGTAGCCATCAATTCGTCGAAGTCAACCTTTTCTTCGGTCGTCTTGGCGTGAGCGAGGACCCATTCCGTCACGTTACGTTCGGTAGCCTGGTTCTTCAAGCTGGCAACGCGGTTCTGATCCTTCATGATGTAGCCAACGACTTCATCAGGCGTTTCGTAGCTAGCGGCCATGTCTTCAGCCAAAGCCTTAACCTGTTCGTCCGTGCCTTCAACCTTTTCAGCCTGGATCAAAGCGTCAACGAACAAGCCCATACGGACGCGGTTTTCAGCCTGAGCAGCAAACGTGTTGGCAGGCATCTTCGGCATCTTCTTAACGTCGATACCACGAGCAGCCAAGTCACGCATCATCTGTTCGGAGAGGCGTTCAGCTTCTTCGTTCACCAAAGCCTTCGGCACAGCGAAGGTGACGTGCTTGCTAGCAACTTCAAAGACTTCACCGCGGGTACGCATTTCGAGACGAGCCTTCACTTCGCGTTCGAGGTTAGCGCGGATTTCCTTGCGCATGGCTTCAACGCCATCTTCCACACCGAGGGACTTGGCAAATTCGTCGTCCACTTCAGGGTAAACCGGTTCGGAAACTTCGAGCACGTCGATGTCAAACTGAACGGTCTGGCCTTCGAGATCCTTCACGCCATAGGTTTCCGGGAAGGTCAACGGGAAGGTCTTGCTTTCGCCAGCCTTCAAACCAACCACGGCAGCTTCGAATTCGGGGAGCATGCGGCCCTGACCCAAAACGAAGGAGTAGCCTTCAGCGGTACCACCCGGGAAAGCTTCGCCATCCTTGGTGCCCTTGAAGTTAACCTTGACGGAGTCATCGTTCTGAGCGGCACGATCCACGACGGAGTACGTAGCACGCTGACGACGCATCACATCGATGGTCTTGTCCACTTCTGCATCCGTCACCGGGCAGGTGTAGCGCTTCAATTCAACTTCAGCGAAGGAAGGAATTTCCACATCGGGGAAAACTTCGAAAACGGCATCAAAGTGCAAGTTAGCAGCATCGTCAGCCACCTGCTTGGCATCGATACGCGGAACGCTAGCGATACGCAAACCGCTTTCAGCAGAAGCCTTCTGCCAAGCGAGGCCGATCAATTCGTTCACAGCACGATCGAACGCTTCGTTGCCATACATGGCACGAACGCGATCAGCCGGCACGTGGCCTTTGCGGAAGCCCGGCATCTTAGCGGACTTGGCAAATTCCTTGAGGTACTTTTCCAAGCGAGCATTCAATTCGTCATTGGAGATCACCAATTCGAGGCTACGTTCCAACGGATTGACCGGGGTTTCTTCGGTCTTCACGGTTTCTTGTTCAGTCATTTTAAGTGTCTTTACAAAAGAATCTCTAGAGCATGTGAGCTGTGCTACTACACATCCCTAGAGAGATGGGAAATTGCTTCTACCGCACAATTTTTTCGGTAGAACACCTTATTGCGGACAGCTCTTTGGGGCAACAATCTGCACGATTCCAAAGGACCGTCACTAAACTCTTATCTAGCTGGGAGAGGCTTCTCAGTCAAAGATTTAAATGCTTTCGACGCCAACCATTTTGCCCAGAGCTAAAGTGCCTAGTATACCGAAGCGTATCCTTTCTTGCTGAAAGGAAGAGTTTTTTTGGGAAAAAAGCCCATCATCTAGACACGCCTCTCTCACAATTCGCAATATCTACAAGCGCACCGAGCTTTGTGTGTTTTGCTACAATTTTGTCGGTTTTTGTCTCACACACGTTTTTTCTTGGTTATTGACATGAAATTCGCTAAGCGCGCCCTTCTTGTTTGTGCTCTCAGTTCCACTTTCCTGCTTTCTGCTTGCTACACCGTGCATGTCGATGAAAGCGAAGTGAGCAATCTTGAGTCCGCTAACACCTCTTCGCCCGACTTAACGAATATTGAGCGCAATCGTCGTGCTCACGAGTTGGAACGTATCGACTCGATGGTGAAAAGTAAGCCCAAGAAGCGCCCTGCGGAAAATACGCTCTATCAGCAGCGTATCGATGAAGTTTCCCGTTCCTTGAGAAACCTCTGCACCAACCCGCAAAATAAAGCCTACTTTGATAAGACGCCCTGCTTACCTGCGGGGATGAAGCGCGCCTATCTTGAAGACAATTCCTACCCCACCGAAGTGCAACGCATTGTGGCAGCGCGTGTGTTTAAAGAAATGAATAATTTAAACACCACCACGCACCAGATCATGCGCTCAACGGGAAACCAGCGCTACACCGAAAACGCAAACTATTCTGCTAAACATGTGCAGCCACGCATTCAAAAGCTCCAGCAAAAATTCCTCTCGGGGAAAATGACCTGGGCAGCCTACAACAAAGAGCGTTTGGCGATTTTTAACGACACAGCCGATCGCGACACCACGCGATAATCACTGTTTTGAGTGGCACGAGTGCCTCAAAAAAGAAATCTAAGCAAAAGTTCTTAAAACGAGGTACAATGTGCGCTCCAGAAACCAAGAGCCTTGGTTTCTTATGTGCTTATTCAGGGATCTGAACCACGCGGGAGTGGCGAAATTGGTAGACGCACCAGGTTTAGGTCCTGACGCCGTAAAAGGCGTGCCGGTTCGAGTCCGGCCTTCCGCACCAACGATCTTTGAATAAACGCACTTAAAGAATCTCTGCTTGAAAATCCAAGCGGAGATTTTTTTGCGCCTTAAAAAAGAGAAAAACCTCGTCAACACTATCGTCAACGAGGTTTGAAAAAGCAAAGTGGCGCAACGCTTCAAGCGCGCTACGCCTTCTCATACTGAGATTACTTGCTGCCGCAGCCGCAAGAACCTTCAGCCTTTTCTTCCTTTTCGTCGCTGCAGCCACAGCCGCAAGATTCTTCTTCATTGTGGTGGTCACCACAACCGCAACCGCAGGATTCTTCTTCATGATGGTGATCGCCACAGCCGCAAGAACCTTCATGGTGATGGTGATGATGGTCACCGCAACCACAGCCACAGGATTCTTCTTCATGATGATGGTCGCCACAGCCACAGCCGCAACCTTCATCTTCGTGGTGATGGTCGCCACAACCGCAGCCACAGCCTTCATCTTCGTGATGATGGCCGCCACAACCACAGCCGCCGCCACCGCAGCCACAACCGCCACCCTGCTGCAAGTCAAAGCGAACCGGCACAAAGGCTTCGTCCACTTCGGTCACATCAAGGCCGATCATGCCGAGCATCTTAGCGATGTTGGGCATCGGCAAAACAGCGAAGCCTTCCGGAGCTTCAGCAACCGGAACGCCGCGAGAAATCAAAGCGGTAGCAGCTTCCTGCAACGTGCGCATATCGCCAGAAACGTGCAAGACACGTTCAACACCAGGACGAACCACCCAGAATTCACCCTTGTCGTCAACGAAAACGTCATCAATGTTCAAGGGACGGCGTTCTTCAACGGCGACAGTCACCGGGCCTTCGGCAGTTTCAAAAACTTCAGGCCACTCAGCGCGCTGAGCCGAGGTCAATACCAAGTCATGAGCGCGAGCCAAAATCGGCTGAGCGGGCTGGGCATCGGACGGGAGGAGCTTCGTAAAAGTCGTCATAATGAATTTAATCCTTCAATAGATCGGGCAAAATGCCCAAAAAAGTTGTCTACAGATTGTATACGGATTTTTTGCACATCGTTAGGCTAGAGCGGCCTCTAATGCATCACCCAAACGATCTACTCCTACAATTTCTAATCCTTCAATAGGAGTACGCGGCATATTGGCTCTAGGAATAATGGCTCGAGAGAAGCCAAGTTTGGCAGCTTCGCGCAAACGTTCTTGTCCACGCGGAGAGGGACGAATTTCTCCCGCTAGACCAACTTCCCCAAAAACAACTACACCACGTGCTAATGGTTTATTTCGAATACTCGAATAGATAGCGGCTAAGAGTGCCAAGTCTGCCGCCGTTTCACCGATCTTGACGCCACCGACCGCATTCACGAAGACGTCTTGGTCAAAGCAACCAATGCCAGCGTGGCGATGCAGTACTGCGAGCAACATCGATAAGCGCTGCGCATCCACCCCAACGGCCAAGCGGCGAGGCGTTGGCAAGTGAGTGGTATCCACAAGCGCTTGAATTTCAACAAGCAAGGGTCTGGTGCCCTCTTGCGTCACGAGGACAGCGGAGCCAGGCACATCAGACTTATATTCCGACAAGAAAATCGCAGACGGGTTACTCACCCCACGCAAGCCATGGTCGGTCATGGCAAAGACCCCTAATTCGTTCACCGCGCCAAAACGGTTTTTAAAGGCGCGCACTAAACGGAAGTTAGAGTGTTGGTCCCCTTCAAAGTAGAGCACCGTATCGACAATATGCTCTAAAACACGAGGACCCGCAAGAGAGCCTTCTTTTGTGACGTGACCCACAAAAATGAGCGTAGTGCCAAGAGTTTTGGCAAGACGCGTTAAGCGAGCAGCGGATTCACGCACCTGAGAGACGCTCCCTGGAGCGCTTTCTAAGGCGCTAGAGAAAATCGTCTGAATCGAGTCGATCACAACAAACTCTGGCTTACGCTCAGAGATCACCTTTTCGATGTGTTCGAGCTCAATTTCGCTCATTAGCGCCAGGCCTCGCGGCTGGAGCTGTAAGCGCTGTGCACGCACGGCAATCTGCGAAGGGCTTTCTTCGCCCGAGACGTAAAGCGCAGAGCGCCCCATCTCAACCAAGCGAGCCATCACTTGAAGAAGAAGCGTCGACTTCCCAATCCCAGGATCCCCGCCAATTAAGGCCACGCAACCACGCACGAGCCCACCGCCCATGACGCGATCAAATTCACCAATACCAGTGAGTGTGCGCGGGACGTCTTCGACCTTTACGTCCGCTAAGTCCTGAAGCGACCCAGAGGTTTCGACAAACCCGCGGCCCGTCGTCAAACGATCTGTTGAATAACGAGAGGCAATCCCCTCTTTAATCACGAATTCTTCGAGCGTATTCCACGCCTTACAGTGCGGACACTGACCCGCCCATTTAATGGCGGTGCCTCCGCACTCGTTACAGACGTATTCGGTTTTGACTTTTTTAGCCATATCGCTCTACTCGTTTTCTTTTCTGTGTGTTGAAGCTTCTTTATAGGCTTCAACAATCTTTAAGGGGACTCGACGCGCCAGCGCGCAAATTAATTCATAGCCAATCGTGCCACAAGCGGCAGCGACTTTATTGACGGACAAATTCTTGCCCCAGAGTTCCACTACGGAACCAAGTTTGGCCGCAGGAATATCGGTGATATCAATTTCAAGCATATCCATCGACACTGCGCCAACAAGCGGCGCAATAGCGCCTTCAACCCAAGTGGGAGCGCCGTCAGGCATTGAACGTGGGTAGCCATCCGCGTAGCCACAGGCCACGACCGCAATACGAGATGGACGGCTAGCACGCCAGCGAGAGCCATAGCCCACCGCTTCACCAGCGGGAATCTGCTGAATCGCAATAATTTTGGCGGAGAGCGTCATCGCAGGGATTAAACCCAATTCTTCAGAAGAAATATGCGAGTCTGGGCTCACCCCGTAGAGCGCAACCCCTGCACGCACACCGTCGCCACCCACTTCAGGGTGCCAAAGAATCCCAGCGGAATTGGCCATACAAGCGGCTGTGGCAGAATGGGCCAAATAACCCATGCGGGCGAGCTGCTTATCGACGGAAACGGGTTTTTGTGCATCGTAACTCCACTCTGCATTGGCAAAGTGCGTCACCGTACCCATCACCTTCACGCCTTTAATCGAGGTGAGTTGTTCCCACACGGTATTGACTTCAATTGGCAAGAACCCCAAACGGTTCATCCCAGAATTCACTTTGATGTGCACACGCACATCGGTAAGTGGCATCGAGCGCAAAATATCGATTTGCCACGGAGAATGAATCACTGTTTCGACACCTAGCTCCTGCAAGGGCTCAATATCGGTGCGATCAAAAAAGCCTTCCAACAATAAAATGCGTTTCTTCCAGCCCGCATCGCGTGCACGTTGCGCATCGCAAAGGTCAATCGTCGCTAACCCATCAGCATCTTCAAAAGCCATCACCGCGGTTTCAAGCCCATGACCATACGCATTGGCTTTCACAACAGCCCAGAGCGTGCGGTCACCCGCTTTTTCACGTAGTACTCCCAAATTGTGTTTCAGGGCAGGAATATCAATTTCAGCATATATAGGACGTGGCACTCGATTATCCTTTCTTCTCTCTTGTGCATCAATAAGTCCGTCCAAGGCGAGGAAACTCAAGCACTTGGGCAACGCGGTCGCTTTTTTATTCGCTTTGCACTGCTTTCTCTCAAATGGAAGTGCGAAACGAACAATGCGCGACCTGAATCTAAAATCTTACTCGCCTTTTGTCAAAATCGCACATCTTCCTTCATTCGCATACAATTTTTTCTGTCTCAATACGTTTTTTCACCTTTCCTTGTCTGAATACAGGTTTTCCATATCATCTTTACGGCTGAAGAAAGGAAATCTCTTTTTTCTTTCTAAAAGACCTAAAATTAGTTTGCTAAAATTGAAAAATTGCCTCACTGGTTTTCCATGACGACCGATGAGAATGCCTATCCTTGTCATCCATTGCCTCACCTGCCAGGCCCCTCAATAGACTCCTTGGCAGACTGAGTAGAGAAAAAAATTAATTATGAAGCGCGGTTTTTACACGATTATGTGTGCGCAGTTCCTCTCTTCGCTAGCGGACAACGCACTGCTTATTGCTGCCATTGCTCTTTTGTCAAGCATTGGTGCGCCAGACTGGATGACGCCACTCCTGAAGCTTTTCTTTGTGATTAGCTACGTTGTGCTGGCTGCTTGGGTGGGCCTTTTCGCTGACTCGATGCCAAAGGGTCGCGTGATGTTCCTCACCAACTTTGTGAAGGCCGTGGGCTGCTTATTGATGCTCTTTGGTGGTCATCCGCTTTTGGCTTACGCCATCGTGGGCGTAGGCGCTGCCGCTTACTCGCCAGCCAAATATGGCATTTTGACGGAACTCCTTCCCGCTAAACAATTAGTGATCGCCAACGGTTGGATTGAGGGCTTGACCGTGGGCTCGATTATTCTCGGGGTTGTCTTGGGTGGCGTACTGATTAAGCCAGAAGTCGCCGATCCGATTTTGAATTTCTTCCACTTAAACGCCATTGGACTTCATAGCTTTGCCGAAGCGGCGATTTTTGCGATTGCCTTTGTGTATTTAGCGGCGTCCTCGGTGAACTTAGCCATTCCCGATACGGGGGCTCGTTATCCGAAGCAGCCTTTGGACCCCGTGCACACGATCCGCAAATTCTGTGGGAGCTGCAAAACGCTCTGGTTGGATCGCTTGGGCCAGATTTCTCTTTCCGTTACCACGCTCTTCTGGGGCGCAGGTGCCGTGTTGCAGTTCTTGGTCTTAAAGTGGTGCGAACATGCGCTTGGCATGGATCTCTCGCAAGGCGCCATCATGCAAGCCGTGGTGAGTCTAGGGATTGCGGTTGGGGCAGTGCTTGCCGCCACCAAGATTTCGCTTAAAAACTCGCTCTCCGTTCTCCCCATGGGGATTTGCATGGGCGTGCTCGTCATTCTCATGAGTTACTACACGCGTGATGTAGCCCCCGCGGGTGGCATCACCATCTTCTCGTGGACCTTGAGCTGGGCAGTCCTCATTGCCGCAGGTGCCCTGATTTTGGTGGGTGTTTGTGCGGGCTTTTTCGTGGTGCCGATGAATGCCCTTCTCCAGCACCGCGGTCACGTCTTGATGAGTGCAGGTCGCTCGATTGCCGTGCAGAACTTTAACGAAAATCTCTCCATTCTTGTGATGTTGGGCGTGTACTCGCTTCTCATCAAGTTGGATCTGTCGGTGCCTGGCACCATGCTTGTCTTCGGTATCTTCGTCTCGGTCAGCATGGCTTTGGTGATTTTGAAGCACCAGCGCAATCAACGCGAATACGACAGTACCCACTTGATTGGGGAAGAAAAGCGTCCGCACTCGGACCACTAATTTCTGCCGAATCGCTTAGCGAAAGAGCCGCCCAGTTTGGACGGCTCTTTGGCTTTATGGCGTTTTAAGATGCAAGCTTTGTGATACCAGGACCCTCTAAGTCACTACGCCCCGTTCCGGGAATAGGTGTCACGATGACTTGAAGCGCAACGCGCTCTTTAATCATCTTCACGTGAGAGATAAGACCAATGAGCTTACCGCTCTTTCTTTGAAGCGTCTCTAAGGCATAAATCGCTTTATTGAGCGCGTCTTCGTCTAACGTCCCAAAGCCTTCATCTAGAAAGAGCGTATCCACATTCAAGTACTGTCCACCCATGCGCGAAAGGCCAAGCGCCAAGGCCAAACTCACCATAAAGGTTTCGCCTCCGGAGAGGTTTGCCGCGGTGCGCACAATACTCCCCATATCATGGTCAACCACGTCAACCGCCATGCCACCATTGCCCGCGGCATGAAGACTGTAGCGACGCGTCATGGTACGCATGACGCTATTGGCTTCGCGCAGCAAAATACGGAACGTGATGCGCTGCGCAATGCGACGGAATCGGCGCCCATCGGCACTGCCCACCAAGTTATTTAAACCATACCAATCGCGATAGACCTCTTCTTGATGACGAATTTGCGCTTCCAATTCTTTATGTTTTTCAGAGAGTGCTTTGTCGCGCGCAATCACCCCTTCTTGGTTTGCAAGTTCGCGAGTCTTCTCGAGAAGTTCTGCCTCTTGAGCGTCTTTTTCGGCGGCAAGTTCTGCAAGTGCTTTTTCCGTCACCGCTTGCTCTCGCAAGTCTTCGGCTTGTTGCGTTAAAAGAGTTAAACGCGTTTTCGCTTCTTGGCGTGCCGTTTCAGCGCTTTGCCCTCGGGCAAGCGTTTCTCGCATCTGTTCTTCTGGCATGAAGCGCGCTTGGAGCTCCTTATAAGAAGTAATGCACACTTTTTGCATTTCTTCGTCTAACTCGTCTTTGGCCTTCTTCGTCCATTCTTTGTGACGAAGAAGCTGCTCGGCTTGCTGAGTTTTCGCCGTGACACATTGATTTTTCTGCTGCAACACTTCTTGATAGAGTTTTTCAGCCGTGCGCAAAACTTGATCCGCCGTCGCGACCCCTTCACGCAAGCGCTTTTGCTCAGCCTCAGGATCCTTCTCACCAAAAAGTGCCTGACGTTCCTCTTGCTGGGCTTTCAAAGCGGTCTCTTCCGTTTGGACAACCTCTAGCGCCGTGCGTTCATCTTTAGCGAGCGCGAGGAGACTTTCTTTTTTCGCCTCAATTTGCACGGTAAAGCGCGCAAGGGCTTCAGTCGTCTCTTTGAGCGTTTTTTGCGTTTCTTGATAAAGCGTCCACTTTTTCTTGAGCGGCTTCACTTGTCGCGACTTCTTCCGTCAGATGCAGCGCATTGAGCGTCTTCTCTTTTGCGCTCTTAAGGTGCTCTGCGAGTGGCGTCAATTCTTCTGCATAAAGCTGCGCTTCACTTTCCGCCTTCTCTAAACTCAAGCGAGCCGTTTGATGGGCTTTCCCCGCTTCTTCAAGGGCTGTGCGTTTTTCTTCAAGCGTCTTCGTCAAAGCGCTCAATGTCTTTTTGAGCGCCTCCCCTTCGTCTCGCCACTCAAGAATCGAAGCTTTGAGGGTGGAGCGTTGTGCGAGCGCCTCTGGCGCGCGTGCTTTACTAAGTTCTTCTGCACTCAAACCTTCGAGCATGATGCCTTCTAAGGAGTCAAGCGCGTCTTTGGCAAAAAGGTCTCCTCCTAAGAGCGTGGAGAGCGCTTTTTGCGCACGGTCGGTGCGCGTCACGAGACGCACATTTGCTTCGCGATAAAGAATCTCTGAGAGTTCGGTGAGCTTGCCGCGTACGGTTTCACTCGCGCTCATCACTTCCCAGCGCTCTCTAGTAGCAGCTTCTTCTGCACGCGCTTTCTCAAACGCCTCTTTGGCAAGCGTTAGAGCAGATTCTGCACTACTCACTTTGGCTTTGAGTTCCGTGCGCAACGCTTCGAGCTTGGCCGTTTTTTCAGTCAACCTGGCGTATGCGGTTTCTGCTTCGCGCCAAGCTTCCCAATAGTTCTTTAAAAGCGTCGGCGTCACTCTCTCATCGTGCCCGCCTTCTAACTCGGCAAAGCGTGCCTGAAGAGTAGTTTGGGTGGTACGGAAAGTTTCCGACTTTTCCAAGAGTGCAGTGAGCGCCGCTTTTTCCGCGACATCTCGTTCGCGAAGCTTTTGAAGTTGCGCTCGCTGAAGGGTTAACGTCGCTAAGCGCGTTTTTAGCGCTTCATCCAACGCACGGACTTGCGTGTAAAGAGGTTCAAAGCTCGTCAAGGCTTTTTGCGCCTCTGAGAGTGCCTCCTCGCCCTTTGCACAAAGCGTTTTTTGAGCGCTCAGCTGGCTCTCAATCTCTGGGAGCGCTTTCCCAAGACGCGCCACTTCTTCTTGCACACGAAGCGCTTGAGAGGCATATTCCTTCACCTTTTTTGCGGCGAGTCCTGGAACCAATGCCTCTTGCGCGGCACGAGCCTTTTTTAAGTCTTCTTCTAGCGCCTGATAACGACGCTCTGCTTCCGAGTAGAGAAGCTCTGCGTTGGCTTCCTCTTTACTCAATGCCTCAACACGTTGACGCCATTGAAACGCCATTTCAGTGACTTTCTGCGTCGCTTTGATAGCGCTAATTTTCTCCTTTAGTTCACTAATTGTCGCTAAAAGTTGACTTTTTGCATCTTCTGTCAATAATTGCAGAGATTCAGCTTCTCGCGTGAGTAGTTCCTTCTTTTGCAATTCTTCCTTGGTGCGCAAAAAGATCCAACGACCCACATCAGAGTAAATCGCCGTTCCCGTGATCTGCTCCAAAATATTGGCGCGATCATCGTCCTTGGCTTTTAAGAAGTCGGCAAAAGCCCCCTGTGAGAGGAGTACGCTACGCAAGAACGTTTCAAACGTCATATGCGTAATCTCGACCATACGGGCGCGCCAATCGCTCAGTTGCGTGGTGAGCACTTCGCCTTTGTCGCTCACCTCATCGGGGTAGCGCACGAGTTCAACTTCCACATCCGAGAGACGTTTGGCACGCGCTGTAATGCGGCGCTGCCAAGAACTCATATAAGTGATGCCATCGACCTGAAAGCGTACAGCAGCACGCACGAGC
>ENA-ORRW01002549-ORRW01002549.1-human-gut-metagenome-genome-assembly--contig:-NODE-2549-length-14721-cov-2.481181_pt1 | contig 14721 bp, 16 predicted proteins | sample MGYA00242183_ERZ509150 | MGnify/ENA primary metagenome ERZ509150 (study PRJEB26280, sample SAMEA2338639) | human gut metagenome | biome: human gut; feature: human-associated habitat; material: faeces... | reverse complement strand
CGAGAGCAGCCTCCTTTCGGCGATGGAGCATTGCGGCAGGGAGTTGCAGGACGACGAGCTTCGAGACAGTTTGAAAGGGAACGGTATCGGCACGCCCGCCACCCGTGCCTCCATCATCGAGACCCTCTTTGCCCGTGACTACGTGCGCCGGGAGAAGAAGAGCCTCGTGCCGACGGACAAGGGGCTTGCCGTGTATCAGATAGTGAAGGACAAGCGCATCGCCGATGTCGAGATGACCGGGCAGTGGGAGACCGCCCTCGCCAAGATCGAGAGCGGGGAGATGAATCCCGACAGCTTCCGCAAGGCCATCGAGGTCTATGCCGCCCAGATTACCGAAGAACTCCTGCAAGTGCAGGTGTCCGTAGCGGACGGCGGACATATCCCGTGCCCCAAGTGCCGTTCCGGTCGCATCCTCCTTTACCCGAAGGTCGCCAAGTGCAGCAACGTCGATTGTTCCCTTACCGTCTTCCGCAACAAGGGGGAGAAGCAGCTCACCGACAGCCAGATTACCGACCTCGTGACCAAAGGCAGGACTGCCCTGATCAAAGGATTCAGGAGTAGGGAGGATAAGCCCTTCGATGCATACCTCACTTTCGACAAGGACTTCCGCATCGTATACGGGTTCCCGCCTCACACGGACAAGTCCAAAGGAAAGGAGCACAGGCGATGAACGGCATCGGTTGGATCTCCGTAGCGGAAGCCGCCCGGCTCTGCAGCACGAACGGCTCTTGATAGACAATGGTAGCCCACAGGAATTCAAGTTTTTATATCCGTAATCCCGGCAATAATCCCTATATTTGCCAATCGGTCACATAGAAAAGGCGGGATTGCTCTTTTCTGTGGCCGGATGGCAACCGTTCCGGGCACAATACCCGAACGGCTTTAATCAACATTCAACAATAGCATAACATGAATTTTGAACAATTAGCAACCATCATAGCCGACACGCACCAACGATTACAACAGAGTGCGGTCAAAGCCGTAAACCAGTGCCAGACCATGCGTAACTGGCTTATCGGTTTTTATATCGTGGAGTTCGAGCAGAACGGAGAAGACCGTGCCAAATATGGGGAATTCTTATTGAAAAACTTGGAACAAAAAGTTAATTTAAAAGGATTGAATATTACATTATTCAAGCGTTCACGAGTCTTCTATATGGTATATCCCCAGTTGGCAACTGTAATAAAAACGATATTGCCTCCAACAGGTGCATCAACGATGCACTTATTGGAAATGCAGGGTCTTGGAAAAAGTGCATCACTGATGCACTTATTACAAAATGCTGAAAACAAACAAGATATAGTTAATACGATAGAGCCTCAGAAACTACTCAGCTCTATTTCTTTTACCCACTTTATCGAACTGGTAAAAATCGACAATCCTATCAAGCGGATGTATTACGAAATGCTCACCATCCAAACCGGGCTTTCTGTCCGTGAACTCAAACGGCAGATAGGAGCGTTGAGTTATGAACGTGTCGGCTTATCCGGCAACATGGAAAATGCACTTGCTACCATTCAGCAGAAGATTCACCCACAAACTGTAACCGATGCCGTCAAGGATGACTATTTCTTCGAGTTCCTGAACATTCCGCAGCAACGGGCTTCTTTGCTAAAGGAGAAGGAACTCGAAACACTTCTGCTCGACCATTTGCGAGACTTCATTATCGAACTCGGAAACGGCTTCTGTTTCGAAGCCAGACAAAAAAGAATCCTTATCGGTGACGAATTTTATTTCATTGATATGGTCTTCTACCACCGGATTTTGAAATGTCATATTTTGTGCGAATTGAAAGTTGATACTTTCAACCACGCTCATGTGTCACAACTTTATTCATACCTGAATTATTATAAAGCCGAAGTGATGGAGCCGGGCGATAACCCGCCTATCGGCATTTTGCTGGTAACGGACAAGAACGATGCGTTGGTGCGGTACACCACAACCGGATTGGATGAACAGATATTCGTTTCCAAATACCAGTTGCAACTTCCGACTGAACAACAATTAAAAGAGTTGATTTTAAAGACAATCCGGCAATAATAACAAATGCGCAACACATAGTTGCGCATTTGTAGTATTCTAATATTTGTCGTTCCAACTATTTCCGTTATCTTTGCAATCAATAGAACCTGCCAAGCCTCTTTAATAATGCCCAAATCGGCGGGTTGCTTTTTTATTACATCCTCCCGTACACCGTTCGGATTTTCCCGTCCTCCAGCACTTCGCTCGACCGTACAGCCCATATCCTGCCGTCGTTCGGTCCGCACTCCAGCCCCTTCTCACTGTTACCGACCAGCACCGGCACGGTTGTCATCACGATTTCATCTGCCAGCCCGTTGTCCAAGAGTAAAACTCCGGTTTCTCCTCCGTAAGCCACCACCATACCGTCGCCATTCTCCTTTATCCGTTGCAGTTCCGTTACCACATTCCCCCTGACAAAACGTACCCGTTCTGTCTCTGTCAAGTCTATACAGCCGTTCGTCACGACCAAGGTCTCCTTTGCCTCAAGCGGCCAGTCAAGATCATTCAGGTAAATACGCAGGTAAGTTTCCTCGTCAATCAGCACGTAGGCACAGGCGTCCACTACCGCATTGAAACACTTGTCCGCTATGACCGGACAGCCGTCGATGGATTGGTACACGTGCAAGGTAATCTGTTCCATAACAATGTGTTTTTAAGGATTATGCCCGCCTCGCACCCAAAAGAACAGCGTGAACTCACACTATTCCGGAATAGAGGTACTGGCATACCTAAAAGACAGAATAGGCAAACTCACGCCGTATAAGCATACAGCATGAACATTGCGCTATACATCTTGTCTTTTTTGAAAAGTGCCAGTTTTCTATTCCAAGACGTTCAGCGAACGTACAATATGTATATCAATCCCTGCTTGCTTCCAAGCCGGGTATGAATCTTTCATGTCATGACAGCAACCGTACCCCGGTAGAGTACCACCTGCCGTACTTTGTCACAAAGGTACGGGAAACTTCCCGAATAACAAAACAATAGCCCTGCCTAATCTCACGATCCGGCAAGTCCCCGTCCACTAACAGAAATCATAAAGGAAATATCACTTTTACGGAAACAAGCCTTTTTTCCTGCGCCTTTCCTCTTTCCGGACTTCCTTCTCCTTCCGTTTTGCAGCCCGTTCCTCCACAGCGGCAAACTGGTTGCGGAGGAACTCGTGCACATCTTTCACCCGATAGAAGACCTTGCCACTGATAGTGAAGTACGGCAGTATCCCAATGGCACGGTAACGTTGCAATGTGCGAATACCGACCTTCAGCAGCAGGCACAGGTCCTGGTTATCCAGTACCTCCTCTCCATCCAGCGCGTTGCTCTTCTTCAGTACTCTTTCCAACAACTTCTCCGTCCGGTCGAAACGTTCCATGATACGCTCCATCCAATTCTCAAATTTTTCGCTGTCCATATACATAGCAGTCGCCCTCCTTTTCAATAATTTCCTTTTCCCGCATGTAACGGATGTACCCCTTCGCCGTCCGTTCCTTCACGTCCAGGGTTTCCTGTATCAGTTCGCATAGCTCGATATAGCCATACTTTTTTTGCGTGACGAACGCTGCCCGTGCCATTTCAGACAGTTCCTTCTCCTTGCGCCTTTCTTTCTCCACCCTCGGTTTCTCTCCCATATAGACAGGCATCCCGGCCTGTTTGTCCCAGCGGAACTGCATCAGCGGGATATCCAGCGGGCTTCCATCCCTGACCTTCAATGCCTTCACCACCGACACCTCCGGGTTCTCGTCCTTCTCGATGGAGAGGATAGCCGCCGACTTCCGCTGCAACTCGCTGCCCAAGTGTCCCCGCAACTTCAACCCGTTCGGCACGAAATGTACCACGGCGGTGATGCACGTGCGGTAAATTCCCGCCAGGCGGTAAATTTCGTCAACCAGCGCCACGCTCTCTGCCTCGTCGTTGGCGCAACGGATCAGGTCGGCAACTCCGTCGATGACGACCAGATGGATGCCCCCGTGCAGGTAGTGGTACCGGTCCATGCTCTGCACGATGGCGGTCAGCCGCTCGCTTCTCGACATCCCCGTCAGGCAATACACGTGCAGGTACTCCGGCATCCGCTCACGCCCGGCACGGCGCAGCAGCCGCCCCGTGTTCTTGTGGAGCTGTTGCTCGCTCTGTTCCGTGTCGTATAGCAGCACCGCACGCCCCTTGCGGTTCGGCTCCACCCGCACCCCCAAGAGATCGGCGTCCGTCTCCCGTTCCATGATCGCCCCGGCGACCAGTGCGGCGGTGTAGTTGCTCTTGCCCGTCCCTTCGCCGCCCGTGATGCAGAGGATGTTCTCTTCCGAGCCTAACGGCACGTCCCCGGCGGTAACGATGGCGACCGCCTGTTCGGGCGGGTGGTCATAGTCGATCTCGCACGATTTCAGCATCGCCAGCGTGTCCCCGTACAGCGTGTCGAGCAGTTTCAGGAACAGCCCCATCAGCTCCTCCCTCGTGTGCCCGGCTTTGAAGTAGTCCGTCACGTCCTTCTCCGCCTTCGTCCCCGGCAGCGGCAGCACCAGCCGTTTCACCCCGTACTCCGCCAGTTGCGCACGGTGCTTCTCCGAGCATTCCAGCCCCGTCTTGTCCGTGTCGTACAGCAGCACGATGTGCTTGAAGCGATAGACCAGCTTGCGCACGGTCTTCGCAGGGATGACCGAGGTCTCCGAGTTGAAGCAGATGGCGTGGAAGCCGTGCGCCGCCAGCGTCAGCACGTCCTTCTCGCCGCCCGTGAGGAAGAGCAGGTCGCCCTTCGAGGGCAGTTGCTCCAGCCCGAAGCAGTAGTTGTCGCCCGTGTGCCCGCCATAGACGAAGCGCACCTCCGACATCGGGCGATAGACCTTCACGCCCCATTTCCCCCTGTACCCGAACATCGGTTCCGCCGGGGTGGAGCTGAAACCGAACGCCTTGCCCTCCCTCGTCTCGCCCCGGTACTCGGCGAGCGATACCGTCCCGTAGCGGCGCAGCACCTCCACGGTGATGCCCGATGCGCCCCAGTAGGCAAGCTCCCCCTCGGTGAAGGGCTTCTCCGCCGCCCGGTAGGGCTTCGGTTCGGGACGGTCGGCGGACACTGCCGCCTCTTCCGTGTCCGTTCCGGCTTCTCCAGCACCGCCGCCCCTTGCGCCCGGCACGGGCCGCAATCTCCGGCAGCCCCCGGTTCCCACCGTCCCGTCGGTCGGGCTGTCCCCGTCCAGTCCGAGGCACAGCTCCCGGTCGATGGTGTGCAGCACCTCCACGAAGTCGGCGGCGTTCCGGCAGTCCAGCCCTTTCAGCTTCGCCACGAGGAAGAAGCAGTCGCCCGAATAGTCCCCGTTGCCGAAGTCCTTCATCCGGTACGTACCGCTCCGGCGGTCGTAATACACGTTGCACGAAGCCTTGCTGTCGGCGTACAGCGGGTTCAGGAAGTTCCTGCCCACCCGCCACTTCACGGGCAGGTAGTGGCGGAACACGTCCAGCCCGTTACTGGTTCTTGCCAGCACTTCTTCCTTTCTTACCATAGCTTCCGTTTTTTCGGTTATGCAGGGGATGTTCCGCTATCATCCGGTCGATCTTGGCGGCGGGCGTCTCCACCATCCACCGCTCACGCAGGCTCTCGACCGCCTGCCGGGGATAGCGTATCTGCCGCCCGATCATCGAATAGGGGACGATGTTCTTCTGGCGGTAGCGTTGCAGGGTGCGGTGGCTGATGTCCAGCGCCTCGCACACCTCCTTGTGCGTCATCCACTTCGGGTCGGCTTTCCGTCCCTTGGTCGCAGGGCTTTCCGCTTCCTCTTTCCGTTTGCGCTCCGTTTCCTCCCGGTTCCGGGATTCCTCCACGTAGGCGGTTATCTTCTCGATCTTCTCCACGAGCAGGCGGTAGGCGTTGCTCTCGATGGTCATTATTTCCATTGTCGTACTCATTTTTAGGTTTCTGCCGCAAATGTCGCCCGATTCGCCGGTTTTTCCTGCCACTATATCAGCACCTTGGCAAAGATTTTTTTCGGGGCGCATTTTCGCCCTTGCCGCCGTTCCGGGCGGTAAAAAGGACCGAAACGGGGTAAAAAAGAGCGTCCGGAAGGCTCTTTCCAGCCCTTCGGACGCTCCCTTCCCGTGTCCTGCCGCCCCGTTGCCAACTTGCTACCGGCTATCCATGTCCCGCATCTTCTTCAACAGCCTCTCCTTCATCTCGTCCAAGAACGCCGTCGGGTTCTGTTGCCCCCGCAGCCTGCCGAAAGCGTGGTACACGTTGCCCAGATCCACGTGGAAATGCTTCTCGAACAGCGCAGCCAGCTCGCCGATCTCGGCGTTGCCCTCGTCCACGCTTCCCGTCACGTGTATGCCATAGACGAGCAGTATGGCGGCAACCTTCGTGTTCGTCCAGCGGTGTTCCTTCTCCGTCACGGCTTCCGTCTCCGTCCCCTGCGCCGCACGCTCCATCCGGCGGCTCAGGTGTACCAGCAGCATCTCCACCGAGATCAGCCGTGCCGCCAGTATGTCGTAGCCCGTGGAGAACTCCGCCTCCTCGTCCAGCACGAAGCTGCCGCTTTCGGGGCTTAGCTCGCCCTTCGCCCGCAGGAAATAGTAGCTGTCCCGGTACGTCGCCCCGCTGTGGTAATACTGGTAAAAGGGCAGGTAGCGTTCCATCATCCGCTCGGCACGCTCCATCGCTTTGCGGTAGTACGGTTCGGCGACACGCAGGCAGGCGGGGCAGCCGCTCTCTATCTGGTACACCCGGTAATAGTACAGCAGCCTGCCCGTCAGGGCGGGCTTGTAATACTTGAAGTAGAGGATCTCCTTCGCGTCCCCGGCGAACGGATGGGCGAGGGCGTACTCCTTCAGTTCCCGGTTCTTGCCTTTCAGGTACGAGACCATCTCACGGCAGACGCCTATCACCTCCTTGCCGTCCATGCCGGGGGCTGTGGTCGCCATGCGCTGATCCACCTCCTTCAGCAGCCCGTTAAAATATTCTTCCATATAAATCTTGTTTCATGTTGTTTATAAGGGCGCAAAGTTAGCGGACGGCAGGGAAACGGACGTTCTGAATCTTCACCGCCGGATTCGGATTGTCCGCCAATCGGCTCCGGACGGTCGGTTTTTCACGGCAGGGCTGGATAAAGGGAGGCTAAACTGTACGGGCGCACCGGGCGATTTCACGGATTTCGGCAGGAGTAGCCTTCAGGTGCTTCTTGCAGAAGTCCCACAGGTAGCTCGGAGTGGCGAAGCCGCACACGTCGGCAATCTCTTGAAGGGGCATGTCCGTGTCCGCCAGCAGGGAGGTCACGTGCGCCTTCCGCTGTTCCGTCAGCCAGCGGTGCGGAGTGGTGTTCAGCTCCTCCTTGAAACGCCGTCCCAGCGTATTGACCGACATGGCGCATTCCCGTGCCAGTTCCTCCACGTTCTTCACCTTGGGCAGAGCCAGTACGATTTCTTCCCGGAACGAGCAGCCCCGCAGGTGCGGCAGGTACTTTTCCACCTCCTGCAAGTCCGCCTTGCCGAACATCGGCGGTATGCCCTTGCGGTACTCGGACGCCCGTTCACGGCGGAAGCGGAACAGCAGTCCCGCCAGACGGTTGCAGAGCACGTTCAGGTGCGGGTATTCGTCGTAGGCGTTGATGCTTGCCTGCATCCGGCAGAGGAACAGGAATCCTCCGCAGTCCCTTTCCCGGAAATACGCCTCCGCCGTTTCCAGCAGGAAGTCTGACGAGCTTCCGTGGCGGTGATAGGCGACCAGTATCAGCAGCCCGGCTTCCTCCTTCACCCGGTACGAAAGTACGGGGCGGTGTTCCCGCAGCAGCTCCACCAGCCGTACCATCCGTCCGTTCTCCCGTGCGAGCCGTTCCGCCGCAATCCATGTCACCGGACGCTCCGCATCCGTTTGCGGCAATGCCTTGCGTACCTTTTCCATCCACTCCCGCCATCCCTCCCGGACGGCTTCATTCATTAGAATTAGTGTAAGATTCTGTTTCATTTTGTTTCAATACGATATTAAATAATACAAATCTTACACGAAATTACAAATTGTTTGCAATAGATGTCCTGCCGACACCCCGTATCGGTCACGATATTTCCTTGAATTACAGATTCGGATTTTGCTCCATATGTCCGGATATTCAATCGTGAAAAACAGAAAGGCTGTACCGGTTCCACCCGCAGAACGGCATGACAGTAAGCAGGGGGAGCCGGAAGAAGGTCATTCGCCGGTTGGTGAGTGCGTCTTTTCAACGGGATATTTGCCGTCCCGTATCTCCTGCAACCTTTCGATCAGTGGTTGCTCCTTGGAATGGTTCTTTTGTTCGGCTATGATGAAGAACGATGCAAAACTGCCGATAACATACAGCCAGAACAGGCATTGCCCGAGCAGTTTCCGGTATTCGCCCATTGTCTCGTACTTCGCCTGCATCGCTTTCAGCTTCGCAGGACGGTAATACAGCTTTCCGCTTGCTTATCCCGTTACGAAGAACAGCAACAGGGCGCATCCCGTTGCGGCGGCAACGATCAGCCCCAGCCAGAAACGGTAACTCCTTTCCCCCAGCGTACCCAGCCAGAAATTCCCTTCCCAACTTCCCGGACGGGAGTATGTCCACCGCCATCCGCAGACAATCCCCACGAGCCACAGCAGCAGGATTCCCGCCACGATCAGGTAGCCGTACCTCGGATGCGCCTGCAACCACTCCGGCAGACCCTCCATAAACTCGCTTATTTTATCGAACCATTCCATAGCAATAACAGAAAAAGCCAAATTCATACCTTACGGACGAACCGTTATACCTCAAAGCAAAAATAGCGAAAAGTCCAATCACTCAAAAAGTTTCACCGCAAAAATCTTTTCCGTTTGGAAGAAATACGTTTTATTTGCACCTATATAGCCGCAACGTATGAAGAAAGCCTCCCCACATAAAAGAACCAGCCGGTTGAAGCTCCCCGGATTCTTCGACCACCTCTTTTATTGGACGTGGCGCAGTTGTCGGCACGGCTTCCCGGCTCGTAGTTTTGCGGTCATCAGTGTGGTCCAGTTTGCCTGCCTCCTGTTTCCTGTCGCCATCGCTTTACAGTTCTTGGGCACTCCGGCTGTCCGCTTCCTTTACGAAACAGACGACCGCCTTACGCTTTTCCCGCTGATACTGCCGTTCCCCGTATTGCTCTGGAGGAATATGCGCATCTATACCGAGGAGCGTTACCGCATGATGCACGACTATTACGGGGCGTTCCATGTATCGGTACGGCAACGCTATCGCCTTCGTTTCCTTGTCTGCATGGTGCTTGTAGTTCTCGCCATCCTGCTTGAAATACGGCTGTTCACCCTTTATCATGACCGCTGCACGGCCATATCCTCAGGCAACAGCCATCCCGCAAGCCTCTATGTCCCGTATCGGTATGACAACGGCAACGATCCCGTGCAGGAAGGCGTCTATCGCATCGTCGATGAAAAAGGGCGTATCGGATATGCGGACGAGCATGGCAATACCCTCGTAGAACCACGCTTCGCTTTTGGCTTTCCTTTCGAGAACGGGAAGGCGAAAGTAACCGACACGGGAGAACTGGAAGAAGTTCCCGGTTCGGATGGGGAATACCACTATTGGGAAAGCGATGATTGGTATTACATCGACCGGAAAGGACAAAGGATTGAATAAAAGCCCCAAGACTGCCCTAAGCCCGACATTCCAGCCACCCCACCTGCCAAGCCCTTGCAGGGCAAACACGAAGCCGCCAAGCCCTATCGGAACATCCCGTTCATCCCACCTTTCCCCCGAGACAAACATTAAATCTCAAAACCAGCTCATTTACAGAAACTTAAAAGAATATCGGTGCAAGCCGCAAAACAGCCCTGTGTGGCTGGTGCAAGGTGCAGCTATATTTATATATATAGCTGCACCTTGCACCACAGAAATACACACTGAAAATCAACACCTTACACTTTTGGTAAAACCACGGGTGCAACCTCGTTTTTTGCACCACCTCCTGATTTTATGCTTTTCCTGTAATCCGGTAATCCCGAAAAATAAAAAATCCCCGAAACATTTCCCTTTTTCGGTCAAAATCCCTATATTTGCATCAGTTCCAAGAGCAGAGCGAAGCAATGCAGCGAAACCCGCACAGCTACCAAATCGCTACCGGCTACCGAACTTTCTACTCTTTAAGTCTTATCTACCAACCGATTACAAAAAAACGATTGTTTTTTGCTGAAAACTTTGCCAAGCGTTGGATATCGCCTTCAAGGAGCCACTGATAATCTTCAGAACCGTCACAACGAACTATGCGAATGAATGCCCCTATTACATTAGAAGACTTACGAGGTATAGCGGCTGAATAAGTTATCTTCTTCACACCATTATCGAGACTGATAGAGAATATATCTCCTTCGTAAACAATAACCGGGTTATCTGCATATCGTATTTGTCCAGCACGCATACGCATAGTCAGTTCTCCATAGCCAGTAACAGAGACACTAGCTCTTTTTTCATATCTATCAAATCCTCGTTCATCTTTTTGACCCGTTTTTACCTTTCGTGGAATGAGATAACAATGAGGATGTGATGTATTATCAAGTGATAGCCCATTTACAGCCATATCGAGGAAGCAACCAAACAGTGACATCTTACTACATTCAGCCACCGAAGGATTCTCACGAAGAACCTTCTGGAAATTAAATACTTCCTTGTGGTAAATCTGTTCCCCCATTTGAGAACCCCAAATAGCATTGTACATCTGAATAAATTTCGTCTGTACATTTTCATTTTCGACAATTTTCGTTGCTGGAAGTGCGTTAAGCTCCTCCACTTTAATTTCAATAATGTTACTCATAATTGTTTTAATATTAGTTTTTTATTAGTCTCCTTGGTATACTCCACGGCTGTATTCTTCCATTAAGAGTATGTCTTCAGTTGTAGGTTCTTTTCTGATATCTGTTTTTGATGAACTACATTTGATGGGAGAAGGACTGTAATTTTTAATAGCACTTTCTCTTTCATCCAACTGCTTTCCTATCTTATCCTGTAATTCCTTTAATAATAAAGATCCTTGTTTAACTTGTGTCATACAGCTATCTGCATTAATTGTTTGATGATATTGTCCGGAACTTTATTATGCAAATCCATCATTGCGCTAGCTGTTTCCAGCTCTGACCGCTTCACATAATATTTTCCTCTTTCCTTATTATTTGCCGGATAAAACTTAATCCATGCTTTTTCGCGCCATTCTGTTATAAGGCGTTTTCCATATATATCTTCCGCTTGTGATATAGTTACTACTTCGGGAAGTAGCCCTAACATCGTCAACGTTTGAACAGTTCCGATCTTAATACATCGTGCGACCATCATTTCGAAGCAATTTTCCATAATCTCTAATTAGGCTGTTTCTTTGTTTAACTTTTGAATGGTGTTGAGCTTTTGATTACTGAAACACATCTGCATCTCTATGCTATGCTGCCTGATTAATATTGATTAGAGTTCATATACTTCTTCAATCCTATTTCTTCGTATTCTTGCCCGCCGACTCCGGTTAAGGTCGTTGTTGTAGTCAAATGCAATCTGAAAGGCAATAATTCCAAGAAATGAGAGAGCAATTAGCGATTTTTGTAATTGCTTGAAGTCAATATTTAGAGCAAACACTCTATTTATCCACCAAGCACCAAGTTCGTTCAGTTTGCTGGTTCCTGTCTTTTTATAAGCCTTGTCGAGCAGGACATTTACCGTACCATAGGCAGTACCTAATCTGTCGGCAATCTCTTTCTTTGCTAGGCCACAGGCAGCCAATCCTGCTATTTGATTTTCCCTCTTGGTTAAGGTAGAATCAGCTTGCAGATCCATGATGCAAAATCTCTAATTCGGCTGCCGCTCTGGAAACTCCTTTTGTAGCTTCGAGGGCTTCATTAGCCATTCTTACAGCGACATTCAGTACTTTTGCTTTGTAAGTTGAACGAGCAGAAGCAGGCTTGTTGTTGAGGATATTGTGCACCGTACCCTGTGAGCATCCTACTTCCTTCGCAATCTGCTTTTCGTATCCGTAAGGCAGATTAGCTTTGATAGTTTCTAATTGATTTTCCATATACATTATTATATTATAGTAATTAGTTCCCTGGAAGGCGACCAAGCCTGCCAAGGACAACGTATCGCTGTTGCGCGGATGATTAAAGATTCATTCTATCTCGTAACCTCTTTCAGATTCTCCGTTACCGGAAGGCGCATTCTCAAAGGGTTTACATCGAAAACTAAACCTGCATGCTTTATTATTTTAGTCTTTGACTTCTTCGCAAGTTTCTCCGAGCCAAGCGACACATTCTGTTGTACCCCTAGTAAAGTCTACCGCCTTATTTAGAGGATTGAATTTACCTTCAACTATATCTCCTTCTTTTACTCCTGCTTCCTTTTTTAGCTCCCATAAAAGCCATTCGTTACCAGTTGAACCGGTTACATTTTTGATTCTCACTTTCATGACTTAATCCTCCATTTCTTCATTATCGTTATCTTCTACTTGCAAGGCTTCAAGCATTTCGTTATCAAGTTTAGAAAGGTCGAGTCTTACTTCTTCACCGGAGTGGTAGCTTGAAACTACTAGAATACAGGAATATCCGTTCTCATTACATTCGAAATCGAAACGTTTACTTCCTCCAAGGATCCGCATTACTTCATTTAGATTCTTCATTACGATCTTGTTTTTTAGGGTTAAAAATCAGCTTTAAGTTTTAGCATCCGGAGAACCTCCTTGAGTTCGCTATTGGTATAGTTCCTGGCAACCTCAATACTTACACAATTATAGTTAGCAGCGATTTGGATAGCTCTCTCTTTGCTTACGGTGTAGATTTTACGTTTCATAGCTTATTCCTCCGTTTTTTTATCACTAAATGAATATTCATCTTCCGAAATACCGCAAACTGTAAAGAGTTCACGAATTTCATCTTTCAGTTCTTCGTCACCGTCGCACTCGTATCTATCGTTCATGTCATAAGTTGGGAGTTCCCAGATGTTAGTGCCGGTTTGGGTCAGCTCTGTCTGTAGCAGACTGTCATTAATGGCAACCTGTGCTTTACTTGCTTCTTGTAGTGAAACTTCTAAAATTGTCTTCATTTTCTTATTTGATTTAGAGTAAATAATCTATTTTGTTAACTTTGCTGCCCTTTTATTTTGGCGTTATCAATGTTTTGCGTTAACTTTATAGTGCAAATGTAATCAAAAACATTACATTGTAATCTAAAACAAGACAAATTGTGTAATCAATTAAGATAATTTAATAATAATCGTATGCATATAGGTAACAAAATCAAAGAAGAAGTCTCTAAAAGAAATATAAGTGTAACAGACTTTGCCAAGTTGATAAACAAAAGCAGACCATATACTTATTCAATATTTGAAAAAGAGAATATTGATACAGAACTACTTATACAAATTTCATCTGTTCTAAATATTTCACCTACAGCTTTTTTTGAAGATATTACAACTGGTGTAATGCAAAATGGAACAAAAAACATTCTGGTTGGAAGAGATAATAATGGTAATATATCAACTAATAGACTTGAGGATGCTATGATAGAAATAAAGCATTTAAAAGCTGTTATCGAAGGCAAGGATAAGCTTCTCGAGGAAAAAGAACGATTAATTAATGTACTAATGAATAAGTAAATTTATGGAAGCATTGGGATTTATAGGAGTCGTGTATCTATTGGCTGGAATTATCCAGTTGGTTATTCTTATTATTTTGATTGTAAAGTTCCTCCAGCTTGCCGCTGATGTTAAGCAACTAAAAAACTCATATATGGAAAGGAGCAAAGAATTATCTTCAAGTATAAATACTCTTTCCTCCATAATAAAGGACTTAAATACACCAAAAGGTGATGATTCGAAAAAAGGAATCAAAGAAGGTATTAGAATAGAAGAAAAAAAGGAAGAATCTTGCAATATGAAAAATGGAATTCATGCTAAAGAAAAACCAATTATAGACGAAAATAGCGATGATTTCAAACAACATTTACGTAAATGGAAAATTCTTAAAGGGAAAGGATATACAGACCAAGCCATCAAAGAATACATGGAGTATACTAAGCGTGATATGAATTCTGCTGTAGACTTCATTAACTCTATATAAACTGGATAAAGAAGCCTATTTTATTGATTATACAACTAAGAAAAATAGATTTATGGAACAAGATATACGTTGGTTACAAAGATATGATAGTTATTGTAAGGCATGCAAAAGAGTATTACTGGTTACGGAATCCGAAAGAAAACCCCATGAGTTAACCGAACTGGAAATGGAAGGTCTGAATATACTTTCGAGTTGGCGTGGAAAGTTTTGCAGGATTTCTTAGAGTATAAAGGATATAAGGATATAACAGGTCCAAATCCTGTATTACAGAAATCATTTGAAGATGGTTTAATATCAGATCATGATGCTTGGCGTAGAATGTCGAAGGCTAGAAATATAACATCGCATACATACAATGATGGCAAAGCAAGTGAGATAGTCGAAAAGATTTACACTGAGTATTCTATACTACTAAAACAGTTAGCTGTTCGGCTTGGTTATGAAAGAAGTGAAATCACTGGATTATTCGCATAATATGTTTGGTTTAAGCAATGAAGTTATAAAAGATATTAGTGATGTATTAAAAAAACATCCCAATATTGACAAGGTATTAATATTTGGTTCCAGAGCTAAAGGCAACTATACCGAAGGATCAGATATTGATTTGGCCCTTATAGGGGAAGATATATCTTTCAATGAACTGTTGGATAT
>ENA-ORRW01002537-ORRW01002537.1-human-gut-metagenome-genome-assembly--contig:-NODE-2537-length-14789-cov-5.607235_pt1 | contig 14789 bp, 13 predicted proteins | sample MGYA00242183_ERZ509150 | MGnify/ENA primary metagenome ERZ509150 (study PRJEB26280, sample SAMEA2338639) | human gut metagenome | biome: human gut; feature: human-associated habitat; material: faeces... | reverse complement strand
CCGCCTTGCCCTCCATGACCGGCAGACCGGCTTCCGGGCCGATATCGCCCAAGCCCAGCACGGCGGTGCCATTGGAAACGACCGCCACCATGTTGCCCTTGAAGGTGTACTTATACACGTCGTCGGGGTTTTCCTTGATCTTGCGGCAGGGTTCGGCCACACCGGGAGTGTAGGCGGTGGACAGGTCATCGCGGGTGGCGACCTCCACCTTGCTTACGATGCCCACCTTGCCCTTGTGGGTCTCGTGCATTTCCAGAGCAGCTTTATTGTAATCCATTTGAATTTCCTCCAATATCTTACCGTCCTCGCCCTCTCCATTGCACAGCGATGACGGAAGGAGGAACTCCTCCAGTCTCGCATACGCTCGACAGCCCCCTCAGGGAGGGGCCTTATGTTCCCGGGAAGGCTCACTTATTTTTATTGTAACAGAACCGCCCGCCCATTTCCACCGGTTTTGGTCACTTTTGCGCCTGTAGACGGGCAAAAGTGATACAAACCCGCCGCAGGATTTGTGGAAATTTTGCAAAGAACTTTCCTTTTGCCGTCAGAACGTATATAATAAATGGGTATCTGTTCTGCCTGTACCGGTCTTTTGCTGTGCATCAGGCCGATTTTTATGGAGGTATTTCTTTTGAAAAACAACACCAAAAAACTCCTGTGCATCCTGCTGGCCATCGCCGCAGCGGTGTGCGTCATTTTTGCCTGTTTCATGCTGACAAAGCACAAGCAGACCGACAGTGCTTCTTCGGCTGCCGCATCCGTCTCGCAGTTTGGCTCTGTTGCCGACTTCGACTACGAGGCCTTTGATTACAGCGATGGTCTGGACGAAAACGGCTATTGGAGCGGCATCAAAGCGCTGGACTATGTGACCCTGCCGGAGGACTTCGGCTCCATTGCCCTGAAGGAGAACGACCTGACCCCCACCGAAGATGAACTGCAGCAGCAGGTGGACAACCTGCTGAACCAGTACACCTCTTCCCAGCCCGTTACCGGCCGTGCCGCCCAGAGCGGAGATGTTGCCAACATCGATTACACCGGCACCGTGGACGGCGTGGCCTTTACCGGCGGCACTGCCACCGGCTACGACCTGACCCTTGGCAGCGGTTCCTTCATCGATGGCTTTGAGGACCAGATCATCGGGCACAATGTGGGCGATACCTTTGACGTGACCGTCACCTTCCCGGACGGCTACGGCGATTCCACCGATGCCGAGGGCAACACGATCACCCTCAGCGGCAAGGAAGCCGTGTTCAGCGTGACCCTGAACTCCATTTCCGAAAGCGTGACCCCTGAGCTGACCGACGAGTGGGTGGACTCCAACTTTGGCATCAGCGATGATCTGCACACCGTCGACCAGTTGCGCAGCTACTTTAACGATGCGCTGTATGCCACCAACTACGAGAACGCCATCGTGGACTACCTGATGTCGAACTCCACCTTCAAAGAGCTGCCCAGCGAGATTACCAACTATTACATCCGCATGTTCCTGAACTACTACAACCAGTACGCCACCGCCTACGGCATGGATCTGAATGCTTTTGCCCAGACGCAGGGCTACACCGATGCCGATGCCATGCTGGCCGCATCCGACGCTTACTTTGAGCATCTGGCAAAGCAGGACCTGATCCTTCAGGCCGTGGCCGAGACCAAGAGCCTTGCTCCCACGCAGGAAGAGCTGGACGATGCCGAGAGCACCTATGCTTCCACTTACGGCGAGAACCGTGCGCACCTGAACGCCCTGCAGTCCTGTGTGCTGGACTGGCTGGAAGAGAATTCCACCGTAGCGTAAAAACACAAGAACCATTTAGAATGCCCTCCGCTTTGCTCTGGGCATAAATAGCGGAAATACTATTTTTTTTTTAGCAATACCGGACAGACTGCGGTCTGTCCGGTATTGCATTTTTCACAGAAGGGGCCGCAAAGAAAAACAGCATCTGAAAGCTCCGGCCCTTCCTGTGAAAAAGCAGCTCCGAAAAGCCCGCAGGCTTTTCGGAGCTGCAAATTAAAGATAAATTATCCTCTGAATATGCCCAGAGCGAAGCGGAGGGCATTTCAGATCGTCAGGCTTTTTCTTTCTTCCCGCCGTTCAGCTTCCAGAGCAGCCAAGCATAGAAGTAATTCATCAGCAGGATGGCGATGCACCACAGCACCGACGCCTGCACGCTCTGGTCATACACCTTCATGAAGGGATATGGCCCATCTACCACGCGCTGGATGTTCAGCCACAAAATGATGCCGCCGTACAGCGCCGTGGGCAGCAGCGCCCACTTGACCGTACTGTGGGGCAGGTGCGGTGAGCGCTCCAGCAGCACAAAGGAGAAGATGGCCGCCAGCGGGTTGAGCAGGTGATGGTACAACATGGAGCTGGTGCACAGCATGATGTACCAGCCGTTGCCGTCCTCATACATGGGACCCAGCACGAACACCACCGTGAGAAAGGTCATGGTCAGGCAGCAGGTGGCAATGTACTTGAGGGTGTGCAGCCAGTGCGGCAGTTCCCTGCCGGTAAAGATGCATACCAGCTGGCCCACCGCCACCATGGCGCAGATGCAGGCCGAAAGGATGTTGGAATCCTCGGTGTAAAAAATGAACATCTGCTCTTTGCCCCAATCCCAGCTCATGGGCAGGGCAATGGGCTCTGCCCAGACGATGAACAGGTTCAGTGCGATGGAGAGCAGGCGGCGCGCCGTATCAGCAAATTTTTTCATGGAAAGCCTTTCCGTCTTGTAATATTTCCTCGAAAATTTGAAAAAGGGCAGGTCTCCCTGCCCTTTTTCAAAAAACGCTTTATTTTGCGGTGTTGATGAAGCTGCGGTTGTCCCACAGGTACTTGATGCCGGAAATGGCCGTCACGGCAGCCACCAGCCAGCACAGCACCACCGAGACTCCCACAACCATGACCGTGGCATCCCAGGACACATTCGCCGCAATCGCCATGCCAAAGAAGTAGAAGATGATGCTCAGCATCTGCAGCACGGTCTTCACCTTGCCCCACATATTGGCGGCGATCACCTTGCCGTCCTTGGCACCGGCTGCCACCATGCGCAGGCCGGACACCGCAAACTCGCGGGCCAGAATGATGCACAGCACCACCGGGCTGCATACGCCGTCCCGCATCATGTAAATGAAGGCCACAGTGGTGAGCAGTTTGTCGGCCAGCGGGTCGGCAAACTTGCCGAAGTCCGTTACCATGTTCCACTTGCGGGCCAGATGGCCGTCCAGAAAATCAGTAAAGCTGGCAACAGCAAAGACGATGCCTGCGATCAGGTAATACGTCGGCTGGAAGGAGCCAGCCGCGATGCCGCTCAGGCTGGTGAGGGACACAAAGACCATGAACACCGGCACCAGCAGGATGCGGGTCAAAGTGAGTTTATTGGGCAGATTCATACAGATTCCTCCAATTTGTTATTTTGCAACAGTACCATACAGATCGTAAAGGTCGCTGTCGTCCACCAGAACATCGTAGAACTGGCCGGGGTACAGCGGCTCCTCGCTGGAAACACACACATTGCCGTCCACCTCAGGAGCATCGCCGGTAGTGCGGCACAGATACAGGCTGCTCTCCTCGTCGATGCCGTCGCAAAGCACATGCACGGTCTGGCCCACCTTTTCGGCCTGCTTCTGGGCCATGATGCCGGTCTGGATCTGCATCACCAGTTCGGCGCGCTTGTCCTTGGTCTCCTGATCGATCTGGCCGTCCATCTTGGCAGCAACGGTGTTCTCCTCGGCAGAGTAGGCAAAGCAGCCCAGACGGTCAAACTTTACTTCCTTGACAAAATTGCACAGATCTTCGAACTGCTCCTCGGTCTCGCCGGGGAAGCCTGCGATCAGAGTGGTGCGCAGGGTGATGCCGGGGATCTCGCGGCGCAGCTTGCCGATCACCTCCAGCAGCTCGGCGCGGTTGGAGCGGCGGTTCATATTCTTGAGGATGGTGTCATTGCAGTGCTGGATGGGCAGATCGAGGTAGGGCACCACCTTTTCATTGCGCTTCATGGCGGCAATGAACTCATCCGTGATGCGCTCCGGGTAAGCGTACATAATGCGGATCCACTCGAGGCCCGGCACCTTGTTCAGCTTATCCAGCAGCTCGCAGATGCTGCCGGGCTTGCCCCAGTCCTCGCCGTAAGCGGTGGGGTCCTGTGCGACCACGATCAGCTCTTTCACGCCCTCACCGGCCAGCCAGCGGGCTTCGGCCACGCAGTCGGCCATATCGCGGCTGTGCCGCGGATGCCGGGGATGGCGCAGTAGTGGCAGCGGTTGTTGCAGCCCTCTGCAATTTTTAAGTACGCATAGTGGGCGGGCGTGCCGATGACACGCTTGCCGCCCAGCGGAAAGTCCTTTTTGGCACCGTAGCTTTCCAGATGATCCTCACCATGGAACAGGCGGTCCACGATGGTGTCGATGGCCTTGTTGGAGGCACAGCCTACTACCGCGTCCACCTCGGGGATCTCTTCCTCGATCTGGCTGCGGTAGCGCTCGGCAAGACAGCCGGTGACGATGACCTTCAGCTCCGGGTTCTGCTGCTTGTAGGAGCAGGCTTCCAGAATGTTTTCAATGGCTTCGGTCTTGGCGCTCTCGATAAAGCCGCAGGTGTTCACAAGGATCACATCTGCTTCGGCCAAATCGGCCACGGTCTCGTGGCCGGCAGACAGCAGGATGTGCACCATCACATCCAGATCGACCTGATTTTTGGGGCAGCCAAGGGAGATACATGCAATTTTCATAGGGGGTGATACTCTCTTTCTCTTTTGAGGGGTGCTTTTTATTCTTCTTCCGCTCTTTTTATCGCTTCTTTTATGACCGAATACGCAAAGCCGCGGCGCTGCAGGGCAGCCACCACAAGGTCGCGGCGGCCATCGGCCAGCTTTTTCATATAGCGGCTTTGCACCAGAGCGGCGGCAGCTTCCAGCTCCGGGCTTTCGCCGTCTGCGTCCGGGGCATAGACGCTTTCCAGCGCCTGCTCGATCTGCGCGCCGGAAAGGCCCTTCTGCCGCAGGTTCTGGGCCGCCGCACGGCGGCTCTTGCGGGCGGCAAGCAGGCTGTGTGCCCGGGCTTCGGCATAGCGGTCATCGTTTACGTAATCCAGCTCCACCATCTCAGCCACAGCAGCCGCTGCAGCCTGCTCGGTAAAGCCATAGCACAGCCGTTCATACAGCTGGGCCGAGGACATCTCGCGCGAGGCCAGCGCATCCAGTGCGCGGGCGCGGGCCTTGGCCGGGTCGGCGCACTTTTCTTCTTCCTGCTTCGGGCGGCGGCGTTTATAAAAGGACATTTAGTCCTCCACCATGATATCCAGTTCGCTCTCGCTGCTGCGGGCAGGAGCCTTGACCACCGGCTCCTTGGCATCTGCAGCCTTGGCGGGTTCCTCGGCCTTGGCCGCAGCGCCCTTGCCTGCCGGGCGGCGGGATGCGTACAGCTTATCGGCATTGGCGCGGATCTGGCCCTCGATGTCGTTTGCGATCTCGGGATTGTCCTTCAGGAACTGCTTTGCGTTGTCGCGGCCCTGACCCAGACGGATATCGCCATAGTTGAACCATGCGCCGCTCTTCTGCACGATGCCCAGCTTCACGCCCACATCAATGAGTTCGCTCATCTTGGAAATGCCCTCGCCGAACATGATATCGAACTCTGCCTCACGGAACGGAGGGGCCACCTTGTTCTTGACGATCTTGGCGCGGGTGTGGTTGCCGATGAACTGGCCGGAAGAGTCCTTCAGGCCCTCCACGCGGCGGATGTCGATGCGCACCGAGGCGTAATATTTCAGGGCGCGGCCGCCGGTGGTGACCTCCGGGTTGCCGTACATCACGCCCACTTTTTCACGCAGCTGGTTGATGAAGACGCAGACCGTGTTGGTCTTGCCGATGACCGAAGTCAGCTTGCGCATGGCCTGACTCATCAGGCGGGCCTGCAGGCCCACATGGCTGTCGCCCATTTCGCCCTCGATCTCAGCCCTCGGCACCATGGCGGCAACCGAGTCCACCACGATGGCATCGATGGCACCGGAGCGCACCAGTGCTTCGCAGATCTCCATGGCCTGCTCGCCGGTGTCCGGCTGGCTGACCAGCAGATTGTTGATGTCCACGCCCAGCGCTTCGGCATAGGTGGGGTCCAGTGCGTGCTCCACGTCAATGAAGGCCACTTCGCCGCCCTGCTTCTGGGCTTCGGCCAGAATGTGCAGAGCCAGCGTGGTCTTACCACTGGATTCCGGGCCGTACACCTCAATGATGCGGCCGCGGGGCACACCGCCCACGCCCAGAGCCAGATCCAGACCCAGACTGCCGGTGGAAATGGCATCCACCTGCATGGAGGCGTTATCACCCAGCTTCATCACGGCACCCTTGCCGAACTGCTTTTCGATCTGGGCCAGCGCAGTGGCCAGCGCATCCTTTTTGGCCTCCGGCTCGGTCTTTTTGGTCGCCGGGGCAACGGTGTTGTTGTTCTGATTTTTTGCCATAGCGTGCTGCTCCTTTTCTTCCTGCTGCCCGCCGTGCGCGGGCTGTCCGTATACTTTCCAGTATAGTATACCACAAAATCAAAATATTACAACAAGAAGTTGTTTCTATTTTCACTTTTATTTTTCGGGTCTGTGGGCGATCATGCACCGGTCGTTGCCGCCAAAATCCTTGCGGCACTCAATGTCTGCCCAGCCGTTTGCAGCCAGCAGTGCCGCCACAGCCTGCCGCTGCTGCCAGCCGATCTCCAGCACCAGCGCTCCGCCGGGCCGCAGTGCATTCTGGTAATGCTCTGCAAGGGCACGGTAAAACATAAGGCCGTCCTTTCCTGCTTCCAGCGCCATGGCCGGTTCCTGCGCCACCTCCGGCTGCAGATGCCGCATCTCCTCGGCGGTGAGGTAGGGCGGGTTGGATACGATCAGATCAAGCTGCCCTTCCGGCAGGCCCTGCCAATAGGTGAACAGATCCCCCTGCACCGGCTCCACCGCATAGGCTGGCTTTGCCTTTGCGCGCAGAGCGTTCAGCGCCGGCCCCCAGTCAAAGGCCGGGGCATCTGCCTGCTCAAACGCGGTAGGCTCCAGCAAGTCCTCCGTCTGCCCGCCCTGCCCTTTCAGGGCGCAGCGGCAGTTCTTTTCCAGATAAACAAAGGCTTCCGGGCTTTTTTCCACGCAGGTCACCTGCGCCGCCGGGCAGAAGCGCTTGATGCCCAGCCCCAAACAGCCGGTCCCCGCGCAGAGATCCAGCACCCGGGGCGCTGCAATGCCCGTCAGGGTATTGCCAGCCGCTTCCGCTACCACCTCAGTGTCTGCCCGGGGGCAGAGCACACCGGGGCCAACGGCAAGGTCAAAATCCAAAAAGCTCCAGATCCCGCACAGGTATTGCAGCGGTTCCCTCTGCTCACGGCGCGTGCAGAGGGCTTCCAGCTTTTCCGCTTCCTCCGTGGTCAGCACCCGGTCGGAAAGGCGGGCATCCCGCCCGGCTGCCACGCGGAACAGCTCCCGTGCATCGTAATCGGCATCCGGACACCCTGCAGCGGAAAGCCGGGCTTCCACGGCCCGCACCGCTTCGCGCGGGGTCAAACCAGCAATTACCATCTGCCATCCTCCGGATCCTCGGGCAGCACAGGGGTCACAGCGGCAATGGCCACCTCGATCATGCTGTCATCCGGTTCAAACACGGTCAGGTGCTGCACCCAGATGCCGGGCTGGCGGATGATGCGGGTGGCAATGTTATCGGAACGGCCGCACCACTTGAGCAGCTCATAGCTGATGCCCATGACCAGCGGCAGAAGCAGCAGCTTGAACAGCACCCGCAGGCCGATGCTGCCCCACGGCAGCACGCTGTAGAGGAACACGCTGACGATGACCACCAGAATGAGGAAGCTGGTGCCGCAGCGCGGATGGAACCGAGTGTACTTGCGCACATTCTCCACGGTCAGCTCATCACCGGCCTCATAGCAGGCAATGGTCTTGTGCTCGGCACCGTGGTACTCAAACACGCGGTGGATCTCCTTCATCTTGGAGATGGCCACCATATAGGTGAGGAAGATGCCAACTTTCAGCACCGCTTCCAGCACCACCTTGGCCCAGCGGCCCAATGTTACAAAGTGGTTCACGCCGCCCACGATGAGGGTGGGCAGCACGGTGAACAGCAAAATCGCTAGCAGGCCGCCCAGTACGGCGGCACAGGCCAGCAGTGCGTCCTCTGCCTTTTTGCCCAAGTGGTCGCCCACCCATTTTTCAAAGGCAGTCTCTTCCTCTTCGGGGTCGTAGTCGTCACCCATGCTCACCTGAGCCGAGTACATCATGTAGCGGTAGCCCACGATCAGGCTTTCGATCATGGAGATGGCACCGCGCACCAACGGGATCTTTGTCCAGATGCCGTGGTTCTTCACAGGGTCGATCTTGGTCTCAATGGTGCCGTCCGGCTTGCGCACGGCGCAGCAGATGAGCTTCGGGCCGCGCATCATGATGCCTTCCATCAGCGCCTGCCCGCCGACGCTGGTCTTGAAACGTTCCTTTTTGGGTTGATTCATTGGGTTCTCCTATCGGATCATATTTTTCTCGACCATTTTACCACAGAATTGTGACAAAATCTTCACGCCTTATGGTACAGCGGCAAGCCCAGTGTGACCACTGTGCCGCGGCCCAGCGTGCTCTTGATGTCCATGGTGCCGTCCAGTGCAGTCATGATGGAATCCACCAGCGCAAGGCCGATGCCGCTGCCCCGCACCGAATTGCTGCCCTTGTAGAACTTGGTCTTGACGTTCTCAAGGTCTTCCGGCGGGATGCCGCGGCCCTGATCGATGATCTCCGCAAAAGCCTTGTATTCGCCCGCCCACAGCTTGACCGTGATGCGCCCGCCGGGGGCCGAGTACTTGATGGCGTTGTCCATGATGTTGATGAACACCTGCCGCAGACGGTCCGGGTCGGCATAGACCGGGATCATCTCCTCCGGCTCGGTGTAGCTGAGCACAAGGCCCTCGCGCCGGATGCGTGCTTCACAGAACAGCACCGCATCGGTCAGCTCTGCCACAAGGTCCAGCGGGCGGCAGTCCATACGGATGCGGCCGTTCTGCAGACGGCTGAAATCCAGCAGCTCTTCCACCATGTTGTACAGGCGGCCCGTCTCATTGTTGATGATCTCAAGGCCCTTGCGGTAGTTCTCGTCTGCCGGGTCGTCCAGTGTGCGCAGGGTCTCCACCCAGCCCCGGATGGAGGTAAGCGGCGTGCGCAGCTCGTGAGAGACGGAACTGATGAACTCGTTCTTCATCTTCTCGGTCTCTTCCAGCCCTTCGGCCATCTGGTTGATGGTGCCGCGCAGGCGGTCCACCTCGTCGTGTTCGTTGCCGGTGACCGGCAGGCGCACATCCAGCTCACCCCGGGCGATGCTGGCTGCGGTGCGCTCCACCTGCCCCAGCGGCACCACGATGCTGCGGATGAAGTACAGGCCGGACATCACGGTGAAAGCAAGGATCACCGCCGCGATCACAACACTTACCGCGATGGCGTTCTTGATCTGCGCTCCCACAAGGGTCAGGCTGGTGACAAGACGCATCGCCGCCACATCCTCGGCGGCATAGGGCACCAGATAACAGGCCGCCATCACCAGCTCGCCGGACTGGGTGCGGTAGACCGCCACACCAAGGCCATCAGAAGCCTCCTGCGCCTGCTCAAAGTCGATGCCGGTCACAATGCCGTCCGCATTTGTGCCGCTGGAGGACGCAATGACCCCGCCATAGCTGTCCAGCAGCATGAACTCGTATTTGTCCTTATCGGCAAACTGCTCCACCATGCGGCGCAGGGCCACGCTGCGGGTAGCCGCCGTGCTCTGCACCGTATCGCCGGTGTACATTTTCAGCTGGCCGGACACCGAAGAGAACCGCCGGTACATGGTCTGCTGCACGCTGTTATAATAGCTGCGTGTGTAGTTGTACAGGAACATGGTTTCGGCCAGCAGCACCAGCAGCACGGTGATGAGCAGGTTGCCCCGTAGCCACCGGCGGGTGATCCCGCTTCTCATTCTTCCCATCTGTAACCGTAGCCCCACACAGTAAGGATATGGGTGGGATGGCTGGGTTCATCCTCCACCTTCATGCGCAGACGGCGGATGTTCACATCCACGATCTTCACGTCACCAAAATAGTTCTCGCCCCACACACCCTTCAAGATCTTCTCGCGCACCAGCGCAATGCCGGGGTTGCGGAAGAACAGCTCCATGATCTGGAATTCCACCTGCGTCAGCTCAATAGGCTGGCCTGCCTTGAGCAGCACGCGGCGGTTCTCGTCCAGCACAAATTCGCCGCTGGTGAGCATCCCCAGCGGGTTTTCCTTTTCTTTTTCGTCCCCGCCTGCAGTACGGCCGACGCGGCGGCACAGCGCTTTCACACGGGCCAGCAGTTCGCTTACGCTGAAAGGCTTGGTCATATAGTCATCGGCACCAATAGAAAGGCCGCGGATCTTGTCCTGCTCCTGTCCCTTGGCGCTGAGGATGATAATGCCGATCTTCTGATCGGTGCGGCGGATGGTCTCGCACAGGGAGAAGCCGTTCATGCCCGGCAGCATCACATCCAGAATGGCCGCATCGCAGCCCGGCTTCTTCTCCAGCAGCGGCAGAGCCGCCTCGGCGCTTTCGGCCTCCACAGCCTCCATGCCCGCAAGGCGCAGGTTCAGCGCGATCATCTCGCGGATGTTGGCTTCATCTTCAACGACAAGCACTCGTACCATGAACTGTTCCTCCGTTCTTTAGTTGAGCAGATACAGCGCCTTGGACAGGCGGTAATTTTTATCACGGATCTCCACATCCGGGGCAAGCTTCGCCTGCATCTGGCGGGATGCCACGATGCCAAGGCGGGTCCAGCCCTTCAGGCTGGAGGTGGTGCGCACCAGACGCAGGGTCATTACCAGCTGGTCTTCGTCCACCGTGCGCAGCTCCACTGCACCATCATATTGTTCGCTGTCGGTCAGTTTGAGGTTGCCCTCCCACTCCATGGGCAGCTCGATATAGCAGTTGGTCTCTTCGTCCAGCAGCCCGAAGCTTTTTTCCGGGTGCGGGCTGGTATAGTCCATCCACACGATAAAATCCATGCGGCGGCTCTGGCTCATGTTCAGCAGGCCCGCTTCGTCCGGCTGGGTGGGGATCTCCACGATGCCGTCGCCGTCCAGATCCTGACTGACCAGACTGGGCACATTGCGCAGGGATGCGGTGTAAAGCTTTTCGGTGCTGATCTGGTCGGCAGGCACCATCTGCTGCGTGTCCTCGTCAAAACGCAGCAGCACGCTGGCCAGATTGTTGCCGGAAATGCCGGTCCAGCCATCCAGCACCAGATAATGCCTGCCGTCCGCACCCACACCCGCCGCCACCGAGGCGCAGCCGGCGAACCGATTGGCGGAAAGGCCCATAACAGCCACCTGCTGGAAGCTGCCCTCTTTATCCACGGTCAGCAGTTCGATCTGCACGCCGCCGTCCTCCAGCGTAGACATCAGGATCAGGTCCTGATTGCCGCCGCCGGTGATATCCTCCACCAGATACTGCTGGTACTGCTGCTCCAGGATCGTGGAAAGCACGCCGTCGGTGTAGGAATACACAGCCAGATAATGGTCGCCCTGTGCCGCTGTATAACCCACCACCAGTTGGGTGGCATCGCCGGGCTGCAGCTGGGCCAGCCCCACCGACTCTACCGTGTCTGCAAGGCCCTCTACGTTCTGGCGCACATGCCAGATGTCGGCATCATCCTTCTGCAGGATGGCAATGCACACGTTGGAGCTTTGGGCGGTGGTGTAAAGCACGGCGGCATCCTGCCTGCCGTCACCGTCCAGATCCTGCAGCAGGAAAGGCGAAAGCAGGTCGCCCTGCATGGGATATTTGAGCTGTGCGCTCTCCCCCAGCCAGTCGTTCAGGGCAGTCTGCACATCGCCGTAATCGCCGGAAAGCTTGGGCGCACGCAGAAGCTCCTCCACCTGCACCTGTTCACCGGGCATGCTGCAGCCTGCCAGAAGCAGGCACAGCAGCACGCAAGCCAACCACCGGCCAAAATGATTCGGATGTTTCAACCGCTGCGCCTCCTCTGTGTGGAAAACTTGTCCGGCCAAAGGCCGAAAACATGCTATTGTCAGTATACCACGGGCCGGGCGCAATGCCAACACCTGAAAATGAGAAAGAGGCCGCCGCACAGCCTTTTGTGCAGCAGCCCCTTTGGGGTTTCAGCGGTTATTCTTCGGTCTTGTCAAACAAGCCTTTTTCTTTTGCGGCGTTCCAAGTCAGGCAGGTGCGCAGCTTGCTGACGGGGAAGGCCGGGTGGAATTTATTGTTGTCCGCATCGTCCTTCATCAGATCCTGCTCCACTGCCCAGCGGGCGGCCTTTTGTGCGTCGGTATCGCCCTCGTTGATGTCGCTGTAGAGGGCGGTGCTTACAGGCTCCGGCTTCCCGGCGTGCTCCCACAGCAGCTCGGCCAGCTCGATACGGTTGGAGGGCATGGGGATGCCGGGCATATTGATGACGCGGTAGATGCCGGTGCCGGCTTCATAGATAATCGCACCTGCGGCAGCACCGATCACCACAGCAGAGATCGCGCCCTGAATGTTGCCGGTATCGCTGGGTCCAACCGGGTCGGGTTCAGGAATGGGGTCATTCTCGAAGGTTGCCTTTACTTCCACGTTCTTATCCGGCATGGTAAAGGTCACCTTGGTGGGGTCGTTCTCGTCCGGGGTCGTCAGGAAGGTGTCTGCTTTCTGTTCCTCATCGCCTACCTTCACCGTCCAGCCGATGAAGTGCTGTCCATCCGGCGCAATGGCTGTCAGGTGCACGGTTTCACCCACCGGCACAGCGCTGCCGCTCGGTACGGACGCATCGCTGCCTTCAATGGTCGCCGTCACATGGTCGCCGACCCTCAGAGTGGGGTTCAGCGTGGGAATCCCCTTGAAGTTTGCCTTTATTTCCACGTTCTCAGCCGGCATGACAAAGCTCACTTTGGCGGGGTCGTTCGCGTCCGGTTTCAGGAAGGTGTCCGTGTCTTGCTCAACACCATTCACCGTCACCGTCCAGCCGGTAAAGCGCTCGTTGGCTTTCAGCGCCCTGCGCGTTGCTGTTACAGTATCGCCCATAGAAGCTTCGGTCTTATCCACAGTGCAGTCTACAGGTGTGATGTTATACGGAATATTGCTATAATACGGTTCCGCCTTAACATTATAAGCGGGCATGGTCAGGGTCGCGGTGGTGGCGGTGCCATTCTCCAGCAGCTTGGCAAGCTCTGCTTCGTCCGTGATTTCACTCTCAGTATCATTTACAACTTTATACAGTTTCCAGCCTGCAAATGTCTTTCCTTCGGGAGCATTTCCGGCACTCAAAATCACTTCAGTGCCTGCGGCCACAGGAGCCTTCAGTTCTTCAGCTTCGCTCTCAAGCTTTGCAGTGGCATTGACTGTGGTCACAGTGTACAGCGGACGCACATAACCGCATGTATTGCAGTCCTTGTCTTTTGCATTGTCGTAAACATGGGGGGCTTCCTGCGCATCCGTCAGGCCCGAGCAGTAGTCTAACGCACATGTTCTCCAGTGTTTGGTATCGTCATGTTGCCACTGATATTTATGCTGATTAACGGATAATATAACAGTCAAACGTTTCTGTTTATTATAAGTGCTCCCTGTATTATAAAGATACCGCACCCTATGGCTATTCACCTTCAGAATGCTTCCGCTCTTAGTACAACCCAGCCATGCGCTGGTTTTATCTTCGTCAAAACCTTCAGGTAAAAAACTACTCAAATCAAATGTGCCATTTTCGTCCACATCAATTGCACAACGCTGCCAAAGATCGTCGAGATTCCAGATTTCTCTTGTTGTGCCACTAAGATCCAGTGAGGTAAGCTGGTTGCCCCTCAAATACAACGTCGTTAATCTGTACTTTTTACCAATCACCACTCTTCTCAACTTGTTTTCTCTGCACTCTAAATCTTCCAAATCCGGGTTTTTGCTCACATCCAGTTCTGTTAAATTGTTATCATCGCAGTTCAGCAAAGTCAGGTGTGTTATATCACCCAGATTCAGTTTCTCCATGCCATTATTATAGCACTTCAGAATGCGTAACTTCGCATTCTTGCTCACGTCCAGCGTCGTCAGTTGATTGTGGTAACAGTTCAGCTCTGTCAGATTCGCAAAGTATGCAATGCCTGTAAGATCCGTACAATTTGTATTGGTTATACTGATCTTCGTTACTGCATCTCTTTCTGCCTTACTGAGTTTGCCATCTTTCTTACCAGATGTCGTATCTACTGTATCAATCTTGTCGTTAACATACTTCTGGAAATCCGGATCCGGGAAATTCGTATCATTGATTTCAACAACCTCGGAATCCACAGGATCCGCCTGCGCACTCGCGCCATTTTCCTGTTCTTCCGCCCCCGGCTCCGCCGCAAACGCGCCCACCGGCAGGGCTGACAGCATCATGCACACCGCAAGTGCTGCACTGAGAAGTCTCGTACTCTTTTTTCTCATGTTCTCTTCCCCTTTTCGTTTGTTATTTTGCAGGCACCCACCCCAAAAGGCACCGTCTGCTCTTCAAGTTTACCCCCCCATACAACATATCAAGAGGCATTTTGGCCGAAAATAGGTTCGAGTTTTTAGTGGAATTGTTGAAATGTTTGCAGTTTGGCCCGCTATTCCCGGTAACATTCAGAAGCAATGAAAATGCCACGCAAAAAAAGCCCTCTCCCATTGCTGGGAAAGGGCTTTTGAACACTGTATCAAACAGTCAGAGCAGATCAGACGAGCTCCAGAACTGCCATCTCAGCTGCGTCGCCGCGGCGAGCGCCGATCTTGATGATGCGGGTGTAGCCGCCG
>ENA-ORRW01002534-ORRW01002534.1-human-gut-metagenome-genome-assembly--contig:-NODE-2534-length-14817-cov-2.868581_pt1 | contig 14817 bp, 11 predicted proteins | sample MGYA00242183_ERZ509150 | MGnify/ENA primary metagenome ERZ509150 (study PRJEB26280, sample SAMEA2338639) | human gut metagenome | biome: human gut; feature: human-associated habitat; material: faeces... | reverse complement strand
GTGTATTCCTTGCCGTCGAGCACCACCACGGCGGTGACGGTGACGGTTGTGACCTTCGCCTCGGTCGGGGTATAGCGGAAGGAGACGTCGAGCGTGCTGCTCTTGCCGATGGTGTAGCCGGTCATGTCGGTGCCGATGACATGGGAGCCGATGGTGTAGGTCAGGGACTTGACCGCCGCGTCGGCGGCCTCGCTGTTGAAGAGCGTGGTCGTCAGCTCCAGCTCCTCGCCGGAGACGGGCGGCGCTGGGGCGCCGGTGGGGGCCGCGATGCCGAGCTTCAGGCTCTCGCCGACCCAGACGGGGGACGTGACGGCGAGGTCGCCGTCACCCTCGGTGACTCGGACGAAGTAGTAGCTGTAGTCGGGGCTGAGCGTCGCGGTGAGCGCACCGGCGGCCAGCTGGGCGGGGTCGTCCCACGTGTAGACGACCTTGCCGGAGTTCGCGACGAGCTCGGCCTTGGAGATGGAGTCGCTCTTGTCGGGGTCATAGACCGTGACGTCGAACGTCAGCTGATCGGGGACGACGGTGATGCTGCTGCCCATCTGCTCACCGTTGACGGTGTAGCTCACGGCGAGGTTCTTGTCCTCAGTGGCGTACATGCGCATGGCACGGATGGCCTCATAGATCCCTTGCTCGGAGAAGTCGTCGGTCAGGATGACGTCGCGGGCGTCGTTGGCGTTGCCCCACTTGCCCTTGTGGTTGTCCTGGTTGTTCGTCGGGGCGACGTGCCAGCCCTTGTCGAGGGCCATGATGTAGTACTCGTAGCTCGGGTAATAGCCGCCCGCGCCGATCTGGCCCTCACCGTTGCCGACCTCGACCATGGCGATGCGCGTGTCGGTGACGGGATCCCAGAACGAGAAGTCGCCGAACGTGCCGAACGTGGTGCCGGGGTGGTTGAACTGGCTGATGGAATCGGCACCCTCAGCCTGGTCGAGCAGGGCATAGTACGCCTTCATGCCGGCGTAGTCGGTCTTGTTGTTGAGCGTGGCATTGTTGCGGGAGACGATGCCGGGGGTATTGAAGGTGTTGATATGGCCGGGACCGCCGGACCACGTCATTTCAAAGCCCGCAATGGCAACCATGCTGCCTGCATTTTCCGTATTGAATGCAGCGACCGCGTCCTTATAGGACTTCCAGGTCTGCTGGCTGTATTCCGTTGCTTTGGTCATGTCGTAGAGCGCGCCCTCGGGGTTGGCTGCGCCAGACTTGTCAAAGTAGTTGGAATGGTCAGTGAATGCGACGAAGTCGACGTTCGCATTGTCAGGCAGCGCCTTGATATACGCCAGTGCGCTTTCCAGCGAGCCAGCGCCGTCGGAATACTGCGTGTGGGAGTGCAGCTGGCCGAAGTAGCGCTGGAAGGTCGCCTCGCCGATGGTGAAGGACCAGGTCTTGCTGGTTTCCTTTTCATCCGCACGCTTGACCGTCACAGTTACCGTGACCTTGCCGTCCGCCATAGCGGCAGCCGGGGTGTAGGTGACCTTGCCGTTCGCGTAGGCCGCATTGACCTCCGCGCCGTTGACAGTCATCGTTACGCTGGCGTTCTCGCCAGCGTTCGAGATCTCCGCGGAGATCTCCGGCCGCTTTTCGGCTCCGGTCTGCGCACCCTGCGCAGGCTTCACGTTGGAGATCACAGCCTCGTCGAGGATGTCGACGGTGTAGGACGCTCTGGCCTCGTTGCCCTTGATATCCTTGAACGCAAAGGTCAGGGTCATCGTGCTGCCGGCCTCAGCTGCTTTCGCGATATCCGAATCAAAGACCGTGATATGGACGCGGCCCTTGCCGGTGGTGAAGCCGTCCAGAACCTCCACGTCCGTGTTGCCCTGAAGCTGGCTGATGCCGGGGATGTACGTTCCGTCGGCCTTCTTGACACTGTACTCGATCCACGGATTGTCGATTTCATAGATTGTGTCGATCTCGAGTTCAAATTCGTAATCGTTGCCGACATAGGCCGGGAGCATGGTTTCGGGGAAGGTGATGGTGGGCTGCACGACGAGGCCGCCGTCCACATTCACGCCGTCCGCCACGGGATAGAAGAAGAAGGAGTAGATTGTATAGTCAAGATCGCCGGTCTTGCTGTACATGCTGTAGACCTTGAACGAGTCGGAGAAATACTCCAGCCACTGGCTGTGGCCGCTGAACTTCGCCGTGCGGCTCTCCAGCTCATAGCCGCCCACGCCGCCGGAGCAGATACGGACGAGCCAGTCCGCGTCTTCGGTCGAAACGCCCTCTTCGGAGAAGTCCTTGCTGTAGAACGCGTTGTTGCCGGTGCCGTTGGCACAGAGATAGCCATACGCATCGCTCTTGAAGCGGAGGTATTCGCCGTTCTGCTCGACGGTGAACACGACTGCGCCGTTTGCCGGGATGGCCGCCTTGCCGTCCTCGGTGATTGTAGCCGCAGCCTTGTTGATTGCCGGGCTATCCGTGTTATCGTTCTGCTCCGCCAGAACCGCCTGTGCGTTCTGGTTGTAGATCACGAACTTGTCGCCGGGCTTGGGCAGATCGCCGGAGGGCTGGTCAGCAGATGCAGGGTCGACCCGGTAGAGCGTGAACTCGCACGGATACTGCTGACTTGCAACCGTGTTGTTCTTATAGGCTTTAAACTTGTTAAACCCACCGTATGTAGAATCCGTGCTGGTATTGCTGGCCAGCGTAACAGTATCATCACCGGCACCCATAAATTTGAAGGTCTGATTTTCTGCGCTGAACGACCACGCCCAGCTATAATTACCAGACTGAATGCCATTGCTGTTTCCACCGGAAGGTGCAATGGCCATGCCGTTTTTATCAGTCAGCGTAACAGACTGTCCGCTTACCTTCAGCGTCCAAACCGCGCCTTCCGTCTTCGTCACCTTGTCCTCCGCTACAGTCGGCTGTACAACCGTCAGCCACTTCCCGCTGAGTTCCAGCGGTGCGTAGCCGGTGGAAACAATCATGACATAAGAGCCGTCTGTCAACTGGTCAGCAGAAGTTAGCTTTCCAAGTTTGTCCTCTCCATCTTCTTTCCTGACCGTATAGGTGAACGTCGCTTCGTCGCTGTCGTCCATGCCGTCCTTCGTGGCCTTGACGGTATACGTCTCGTTATGCGAAGCCGAGATCGGGCCGGTGTATGCCTGATACTCCGTGCCTGCGGTCTTGTAGTAGATCGTCGCGCCCTCGGTCTTGCACTCGAACTTGATCTCCGTGCCAACCTCGATCTCAGCGCCGTCCGCTACGTTCGCAGTCGGGGTTTCGACCTGCTGCTTGGCTGCGGTTTCAATCTTGTACAGCGAGATCGGCTGCTGATTCTGCGACTTGTAGTAACGGAATCTGGTGCCGTTCTTTGCTGCATTGTTGTATTGCAGTGTTGTTCCGTCGCTGGTAACGATCACCTTACCGCTGGTAAGTTCAATCGTATTGAGGGACTGTGTGGAACCACTGTTCAGCTTGTTGCTTCCGGACTTACCCGAAATATACTTTCCGCTTGCAGACTTGATGGCGTAGCCGCCAGTCATCGGCTCAACGGTAAACGCATATTTCGCATAATCACCGGTGATTTTGCTGTCGGTGATCGTAACATCGACCTTGTTCCCTTCAACGTCAAGCTTGTCAAGGGAACCGTCCATAATCAGTTTGTCACCCTCGGACACGATCAGGTATGTACCAGACCAGTCTGCAGGCGCTTTTGTGACCTTGGTGTAAGTCTGCGTCTGCGTTGTCTCCTCCGCCATGGCGACCGGCATGACCGAAAGGACCATGACGACGGCCAGCAGCAGCGCGAGACACCGCGTTGTGCGTTTTTTCATGCTTGCATTTCCTCCTGATTTCTGTTCAAATTCTGAATGTTCATGTTGTGCGCAGGCTCGTCCTGCGCAAAGCACCTTTTTTGAACCCTCCTTCTGCGGATTGATACAGAAACGAAAACGGCTGCCGGTCACGGGAGCCGCAGTCGCAGAGTTCTGTATTTCATAGTATAGCAGTTCCACCCGTTAAAATCCAGTGCCTTTACGGAGATTTTACCGGTTTTACGTAAATTTTACCGGGGATTTTTTGTGGATTTTGTCTATATAATCCCTGAACGGCAGACAAAGCCTGCCCTGCAGTCCCCGCCAGACGGGCAGGAACGCTGTCCGGGAAGCCGGCTGATGCTGCGGATCCGGGCGCCGCGGCTGATAAAACCGCCCCGCCGGGGCATTCATACATAAGATATGAATTGTTCACAAATAATTTAAGTCTGTAGGTATTGACAACGCTGGCAGGCGGTGGTACACTGCGTTTAGCACTCAGGGATAAAGAGTGCTAAGGCGAAAGGAGGAACGAACCATGGAGCTTTCAGACCGGAAAAAGAAGATCCTGCGTGCGATCGTGGATCTTTACATCCGCACGGCGGAGCCGGTGGCGTCCAAGACCATTGCGCAGATGCCGGACATGGATTTTTCCTCCGCGACCATCCGCAACGAGATGGCGGAGCTGACGGCGCTCGGATATCTGGAGCAGCCGCACACCTCCGCCGGACGCATCCCGTCGCCTGCCGGGTACCGGCTGTACGTCGACGAGCTGATGCAGGACTACCGCCTGTCGACCGATGAAACGAAGTCGATCAATCAGGCGATGGAGCTGAAAATGCAGGAGGTCGACAAGGTCGTCTCGCAGGTCGGCAAGCTTGTCTCGCAGATGACGAATCTGCCCGCCTACGCCATGGCGGCGCGTGCCGCCGGGCTGACGGTCAAGCGGTTCGACCTGATCCTGGCGGACAGCGGCAGCTTTATTCTCGTCGTGATGCTGAGCGACAGCTCCGTCAAGAATAAGCTCATCCGGCTCCCGGTCGAGCTGACGGAGGCGGATCTGAAGCTTCTCGGCGCAGTGCTGAACGCAAGCGTCACGGAGCTGACCGCCGAACAGCTCAGCCCCGAGCTTCTGTCCCGCGTGACCAGAAGCGCCGGAAATGCGGCCAGCCTCGTGCCCGTCATCATGGATTTCGTCACGTCGCTTCTGCACCAGGAGCACAGCGAGGTCTACATGACCGGGCAGGCGAAGCTTCTCGGCCAGCCGGAGTACCACGACATCGACAAGGCGCAGAAAATGCTCTCCGCACTTGACGAGGATGTGGTCTCCAATCTTCCCGCCGCACTTTCCCCGGACAGCCGGACGCAGATCCTGGTCGGCCCGGAAAACGTGTCGAAGGAGCTGCGCGACACCAGCGTCGTCATGACGAAGTTCGACATCGGCGACGGGATGCAGGGCCTGATCGGCGTGGTCGGCCCGACCAGAATGGATTACGCGCAGATCACCGCCCGGCTGAGCTACTTCGCCGAGAACCTGAGTCGGATGTTCCAGAAAAACCAGACCCCGGCGATCGAAGGGCCGGAAAATAAGCACAATGACCCGGAGGCATAGATATGAGTAAGAAAACAAACAGCAATCCGGCTTCGGAGGAAAAGGCACAGGCCGCCTCCGCAGCCGAGCAGACAGAAGAAGCTGCGCAGCAGACCGAAGCCGAAGCCGCGAAGCAGTCCGAGGAAAAAAAGCCCGAGGAAGCCAAGCAGCAGGAGGCAAGCGAGTTTGAAAAGGCGCAGCAGGCGTTGGCACAGGAGCATGACAGCTATCTGCGGCTGGCCGCCGAATACGACAACTACCGCAAGCGCAGCCAGAAGGAAAAGGAAAGCCTCTATACCGACATCCGTTCGGAGACGGTCGAGAAGTTCCTTCCCGTGTACGACAATCTCGAGCGGGCGCTGGCGCAGGAGACGCAGGATGCCGCGTTTAAAAAGGGCGTCGAGATGACGATGAACCAGCTCGTCTCCGTCATGGAAAAGCTGGGCGTCGTGAGCTTCGGCGCGGCAGGCGAGGTCTTTGACCCGCAGCTTCATAACGCGGTCATGCACGTCGAGGACGAAGCGCTTGGCGAAAACGTCATTGCAGAGGTCTTCCAGAAAGGCTTCAAGGTCGGCGAAAAGGTCGTCCGCTTCGCAATGGTAAAGGTCGCAAATTAAAAAAGCACCCAAGCCGGGGAACCGGCAGCATCTAAATTTGTAAATACAGGCATTCATATAGGAGGAAATTATTATGAGTAAGATTATTGGCATTGACCTTGGCACTACCAACAGCTGCGTCGCCGTTATGGAAGGCGGCGAACCCGTCGTCATCGCGAACGCCGAAGGCAACCGCACCACCCCGTCCGTCGTCGCGTTCTCCAAGACCGGTGAAAGAATGGTCGGTCAGGTCGCAAAGCGTCAGGCCGTTACCAACCACGAGCGCACCGTCGCTTCCATCAAGCGTCACATGGGCTCCGATTACAAGGTCGACATCGACGGCAAGAAGTACACCCCGCAGGAGATCTCCGCGATGATCCTGCAGAAGCTGAAGGCGGACGCCGAGGCATATCTGGGCGGCACCGTCACCGAGGCCGTTATCACCGTTCCCGCATATTTCAACGACGCACAGCGTCAGGCCACCAAGGATGCAGGCAAGATCGCGGGTCTGGACGTCAAGCGTATCATCAACGAGCCGACCGCAGCCGCTCTGGCCTACGGCGTCGACAAGGAAGCCGAGCAGAAGGTCATGGTCTACGACCTCGGCGGCGGCACGTTCGATGTCTCCATTCTGGACATCGGCGACGGCGTTATCGAAGTCCTTGCCACCAACGGCAACACCCACCTCGGCGGCGATGATTTCGACGAGTGCGTCATGAACTACCTCGTTTCCGAATTCAAGAAGGCAGAGGGCATCGATCTGTCCAACGACAAGGTCGCCATGCAGAGACTGAAGGAAGCCGCCGAAAAGGCCAAGATCGAGCTGTCCGGCGTGACCTCCACGAACATCAACCTGCCGTATATCACCGCTGACGCAACAGGCCCGAAGCATCTGGACGTCACGCTGACGCGTGCAAAGTTCAACGAGCTGACCGCTCATCTGGTCGAAGCGACCGCAGGCCCGGTCAAGCAGGCGATGTCCGATGCCGGTCTGACCGCCAACGATATTTCCAAGGTCCTTCTGGTCGGCGGCTCGACGCGTATCCCGGCGGTGCAGGAAGAGGTCAAGAAGCTGACCGGCAAGGAAGGCTTCAAGGGCATCAACCCCGACGAGTGCGTCGCTGTCGGCGCAGCGATCCAGGGCGGCGTGCTTGGCGGCGACGTCAAGGGCCTGCTGCTGCTGGACGTCACTCCGCTGTCTCTCGGCATCGAGACGATGGGCGGCGTGTTCACCAAGCTGATCGACCGCAACACCACCATCCCGACCAAGAAGAGCCAGGTCTTCTCTACCGCCGCTGACAGCCAGACCTCCGTTGAGGTTCATGTCCTGCAGGGTGAGCGTGAGATGGCAGCCGACAACAAGACGCTCGGTGTGTTCCAGCTGACCGGCATCGCTCCGGCGCCCAGAGGCGTTCCGCAGATCGAGGTCACGTTCGACATCGACGCCAACGGCATCGTGAACGTCTCCGCGAAGGATCTCGGCACCGGCGCCGAGCAGAAGATCACCATCACCGCTTCCTCCAACCTCTCGAAGGAGGATATCGACAAGGCTGTCCGCGAAGCGGAGCAGTATGCGGCGCAGGATAAGGCCCGCAAGGACGAGGTCGACACCCGCAACAACGCCGACCAGATCATCTACCAGTCCGAAAAGACCCTGAACGAGATGGGCGACAAGGTCACAGAGGCTGAGAAGGCCCCCGTCAAGGAAGCCATTGAAAAGCTGAAGACCGCCCAGAAGGGCACCGACCTCGCCGCCATCAAGGCTGCGACCGAGGAGGTCCAGAAGGCGTTCTACGCCGTGTCCGAGAAGCTCTATAAGAACGCGGCCCCGCAGGGCGAGCCGAATGCCAACCCGAACGCCGGTCAGGCCGGCCAGCAGGCGGGCGGCAATGACGACGGCGTCGTCGACGCGGACTACGAAGAGGTCAAGGACAACTAATTCGTGAAGCACAGCTTGACAGGGGCGGCGTGACCGCCCCTATCGGCTGTTACCCACCGAATCTGAGGTGAGATAGTATGGCAGATCAGAACAAACGAGATTACTACGAGGTGCTGGGCGTCGAGAAAAACGCGTCCGACGCCGAGATCAAAAAGGCCTACCGCAAGCTGGCCATGAAATACCACCCCGATCAGAACCCCGGCGACAAGACCGCCGAGGAAAAGTTCAAGGAGATCAACGAGGCGTATGAGGTCCTGTCCGACGCCGATAAAAAGGCCCGGTACGACCAGTACGGCTTCGCGGGCGTCGACCCGAATTTCAATCCGAACGCGGGCTTCGGCGGATTTGGAGGCGGCGGCTTCAGCGGCTTCGGGGATTTCAGCGATATCTTCGGCGATTTCTTCGGCGGCGGCGCGTCGTCGTCCGGCCGCAGAAGAGGCCCGGCGAAGGGCCAGAACGTCGTCAGTGAGATCGAGATCAGTTTTGAGGACGCGGCCTTTGGCTGCGAGCGCGAGATCACCTTCTCCCGCATCGAAACGTGCAGCACCTGCCATGGAAGCGGCGCAAAGGAGGGCACGAGCCCCCAGACCTGTACGTACTGCCACGGCACCGGCACCGTGCGCACCCAGCAGAATTTCATGGGCATGACCATGCAGTCCAATCAGCCGTGTCCGAAGTGCGGCGGTGCAGGCAAGATCATCAAGGACCCGTGCCAGACCTGCAAGGGCAAGGGCAAGGTGCGCCACACGAAGACGCTCAAGGTGTCCGTCCCGGCGGGCATCGACAACGGTCAGTCGTTCCGCGTGCGCGAAGAGGGCAATGTGGGCTCCAACGGCGGCCCGAACGGCGATTTGCTCGTGACCGTTTCGGTGCGCAAGCATCCGCTCTTCACAAGAGACGGGGCAAACGTCCTGTGCCAGATGCCGATCTCCTTTACGCAGGCGGCGCTCGGCGCGACGATCGAGGTGCCGACGTTAGACGGCAAGGTGCGCTATAACATCCCCGAGGGCACGCAGACCGGCACGACCTTCCGCCTGCGCGGCAAGGGCATTCCCTATGTCGGCTACAAGACGCGCGGCGACCAGTTCGTCACCGTCGTCGTTGAAACGCCGACAAAGCTCACGCGGGAGCAGAAGGAGCTCTTAAAGCAGCTCGAATCCTCCGTCGGCGACGACGGCCAGCCCAAGCGCAAGAGCTTCTTCGACAAGCTCAAGGGCTGAACCCATCCATAAAAAATTGACGCGCCTGCGGCATTTCGCCGCAGGCGCTTTACGTTTGTCAAGAGGGTTACGATGCACCGCAGTTTTTCTTAAGAGGCTGAACTCTGGACGCGCCGGAGAAATCGCCGCAGACCATTGCGCCGGTCGGGCAGACGCTGGCGCACGCGCCGCAGGCGGTACACTTGTCCCAGTCGATGCGGGCAAGGAAATTGTCGACGGTGATGGCGCCCTGCGGGCAGGTCTTTTCGCACTTGTGGCAGCCGATGCAGCCGGAGGAGCAGACCTTTTTGGTGTACGGGCCGTTGTGATAGCTCGAACAGAGCACCTCCGTGCGGATGATATCCGGCACGATCTCGATGATCTTCTGCGGGCACGTCTGCGCGCAGATGCCGCAGCCGATGCACGCCGTGTGGTTGACACAGGCGATGCCGTCCTGCATGGAGATTGCCCCCTGTGGGCAGGCCTTGACGCAGTCACCGAAGCCCATGCAGCCGAAGATGCAGCTGCCATTGCCGCCGTAGAACAGCTTTGCCGCCGCGCAGGAGGGGATGCCCCGGTAGTCAGCCTTGACGCTCGTAGCCTCGCACGTGCCTGCGCACTGCACAACCGCGATCTTTTCCACAACGTCCTCAGCCGCCACGCCGAGCAGCGCCGCGATCTGCGCCGCGACTGCATCCGCGCCGGGAACGCAGAGGTTTGTCTTCGTGCCCGGCTCCAGCAGGGCCTTTGCATAGCCGTCGCAGCCGGTGTAGCCGCACGCGCCGCAGTTTGCGCCGGGCAGGCAGGCACGAATTTCGGTAAAGCGCGTGTCCTCCTTGACCGCCATGACGCTCGACGCCACGGCGAGACCCACCGCGCAGATAAGGCCGATCACAGTCACGGCCAGGATCGGGATCAGAATTTCCATCATAGCCGCGCCCTCCTTAGCCGAACAGCCGGTCGATGATGCCGGTCAGTCCGAAAAATGACAGCGATACGATCGCCGCCGAGACGAGCGTGATGGGAAGCCCCTCAAAGCTCTTGGGCGGCTCCGCCTCGGCCACGCGCGACCGGACGCCGGAGAACAGCACCATCGCGAGGAAGAAGCCAAGGCCGCAGCCAAGCGCGGTCAGAAGCGCCTCGCCGTAGTTCATGCCGTCGGAAATGACATTCATCGTCACGCCCAGCACGCCGCAGTTCGTCGTAATGAGCGGCAGATAGACGCCGAGGGATTTATGAAGCGCGGGCACATAGCGCTTGAGAACGATCTCGACCAGCTGGACAAGGGCCGCAATGACCAGAATGAAGACGACCGTCTCCATATAGGTAAAGTCTACCTTGCCCGCGAGCAGGAAATGATAGATCGGCCAGGTAACGGCGGTGGCCAGCACCTCGACGAAGATAACGGCCAGCGACATACCGGTCGCCTGATCGAGCTTCTTGGATACGCCGAGGAAGGGGCAGATGCCGAGGAACTTGACGAGCACATAGTTGTTCGTGATCGCGGCGGTCAGAATGACGAGGATCATGGTCTTCATTTCGCAGCCGCCTCCTTTCCTTCGCAGGCGCCCTTGCCGCAGCCCGGGCAGCCGGCGCAGCCGAATTCCTTCTTCTTGATGGCCTTGCCCTTGGAGATCTTATTGATGAGCGCAATCATGCAGCCGAACACGAAGAAGCCGCCGGGGGCCATGGTCAGAATGCCGATGGGGTTTTCATGGAACCACGGCACGGGCAGGCCGCAGAACGTGCCGCAGCCGAGCGTTTCGCGGATGGCGGCCATGGCGCAGATGGCGAGCGTGAAGCCGAGGCCCATGCCCGCGCCGTCAATGGCGGAATCCACAACGCCGTGCTTGCTGGCATACATCTCGGCCCGGCCGAGGATGATGCAGTTGACGACGATCAGCGACAGATACACGCCCAGAGACTGATACAGGCTGAAGGCATACGCCTCCATGACCAGCTCGACGACCGTGACGAAGCCCGCGATGACGACGATGTAGCACGGGATGCGCACCGGGTCGGGGACGATTTTGCGGATGGCGGAAATGGCCATGTTGGACAGGATCAGAACGGCGGTCGCTGCAATGCCCATGCCGAAGGCCGCAATGACCGACGTGGAGATGGCCAGTGTCGGGCACGTGCCGAGCACGAGGACCAGAACCGGGTTCTCCTTGATCAGGCCCTTCAGGAAATTCTGTAATTTACTCATTTCTGCGCCTCCTTTACGAGCTCATACGCTTCAAACGCAGTCTGCACGCAGATGCGGTAGGCCGTGGACGTGATGGTCGCGCCGGAGATGGCGCTCACGCCGGAAAGCGAAGCGTCCTGCCCGGTATACTGGCCGGTGTAGCTCTCGCTGGCCGTCTGGCCGCCGAGCGTCGTCGTCTCGGACGATACATCCATCGTCCGGCAGACGCGGATCAATCCGTCGGTACCGATGACGCACATCACCTGGATCGTGCCGCCGAAGCCCTTGCCCTCGACGGTAAACAGATAGCTCATGGGGCTTCCGGCTTCGTCCAGCGCGAGATAGGCGCTCACGACCTCCTCCGGAAGAGTCGTCTCGACCAGCTGAAACGAAGCCGCGTCCGGCACGGCGTCGAGCCGCGCCTGCTCGGCTCTGGCCTCCGCGTTCGCCTTGGAGACGGGCGCGGTAAAGTGGTTCACAACAGCCAGCGCCGCGGACGTGAGCAGGCAGATCACGACCAGAACGACGATGGATTTTCGAATTTCTTTCGTGTTTTTCATGCCTTCGCACCTCCCAGCGGCTTGCTCTGCGTCCATCTGGACAGATACGGCGTGAGAATGTTCATAAAGAGGATGGCGAACGAAACGCCCTCGGCATACGCGCCGTAGAAGCGAATGAGCACCGTGAGAAGGCCCGCACCGATACCGAATAGGACTCTGCCCCAGTCGGTAGACGGTGTCGTGGAATAATCCGTTGCCATGAAGATTGCGCCCAGCATCAATCCACCGGAGAGAATCTGCCCCACCGCGTCCTGACCGAGGATCAGGCTCATAACAAACACCGTACCCACGAAGCAGACCGGCGTGTGCCACGAGATCACGCCCCGGATCAGAAGATACGCAAAGCCAATGAGAAGTGCCAGCGCGCTTGTCTCGCCAAGGCAGCCGCCGTGGTTGCCAAGCAGCAGCGTCAGGTAGTCAACCGACTCGCCGCTTGCCATCATGGCAAGAGGCGTTGCGCTCGACACCGCGTCCGGGAAGACCCACGCCGTCATGGTCTTGGAGAACGAGAGGAACAGGACGATACGGCCTACCAACGCGGGGTTGGCAAAGTTCTTGCCGATGCCGCCGAAGAGCTGCTTGACGGCGACGATGGCCACGAGGCAGCCGAACACGGCCTGCCACAGCGGAATGGACACCGGCAGGTTATACGCCAGAATGACGCCCGTCACCACGGCGGACAGATCGCCGATGGTGGATTCCTTATGGCAGAGCTTTTCAAAGCCCCACTCGAAAAATACGCAGGCTGCGGCGCACACCGCCGTTACCAGCAGCGCCCGCCAACCGAAGATCACGATGGCCGCGATCAGGGCGGGACACAGGGCGATGAGCACGTCGCCCATGATCTTCCGGGTCGTTGCGCCGGAACTGATATGCGGGGAAGCGGAGATCACAAGCTTCATTTGACGGCCTCCTTCTTTGCATCGAGCTTTTCGCTCTGCGCCTTGCGCCATGCGGCGAGCTTCGCCTTTGCGAGCTTATTGGTCTGCACGAGCGGCCTGTGCGCCGGGCAGCCGAACGAGCAGCAGCCGCATTCCATGCAGAGGTTGACCTTCAGCTCGGCCAGCCGCTCCATATTGCCCGCCTCATAGGCCGCGACGATATGCGACGGCATGAGCCGCAGCGGACAGTGGCGGATGCACCGGCCGCAGCGGATGCAGGCCGTAGGCTCCGGCAGGACGGCGTCTGCTTCCGTCATGGCGAGGACTGCATTCGTGTTTTTCAGGACCGGCTGGTCAAGGTCCGGCACGGCAATGCCCATCATCGGGCCGCCGTAGAGCACCTTCTTCGGCTCCGCGCAGAAGCCGCCGGACTGCTCAAACACATCTGCAAGCTTCATCCCAATGGGGACGATCACGTTCTTGGGCTTCGCGACGGCGGAACCGTCGACCGTGATGCACTTTTCGACCAGCGGCATACCGGTCCTGCAGTAGCGGGCGATGTTGGCAAGCGTCGTGCAGTTGAGCACGATCGCGCCCACATCCAGCGGGAGCTTGCCCTCGGGGACGATCTCGCCGATGGTATTGTAGATCAGCACCTTTTCGCCGCCCTGCGGGTACAAAGACTTGAGCGCACAGACCTCCATGCCGTCCTCGTCCTTCGTCAGCTTCCGGTACAGCTGGATGCAGCGGGGCTTGTTGTCCTCAATGGCGAAGATCACGCGGCGTACCTGCAAAAAGTGCTGCACGAGACGCGCGCCTTCCATCAGCTCCTCCGACCGGTCGAGCATCGTGCGCGTGTCCGAGGTGATATACGGCTCGCACTCCGCGCCGTTGATGATCACGGCCTTGACCTGCTCCAGATTCTTAACGGTCAGCTTGACGACCGTCGGGAAGCCTGCGCCGCCGAGGCCGACCATGCCGCTTTCGCGCACGGCGTCCAGAAAATCCTGCATGGTGTCGAGCTTGGGCGGCTTTAAATCCGGGTCAGGCTCCTGTTTGCCGTCGGCGGCAATGACGACGGTCTGCATGAGCCGCCCGCCGGAGCCGACCTGCTGGCCAATCTTTTTGACCGTGCCGGAAACGCTTGCGTAGACGGGCGCGGAGACGAACCCGCCCGCCTTTCCGATCAGCTGCCCGACCCGGACGCTTTCGCCGGGCTTTACGACCGGGATGGCGGGCGCGCCGATGTGCATGGACATCGGGATTTCGACCGTCTCCGGGATGGGCAGGCGCAGCGCGGCCAGCTCCGCCGTGTTTTTGCGGTTCGGCACGTGTACGCCGTGGATGTGCAGTTTCATCCGTTTGCTTCCTCCTCTTGCTTTTTGGGACTCGTTTCTTCCGGGAGAACCCCCGCCTTTGCCAGCCGGTGCAGAACCAGCTGGGTGCAAAGGCCGGTCAGCGTCCCGGCCAGTATCGCAGCCGATATTAAAATCGGCAGATAGCTCCATACCGCGCCGGTCTTCGCGATGGCCGCAGCGGCGGCCAGCTGTCCGGCGTTGTGCGTCATGGCGCACAGCACGCTCTTGACCCAGAGTGTGCTGCCCTTAAGCTTCCTTCTGAGCAGCAGCATCAGCGCATACGCTAAGAGTCCGCCCGCGAAGCTGTACAAAAACGCGGAACCCTGCCCGGTGATGACGCAGCCGAGCGTGACGCGCGTGAAAAACAGCCCGAAGGCCCAGCCGGGGCCGAGTGTCTCCATGGTGAAGAGCGTAAAAATATTGGAAAGCCCCGGCTTGATGCCGGGAATGGCCGTGAGCGGCGGCAGCTGGCTCTCCAGCACAAACATGACGAGCGCCGCCGCCGTCAGAGCTGCCGTGAGCGTAAGCTTTTTCAGCCTCATGACAGCCCTCCCGTTCCGCTGAGCGCGTCGACCTGAGCATCCTTCTGCGCCCACTCGATCGTCAGCCGGTTCGGCAGGCATATGATCGGCCCGCCGGTTTTTTGCAGCGGCCCGTGCTGCACGCAGATCTGATCGGGGCAGTCCGCGCGGGATATGAAGACCTCGCCGTCTGCTACCGTGATGATATTCTCGCCCGCCGGTC